>Ga0181533_1000119_pt1 | contig 97365 bp, 66 predicted proteins | sample PEATcosm2014_Bin_45_FD_119772 | JGI IMG/M metagenome (GOLD analysis project Ga0181533, IMG submission 119772) | Peatland microbial communities from MTU Mesocosm Facility, Houghton, MI, USA - PEATcosm2014_Bin11_60_metaG | ecosystem: Environmental > Terrestrial > Soil > Wetlands > Peat | place... | reverse complement strand
GCCGCCATGCCTCGATAAGCTGTTTTGCTTCGGCCAGCGTTGCGAACCAGTGCACGTTGAGGCATTCATCGCGGAACGTCCCATTGAACGATTCAACGAATGCGTTGTCGGTTGGCTTGCCCGGCGCGCGCCGCAAAGCTGGGTGCTGAGCGGTGCGGGGCTGAAATCCCCTGCCGTTCCGACATGGTGGGCACCCAGCCCGAGATGGCCTCCTGGTTGGCCTCAAAGCTCTGGTTGTAGTATTCGAACCCGGTGAAGAAGAATAGCTTGTTCCGAATGCCGTCGAGATTCGCGAAGGGCAGAATGCGATGAATGATCGGGACGAGAGAACCATCGAGCTGGGCCCCAGGATAGTAGTACGACCCTGTCGGCCGGGACTGCCGCAAGAAATTGTCCTTTGCCGTACTGACGCAGTATTGGAACGATTTGTTATGAATTCTCGCTACCTTACTTCCGAACAAATAGGTCCCAACGAAACGGTTTGAGATGATCAGTTCAGAGGCCTCTAAACGGGAATACCTCCATCGCTGAAGCGACGCGCCCATAATCGGGCATAGAGGGCCGAGCGTCCCGGCTACTGCACGTAGGTGGTGATACTCTGTGCGGGCAGCGCGGCAGAGAACTCGTTGTTGGTTACTGTAACCGGGCTCAGCTGAGATACCGAAGAACTGGAAGTAGTCTGGTAAGGCGTCATCGAGGTTACCGTCTGGTTTGCGATCTGAATCGGCAGCGTGACCGCGGAACTGGTGGAGTTGATCGCCACGATCACCTGGTGCCCGTTACCGCTATATGCCGAAAGATAGACGCCGCTGACCGGAGTCGTCGTGGCGTTATAACGGAAATAGCCGGGACGTATGAAGAGAGAGAACTGCGTCATGGCTGAACCGTAGTAAGTGGGGTTGGCACTGGCATCAATCAGGTGTTCTTGTGGGGTCTTGTTCGTCGGGTAGCTGGGGCCCTGCCACCAGACGTACGCGTTGTAATCGGCCACGGTCAGGGAGTTGTGAATCTCCTCTGCCATGGTAATGGCATCGGCCATGAGGGGGGAGCTGTTATTGGCAGGGACGAGCAAGTGCTCGGTCATCCACACATCCTTGCCCTTGTTCTTGGCATTCGTGTAATAGAAGGGCGACGCCCCATACAGGTGACCGCCAACGATCGAGATGTTGCCGACGGCGGCGCTATCGTTCAGCGCAGGGTCAGATTCGTTTGTATTGAAGGTATCCGATTCCGGCATGATCAACTTAACCGGGATCGTACCCGACGTGAGCACCGAACCGTAGCCTGCAATCCATGTATCCAACTGCGCTCCGGTCCAGAGGCAGGATACGTAGGTAGCATTGAAGTCCGGCTCATTCTGCACGGAGACACCGTAGAGGTTCACGCCCATGGTGTTTGTTGCATAGGTGACGAAAGCCTCAAGATAGTTCGCATAATCGGAATAGCTCGTCGGATTCAGATAGCCGCCGCATAAATTGGTTCCCGAAGAGCACGACGAATTGTACGGTTGGGATGTGGAGCTTGTCTTCATAGAGGCAGGCGGGGTCCAGGGAGAAGCGAAGACGATAGCCCCCAAAGCCTGCGCCGCCTGGGCATTGGTGAGTTCCGCGGTCCACTGAGTTGTATCTGCCGTCTGGGTGGATGAGGTCCAGGTGGCGGGAGCAATTTGCACGCGCATGATGCTCAGTCCGATCTGCCCGCTGGACTGTCCATACAACCCCGTAATCTGGGAACTCGGCAGCACCGAATCAAACACTTCCGATGCGCCGAAACCGCGAATGATCTGTTCCCGCGTGGCATAGTCCACCAGCGCGCCTCCGGCGGGCGTGGTGAAAAGGCTGATCGCCCAAGACGACGGCGCTGCATTCAAGACTGGCTGGAACGGCGGTGTTGACGGCAGTAAGCCGAACAGCGGGGTTAGATCGCTGGTTGGGTTGTTCAAAATATTCAACAACGCAGTGGCAACGTCGGTCGGAGCCGCGCCACCCGAGGGCGTGGAATCGGTGAACAGCGTGCCGCAGGCCGATCCATCGCCAGCACTGCCTCCTATGCTGTTCACACACGCCGACACAATGTCGGCAAGCGAATTGATCAGTGTGCTCGGAATTGCATCGCCGGCCGGTACTGAAGTGCCAGGCGACGTGCCGGTCGCCGTGCTTGCGTATTGCGAAGCCAGCGTGAACGCGGCCGCCAGCCCAGACGCATCCGACGTGCCCGATCCAATGCCGGTCGGCGAAGTCATATAGGGCGAGAGCGCCGCCACCGCCGCCACCGTCGTTACCTCATTCAGATTGATGAAAGTGCTCGAACTCAGCGAACCGCACGATCCCAGCGCCGCAATCAGGTTGATTGCGGTATTGTTCGTTCCGCTCGTAAGGCCTGGATTCCCTCCGGTTGCCAACAGATAGACCAGCGGATTCGACCCTGGGCACGTGTAACCGCCAGTGATGGTGAACCCACCCGATGGGTTGGTAGTGGTCGACGAGCCCAAAGGCGCGGCGCTGGAGCCGTCGCCAGCCGTTCCCACCTGGTAAAGCTGAATCGTGGCACCCCATATCGGCTGCTGGCCACCTTTCACCTGACCGTGCAAGCTGCTACCAGTGAGCGTCGAAGCAGGAGTCGTGACCGGCGGGCGGCTCACTCCCCCGCATCCCAGGATGGAGGTGGTCGCTAATAGAGATAAAATCAGGTTAGAAGGCTTGGCGGAAATCACTGTCACCGGAATCTCCATTTTGAAAACACGTTCCCGGCGATTGTACGCCCGTGGGCGCAAACTGCAAAACAAACGCGGTAGTTTCAACGTGAATTGGTTTTGCAATAGTTCACGCCATCATGCACATTGCGCTGGAGCCAGCGTGCTGAAGTTCTACTGATAATCCCGACTCAGGCTCAATAGGTTAAGGCCGGAGATAAACCTTTGCGCTTCCGCTGAGAGAAGGTCATAGTTAGCTTGCTTCTGCGCCATCGAATGTAACTTGTCAATTCGAACCATAATCGAAACGAGGCGCACTCTGGAACCTGCCAGTTCGTACAACTGAGGCCCCAAAACGAAGAACCCGATCCGTCCACTCGATGTGGTGCGCCGAACCTGCGAGCAAGACAGGGGACCGCAGAAGGCATTCACCACCACGCTGTCGGTGATTCCGTCACTGTAAAACCCGGTGTCGAGCGCAACGGAATCTCCGTTTCCTGTCCTATATTTCCGGCTCTCCAGCAGGTCGGGGTCAAGTCCGCGCGCCAGCCAACACGCGTTGGCGTTGTGCAGATTAAAGTTCGGGGCAACAGAGACGCCCAGAATGATCTCGTCCGATCCCGGCGCAGCATAGGCGCCCGCCTCCATAACAATCACTCCACTCTGTTGCTCGTACCAGGTGCGGGTCAACGTAAATTCGCCAACTTGTTTCGGCATGCGCGCAGCCAGCGATGCCGGCGTAAGCGTGGTGCGAGGGCTGTTTCGGAGCGGTGATGCAAACACCGAAAGTGCCGCCACCAGCAGCATCGCAAACGCGGCACACTTCATCCAGCCATTCCACGATTCTCGCAAATTTTCGAGCTGGGCGGGCCCACCCGGAGGCTCATCTTTTCCCTTACGCCGCGCCAGCCACAGAAACAGAAGCACCGCAGTAAGAAACAGGCAGGAACCAATCGCGTAATCCGCCTGTTTCGCCACGCCTTCCAGTGCCGGATGCCCGAGCGCAATCCGGTAATAAAGAACAAGGCCGCAGAGCCGGATGAAGTTGAACAGGTATCCCAACAGCACTGCTCCACTCACGTACGTTGCCCACAGTGGCGCCGAAACCCGCTTCAGATACCCGAGAAGCAGCGCGACGTACCCCATGGTCACTGCGCCGCGGATCCCATCGCACCCCGGCGCGATAAACATGCCAAAATCCGGCGAAAACATCAGGCGCAGTTGCGGCGTGGTCGGAGCGAAACCAATCAAGGTCGCAAAATCTCGCGCCACCCGCGCTGAAAGGTGCTGCAGCGGAATATCGACGAGCTGGCTCGACAGGATCGGAACCGGTTGCGACAGTAGTAGCAGTCCGAGGGGGAACCACGCTTTGCGCCAGACACGGGCTCCGGCAAAAAACAGCACAACTCCGCTGCCATAGACGTAAACAGGCAGCGAGACCGGCAGGAACGAAATCCCGACTGGTCCCGCGAGTCCGACCAGCAGCATCTTTTCGCGCAGCACGCTCAGCAGAAACGCGAGCCCGATTACCGGTAATCCCCACCACGTCCCGCGCATCTCCCAGCCATGCCGCCGCCACACGCGCAGCGTCAACACGATTGACCACGGGGGAATCAACATGCCGATCGACCGCAGCGGATCCGTCGTCCAGAACGTCCAGAGTTCCGAGATCTCCCGGTAAATGCCGAGGCAACCTGCGGCTGTCAGCAGAGCGATCGCGCACCAAAGCAGAGGAGCTTTGGCGCGGGTAAGGCGGCTTTTGGCGCCTGGAACTATCTCCGAGCACGGCGCAGCCACTTCCATCTTCATCGTCATACGTCCAGTTTACCTGTGATTGCGCGCTCTGTTTCAAACGCGGCAAATCAACCCATCCAAACTCGGTTCAACCGCTTCCTGAACTGACCCAGTCAAGGCGCCACCGAAGGGCCAATCTGGGGAGTCCGTACCGGCGCGGCCAATCCGATGAACTCTGTCAAGGTATTGCTGCCTTTATTGCTGACCCAAAGATTGCCACTGGCGTCGATAGCAAGGGAGTAGGCTTCGAGCAGGCCGGCATCTGAACCCAGACCACCCGCCGGTGAAAGGACTGTTCCAGGGACAGAAGCGGTCGAGCCAGCCAGTTCGGTCAGAGAAGGGCCCCGGTAATTAGAGATCCACACGGTCCCCGCGCCGTCGATGGCGATGTCATCCGGGTCGTCGAGGCTCACGCTGGTAATGCCGCCGTTGGAAAGCACCACGCCGGCGCCGGAAATCTCGCTGATGCTGTTGCCGTCGAAATTGGACACCCAGACGTTGCCGCTGTGATCGATGGCCAACCCCTCCGGTCCATTGCAACAGTCATAGCTGGTGAACTGGCTTCCATCCTGAGTAACACGGGTGACAGTCGTACCGCCCTCGTTGCTGACCCAGACGTTATGACTGGCATCGATCGCGGCAGTAAAGGGATCGAACAACTGCGTTGACGAGTAGGGGGAGCCGGAAAGTTCCTGGCCCGAACTGGACAGATGCGTCAGTTGAGAATCGCCCCAGTCCACCACCCAGGCTGAGCCATCGGTGTCGATCGCCACGGCGTTTGGCCAGGTGTTCGCGCCTGTCGAGTACCCGCTGCTCACGGCCACGGACGCGCCACTGGTATTGAAGACGCTGACCGTGTTTCCCGCCGCCCAGGGACCGGGCCAATTGGTGATCCAGGCGTTATTGTTTGCATCCACCGCCAAGCCGTAGGAATAACTCAGCCCGGAACCGGTGACGCCCTGCGCAAACAAGGGCACGCCCAGCGGTGAAAACAGCGAAGCTACGCCGCCGACGTAGCTGGCAACCCAAACATTGCCCGTACCATCCACTCCCAGGGACGTAGGACTATTCATGCCGCCCCCGGTGTAGTTGATAAAGAGCGTCCAGTCAGAAGGCTGCGCCGCCGATGCCGGGGTAAAGACGGAGCTGGACGACGCCAGGGCATAGAGCGCAGCGACATTTTCGGCCGGGTTGTGCACCAGATTGAGTGCGGCGTCCAGGGTATTCTCCGGCGTATCGGTTGGCGTAGTGGTTGCCGAGAACAACCCGCTGCACGTGCTTCCGCCGTCAGTAGAAGAAGTACAGGCGTTCAGCAGATTTGCCAGCGTGTCGATTTTCGCCGCGGGAGAGCTGCCGTTGGCGGCAAAGGCCGGCCCTGGACTGCTTCCTGTAGAGATGTTTGCCAGCGCTTGAGCGGTGGCAACGGCATTCTTCAGGCCAACCGTATTGGTGGAACTTGCGCCCAGATTGCCTCCAGGCGAGAGAAACTGCGCCAGCGCATACACAGCGGCCGCCGTAGTGACCTCGTTGATTACGACTCGACTTGCCGAAGCCGCCTCATTACAGGCTCCCAGAGCTGTGAGCAGCGCAATGGAATCATTGTCCGCAGAAGCTGCCGACCCTGGCTTGCCGCCGCGCGCCACAAGGTAGATTTGGGAGTTGGCCGAGGGGCAGTCGTAACCCGCCGCGACGGAAAACGCTCCTGTGCTGTCGGTAGTCAGCGCGCTCGAGAGAAGCTCAACACCCTTTGAACCGTTACCGCTTGTGCCCGCGGCATACAGCTCGACCGAAGCTCCGATCAAAGGCTGCTGACCAATTAGCGCCTTACCATCGAAGCCGGATCCTTTATAGCCGCTCGTGGTGGAGGATACGGTCCCCCCGCAACCAGCCAGAGCGCTTGTCAGGACTCCGGCTGCCAACACGGCGAGAACCGTTCTGGACGAACGGCTGAAACGTCGAAGCTGCATGAAAGGAAATCTCTGCGAATTATGTTTGTTCGAAGCTTTCTCTGGGAACGCTTCGCCAGTCCATGAGCTTCGCCTGCTGAGACAAGAAAAACGGTGAAGACACATCGTGTCCTCACCGTTGTTCAGGCTATTCCATAATCCAAACGCCGTACTTTGCATTACAGATACGCCTGCGCAATCCCCGGGGAATGCGCGAAGCCGAGCGGCAACTGCCGGCCATTTTGCGCCGGCAATCGCCCCGCGCGATTCGGTCTGGCGGTTCTACTCGCCAGAGCTTCTGCGCGCCTTGAAATGGGCACGCGCTGCAGTAAACAGAGCACCGGCGGAAGCGACCAATGCCAGCACGAGGGTCGGATCTTCTGGAGAATCCTCGCACCCGGTCTGCGCGCGGACAAGGGCAGGAATGCACATCACGGCAATTACCACTATCAGTGCCCAAAACTTATTCTTCATCACGTAATCCTTTCGCTGTGAGGACTCGCGATCCTCGTTTTTGACCGAAAACCCTTCGGCAATTCAGTCTGTTAGCTTTTTGCCGCGCTCCGAAACCATTTACAGGGTTTCGAAGCGCGCCGCAAACTCAGGCTATGGATTCCGCCCGGCGGGATGCTTTCCGCCAGGCGCAATCCGGGGGCTGGACTAAAACGGGCGCAAGCTCGTCGAATTCCCCGACAAATTAGGCGCCAGGGCCTTGGGGATGTAGGATTTCTGGCTCCAGGTTGGTGCGCCGGGGCCAAGCACCTGAAGTACATAGCCAGCGCTTTGGAAAGCAGACCAGATGGATCCGGTGGCATCGATCGTCGTTGAGCGCGGATTATTCACTATCGTGGATTCCCCACCTGTTTGGGCTGCGCAAGTCGTCGTGGCGGGCGCAACGTAGCACGGATTGAGATAGACGTCCGCGCCTGCTGTGACTGTTGTGCCCCCATCGCCGTCCCATGGTGCATTGGGATAGAACACACTCAGATATCCCGAGCCGGTGCTGGTGGCATCAATGATGATTTTGCCGTCTCCATCCATGGCCGCATTACGCTGCACGCCAGCCTCATAAATTGGGCCGTAGACTGCGGTGAGTGAGCCGTAGTTTTGGCCGGCGTCTGTCACGTCGCCGCTGCTCGGGATCTCAAGCAGGTCGTCCTGAGCGCTAAACCAGAAGTTTCCGCTGGGGTCAATCATGGTGCCGTTGCCGGGTGTGGCGTCCCCACCAGGGTAGTAAACGGGATTGCCGCTGCCGCTACCGGCGTTCGTAAAGGCCGGCGAGGTCAAGCTGCCCGTATCGCTGAGCATCAGAATCGCCCCGGGGCCGGCGCTGCCGCCAGTATTATCCGATTCAGCCCACAGGTTGCCCGCGCTGTCGAAGATGGGTTGCTTAATAGCATACGGTTCCGGCGCGCCATTCACGTTGACATCGATAATTGCGGATCCGCCCTGAGCGAATTCCTCAAGACCGCTGGCGCCGGCTGTTGTCCCGATACTCTCGGCTGCCAACCAGACATTGTTGCCCACATCCACACTCCCGCTCTCCAAGGTGTCGCCGGTAGGGCTAGTGTAGGGGGTGGCGGTCTCTAGCACGCCTGCGGTAGTGAGCTCGTACAGACCTGAACTGTCCACTACCCACAGATTGCCAAGGGTGTCAGTAGCCACGCTGCATCGGTAGCTATAGCTGCCGCAACCGCCGCCCGCAGTCGCACTGATTGCGGTGGACCAACCCGCTGCCCCATCGGAACTGAGGGAAAAGACTGCAGCAGGGGTCGTGTTGTCAAACACATAATGTGTGTCTTTAATGTCCGTCGCACTCCCCCACAGAGCGCCTGTCTCGGGGTAGGCAATGGCGATGGTAAAGTCAAGCGGCACAGCGGTGAGTGCGGGCGCATAGTAGGCGTTGCTGTTTGCAATGTTAAACAGGGCCGTCGTGGCGGCCGAGGCGACCGTACCGCCTACCGTTGCGTTCATGGTTGGGGCACCTGAGCCGGTTCCGGGGGCGCACAGAGTCGTAGGCGCCGTCGAGCAGCCAGTCGCCTCCGACGGGTACTGGGCCAGGTACAGCAGAGCCTGCAAGGTGTTGGTGGGCGCCGCGGGCGAAGTGAGCTCGGTGGGCGTCGTGTTGGTCATCAGCGTGGTGCAGGCCGTGCTGGAGCTGCCCGCGGAGTTGATGCAGGCTTCAACAGTGTTGGCCAGCGTGTTGATGAGCATCTGCGGCACAATTGCCGTGGAGTTGGTTGGCGGGGCGGAATAGACCGCTCCTGTGGTCGTATTGACCAGATTCGCTGCATTCAGGAAGGCGTGCGCCAAGCCGGAGGCCACGCAACCGGTGGTTACTATGTGCGGGCTGGTGCCGCTTGTGGTGCAGGCTGCCGTGGCGGCGTTGTTGTTCGCCGGGGCGCTGATGTTCACCACGGTCCCGCTAACGGTCATGAAGCCGCTGAGCGCATAGGCCGCGGCAATCGTGGTCGGCTCATTGATAATGACTGCGGTGCCGCTGGAGCCCTCGGTAATACCTGAGCAGGGGCCAAGTGCGGCCATCAACAGCGCTGCGCTATTCGCCGAATTGGTACCGGTTTTTCCACCGGCAGCGACGATATAGGCCTGCTGTAGGGCAGGGCACGCTGTTTCAGTGCCGGAGAACGCAAAGTTGCCACTGCTGTTCGTAGTGGTCGTACCAAGCACCTCTCCTGCCTGGCCATAGCCGTAATTGTTGGAAGAGGAGGGAGACGAAACTGTCGATGTTGCATAGAGGGTAACAGTCGCACCACTAACCGGGTTTGGACCCCCATGCACTGTTCCATGTAGTCCCTGCACAGCGGTGTCCGTGCCAAGGCCCTGGGTAAAGTTGCCAGTAGCGCCACAACCGGCCAGGCTCGTAACGCAAAATGCCGACGCCAACACCCAGAATGAAGTCTGGACGCATAGCCGAGAGTTTCTGATCTTCATATGCTCACCTGATTTCACAGATTGCTGCTACGAGCGAACCTAGTTCACTTCTGGAGCGAATTGAATCGCCGGGTGCAGCGCGAGCAAATAATATACATACAAATCGATTTTGTACAGAATTAATTTTCCTCAGCCCCGAGCAACGGCCTCTGGGGGGTTATCAGACCCCTTGGAGCCAGCGGCTGGTCAGTTGCTGGGGTCACCGGGGGTCCCGCCCGGGGTTCGATAGGGCCCTGGAGGGCCCTTCCATTGAAGATCGAGGTTTATGGCTTGCACGCCGCCGGCGCTCTCGTAAAACATAAACGCGATTGCGCTGCCGTCAATCCTGAAAGCGTTGATTTCAGAGACTCCTCACGGTCATCTGCGGGCCGACGGAACGCCGTAGTGAAAGCCGGCGCAGGGATGGCGAAGATTTAGAGCCTGTTATTAACTTTCGCGCGCGCAGGCGTTGTGGGCCGAAATCGCGCCAGACGAGGCGGAGCGCGAAGGCTGTGGCGGGTCCACCGCCTAGGACGACAACAAAGGATCGACCGATTTGCGCCAAAACCCGTCGGGCTGGGGCCAATTTCCCTCATTTCGGCGTCGCTCGTCGCTAGCAGGCGCCCGCGGTATGCGTCGCTCCCCTCTCTTCGAACTCGGCAATTCTCGCCCCCGGCGCCGCCCGCGGGAAAGTTAATAACAAGCTCAAGCGAGTAAATAGCACCCTTACCCCTGCAGTTTCTCGTAGCTTGGCTGCGCTTCCGATGATCCGAAGGACAGGGCGCTCAACCGAAACCGCAAAGTGATTGGAGAACCGTCGTCAGGCGTCGAGGCGATTCGAAAGAACCCGGAGATACCACGGCCTCTCCCGAAGGAGAGGCCGCGGCAGGTCCGGACACAATTTGCTGATTACGGATTCACGGTGACCTGGAGCTTAATCTGTTGGGTGACGGTGCCGCTGGCAGCGGTGACGACCACAGTGGAGGTGGTGGGCGCTGCGCTGCTGCTGCTGTTGCAACCGGTAAGCTGCGCGACTCCGATTGCGCTAGCGATCAGAACAAGAGTCACGACAAGCGCACGCCGCTTCTTCCATCCCAGGAAGCAGACAGCGATCGCGAACGTGGCTCCCTCGGGAAGGAACGGGTTAGAACGGTGTTGGAGAGCGGCGCTGCTGCTCGCGGTTAACGTCAGAGCGGTAGAAGCGCTCTGGCCGTTCGTCGGCGTCACCGTTGCCGGGTTGAAGCTGCAAGTGAGGGTCGATGGCACGGTCGAGCAGGTGAACGTAGTGGCGGAGTTAAACCCGTACTGAGGCGTTACGGTAATGTCGACGATGCCGGGTGAGCCTGGCGAGACAGTTACTGTCGCCGGAGCGACCGAAGCGGTGAAGTTCGCGGCCGCATTAGACACAGTGTAGGTTGCGGTTGCAACCGAGCTGAGCGCATACCCGGGCGCGATCGCGATCGCATTGACGGTTGCAGAGCCGGGAGCCGTGAAGGTAAAGGGCGCTGTGTACGGGGTCGATGACAGGGTCGGAGTGCTGCCGTCGGTTGTGTAGTAGATGGCGGCGCCGGCTAGCGTGTCCGTGATGGATACGACGTTCAGGTTGCCGCTGGTGTACATCGTGGTACCGTTCGCCGGGCTGATCACCGGAGTCGTGGCCGCGCTCACCGGAACGACGGTGAGGAACGCCTGGACCTGGGTCGCCGGCGCGTAGGTGGGAGTCGTGCTGCCGGTAGCGACGGCAGTGGCAGCCTGGTTGGCGTCAATCACGAGCGTACCCAGACCGGTTGCGGTCAACACGCCGCTGGTGCTGATCGATCCGGTGCCGGTGCTCGACGCGTCAATGGTGTAGGTGACCGGATTGCGCGAAGCGCCGCCGGTTGCAGCCAGAGTCAACGAGGAGCCATAGACAATGGTTGCAGGAGCGGTTGCCAACGTGCCGGATGGCGAGGTGAAGACGATGTTTTGAGGGGCCGATTTGACCGCGACTTGCGCAGTCAGCGTGCCTGCCGCGTAGCCGGGGCTTGCGGCCTGGCTCACTGTCAGAAGGATCGTACCGGTGCCGGTAATCGTTAAAGTCTGGGGTGGAAAACATGCTGGACCGGTGGTGCCGCCTTCGCCGCTGACAGTGCCGGGACCGGACAAGAGAGTGAAGCAAACCGGCGCGGCACCGGAGGTCATGTTGGAGCTGACTGCGCAGAGTGGAATCGGGGTTGTGGTGTAAGGCGTCGAGGTCGGAGTGCAGTTGGTGATTTTTTGCGTCAACGCACTGACCGTGAAGGTAATCACAACCTTTGGCGCAGGCTGGTAGACGGAGTTGCCCGCCTGGTTCGCGTTGATGGTGCAGGTGCCGTTGGAGACGAAGGTAACTACCCCTGTGCTCGCCCCGGTGCACACGCTGGTGGTGGTCGAAGTGAAGGCGACCGGCAGACCCGAGGTCGCGGTCGCGGCCAGGGCGATTGGCGGAACGCCAAAGTTGACCTTCGACGAAAGCGGTGCGGGTGAGGTGACGCTGATGGTCTGCGCGATCGCGGCCACGCCGGATACCGCGAAAGTTCCGTTGTCGCCATCGGCGGCATTGGTCGCGGTCATGGTCGTGCTATAAGGACCCGCTTCCGAGGCGCTGGGCTTAAAGGTGATGGTCACCGGGAAGCTCGAGCCGTTATCAAACGGCAACGTGCTGCAGGTTGAGCCGGTGGTTTCGACGCCGGTGAAGCCGTAATTGGTCGAGTTCTCGGCGAGAGTCAGATTGGACTGCGCGGAGCAGGCGGCGCCGGCGTCGACCGCCGAAACATTGCTAACCGACCCCGCACTTGCCGACCACGACTGGGCAGTGTCCACAACCGAGCCAACCGCCAGGAAGCCGGCTGTGTCATTTTGGGCTGTCGGGTTGGTGTTCACAAAATAGAAGTTGCCTTTGCCATCCGGCACAATGGTCTTCACGCCGTAGCCGGAGATGGGGATGACGGGAGGATTGCCTGCGAGTGCGCTCCCGTTGTTGGCGATTTCGAACACGCCGTCGGATTCGGTGCCAAAGTAGACATTGCCCGCCGCATCGACGGCGACTGTCGTGATCGCATCGGTGCACGGAGTGCCAGTTGAAGGAGCCGCACACGCCGGTGTCAGCGTTGCGAGCAGCGTCGGAGTGTTCCAGGTTTGGGTTGAGGAGTTGTACGTCACCTGATACAGGTGGGAAGAGGTGCTGTATCCGTTTGTCGTTCCCGAACTCGAAATGAACGAGTCAGTGAAGTACACGTTGTCGTTTTGATCGACGGCGATGGCGCCGGTGTATAGCTGGCCGCCGGAACCGGCAGGCTCAACGAAGATCTGGACCGGCGCAGGCGTCGCGCCTCCGGTTGGGTAGAGGCAGGCCGTGTTGCACTCGAAGACTGAGTACGGAGCGCTGGAGGTGCCGGAACCGGCATTTCCGTCGGTGGTGAAAAACAAGTTGTGCTGACTGTCGACCGCGAGACTGGCCACGTTAAAGCCGTAATTCCCGTTGCCGAGGTTGATCTGGCAGATTCCCGCAGTGTCAGGCAACTGGCCGATGCCGGCGCAGACCGGTGGAGGCGTGCCAGTTGAGCCGGAGCCGCTTCCCAAGAATGAACAAGTGCTGCTATCCGGACAGACCGAATTGATCGGCCCGTAGGTTCCCACCCCGTAGACCCCATTGGCGGTGGTGTTCATGGGAATCTTATAAACAACGTTGCTGGACTCGCCCGAAATGTAGAGGTTGTTGTTTCTATCGATCGCGATGCCGCCGGGGCCGATGTCACTTTCGCCAATGACAGTCATCACCGCGTTTTGGTTTGTGAATTGCTCTACGAAACCTCCGGTAGAGGTGCCGGCTACGAAGACGCCGTAGGAATTGGCGGCTGCGGAATGGCCGCCGGGAGACGCGGGGCCCCAGTTGCCACCGCTTGTGGCGACCGTGGTGTTACCGAAGGTGGCAGCGCTGTTGGTCTCGTTCGCTCCCCAGAATTGCTGGCTGACGACGATGGAGGTTTGTGCGTCTGCGATCGCAGACGCAAACAGCAGGATAGCCAGCATCGACAGCAGGGCAACGCAGGTTTCCCGCGCCGAGTACCCCTTGAGTCTGTCTAATTTCGTAAGCATCACAATGCCTCCGGGTATAAACCGTTAGTTATTGGAACAGCCCTTGCGTTCAACGCCGTATTTTAAAACCTTGCGGACAACTCCGCCATCTCCGGTCAAGCGATTCTGCTTCATGCATCGATGGTTTGAGCGCCCCATTTACGCTCGCGCTGAGTGTCCTGCTAAAGCGTCATGTATGAACTGTCGTTTGTTGCGCGCTCCGGCCCAGCCCCCCGTGCGCTGGCGGGGAGGGCTCAAAATGCGAGAACCAAGGAGGCAAAACGGAGTGCGGCGCCGTACGCTCCTGTATAACCATGCGAGCTGCCGCAACCGGTGCGGCCGCCGGTGAACCGGTGCGGAGGCACGCTAAATCCCAACCCAAAGCCATCCCCGATATCGCCTTCATTGCGCCTGCCCGAAGCACAATTCGATTCCGAGTGCCCCGGACGCCGCGTGCGAACAGATGCGCTGAAAAATGCAGAATCATTCTCGTTCCACCAGTTATGGTTGTCAAGAAGATTTATGTCGGGGCTTGAAATAGCGAGGAGCCGCGAGTAAATCGCTTAGGTCGACGAACCGTAACGGCCGGAGTCAAAGCAGGATAGACCGGCGCGGTACCCCGCAGGCTCGCTGCGGAAGAGATTCGTTCGCGCTCTTCCGGCCCGGCTCCCGTTTCTCCGCCCCGGTCGCCGGGGCGCGTTGATGAGGCGCGGCCGGGGCATCGGCGAATAATCGCCCTGCTTCGGATACAGATCGGCTTATCGCGGGCCGCGCAGCCAACCCGCCGCAGAAGATTGTCTGAACTGCCCCGAATTCCCAGAAGACCGCATTCCACGATGTGGTCAGCCCGCGGGTTGGTGCAAGACCATTTGGCTCAAAAAACGGCTACATATTCGTAAATCAATTTATTTGTGGGTCACAGCCGTTTTTCGTTGTGAGGTTTATTTGAAAAATGTCCTTGACCGTGATCGCTTGCATGGCACATAATTTCAAACCGAATTAGCTCATCGATTTTTAGGGAACTGGATCGTTCGCAACCGCGTGGTGCGATAGTTCGTGGACGGTGTGATCGATCATCTATTTGATTCCGAATCTCGCACAGCTTGGCAGCCGATGGGGGGGTTGTTCCGATGACGCGTTTTCCTGAATTCAGGCCGGCGTTCGCATGTTTGGGTTTGCTGATCGCGGCCCTGCTGTTATGGCAACCGCCCGCTTTGGCGCAAGGGACCACGGGCACTGTGTCCGGCGTGGTGCAGGACAAGACGGGCGCAGTGATCCCCGGTGCCTCGGTCTTGGTGACGAACTTGGACAATAACTCCGAGCGCAAGACGGTGAGCAACGGCACCGGTGAGTTTTCCGTGCCCGGGATCACGGCGGGCCTCAGGTACCAGGTGCGGGTGGAAATGCCGGGCTTTTCGCCCTGGCAGTCGCAACCGTTCCCGCTGCGGCCCGGGGACCAGATCAGCTTCACCGATATCCGCATGCAGCTGGAGACGGCCACTGCCTCGGTGACCGTGGAATCCTCCGACAACCAGACGCTCAAGCCTCTGGATACGCCGGAGCGCAGCGATGTGATTACGGCCAAGGATCTGAATACGCTGGCCATCGAGGGCCGCGACGCGACGGAGCTGATCGGAATGCTGCCGGGGTTCGCCATGGTCAGCAACCAGGTCAACAACCAGGGACCGAACACCGCGGTGGTGGGCATGAGCGGTCCTACCGGCTCCTATTCCGCCAATGGGGCCGGCCCTACCGGACTGGCGACCATTCTCGACGGCGTCTCCATCACGGATATCGCCAACAATACCGGCACCGTGCAAATGATCAATCAGGAAATGATTCAGGAGATCAAGGCCACCACGTCGACCTTCAGCGCCGAATTCGCGAAGGGGCCCGCGGTGCTAAGCGCCAATACCAAGGCCGGCGGCACCTCATATCACGGCGACGCATACATGTATTTCCGCGACACCGTGCTGAACTCCAACGACTGGTACAACAATTATCTTCAGCAGTCACGCCCCCCCGGAACCTTTTATTATCCCGGCGGGCAGTTTGGCGGTCCACTGCCGATTCCTTGGACCCGATTCGGACCGCACAACAAGAAGCTCTTCTTCTTTGCGGGTTACGAGTATTACAACCAGAATTACTCACCAGAGACACTTGGCTCGTGGGTTCCAACCATGTCCGAGCGCCAGGGCGACTTCAGCCAGCAGTCGCTGAACTCCGAGTTGTGCGGCGCGCGTCCCGACGGTAAACAGAATCTGAATGCAGTCCAGCCCTTGTGTTATACGGAGAACTACCTGCCGAACGGCCCTGCCGTCGCGAACGGCAACGTAGCTCAATATGGCGACCATAACGGCGGCATCGCGCTGGTCAACTGGCTGCCGCTGCCCAATGCGGATCCTTTTGTCAACCAGGAGGGTTACAACTACGTCCAGCCGGTCGTGCAGACACAAAACGGGTCGATATTTCATGCCCGGGTGGACTTCGACCTGAGCGACTACAACAAGTTTTATGCCACTTACGGCCGTCAGTCGCAAATCACCGATGAACCTGTCGCTTGGAATTATGTTCCCTTCTGGGCCATGGAATATCCAGGGGGCGTCACGGCGGGCGACATTTCGAACATCTTCTCCCTGCACTACACGCGGATCTTCGGCTCCAGCGTCACCAACGAGGCCATGGCTTCCATGTCCTTCATCAGCGACCCCGGCAATATGGGAAATCCCGAGGCGGTGAGCCGGGAATACATGAACGGCTACAACTGCTCGAATGCGACTCTACGCGCCACGGGGTCATGCGGCAATTCCGGCAACGGCAACTTCAACTACTTGGGGGAATACAAGGGCAACGGCGACTATTCGGTGCCCGGTCTGACGGACTACGGCGACTTGGGCTATCCCAACCTGGCCATGGCAGGCGGCTTCTACAACAATCAGGTCAGGATGAAGAAGGTGGTGCCGACGCTCGCCGATACGGTGAACTGGATCAAGGGGCAGCATAGCTTCGCATTTGGCTTTTATGCCGAACGGGGCATCTTGAACGGGGATGCGGATTATGCCTCGGCATTCCCCCAGGGCCAGTACGATTTCAACCCGGGCAATGGCTACTATGAGTACAACGGCAGTCCGGGGCAGCCATCCGCTAACGCCGAGTTCATACCCTGCGAGAGCCCCGATCCACAGGGCACCAGCCGCCTCTCGGGCGCCGCCGACTTCGGAGCCTGCATCAACCCTGTGGCCATGATGTACATGGGCTACGCGGACAGCTTTTCGCAGACCAACTTCTCGCCCATCGTCGACATGCAGTACACCACGCTGGCCGGGTTCGCAAACGATTCATGGAAGCTGAAACGGGTGACGCTGGTGCTCGGTGCACGTATCGAGCACCTCGGGCCATGGTTCGACCGCCACGGCAATGGCCTGGCCACATTCTCTCCCTCGATCTACGACAGCGAATGCTCAAGCGACGACGTGAGCCCGACCGGCCCCCCTGTTCTGCGCAACTGCCCCACCAGCACCTCGGCCATGCCGGGAATCACATGGCACTCTGCGAACGCATCCGTCGCCAACTCGGTGAGCCTACCGCCCAAGCTTTACTTCTCGCCGCGGCTCGGCGCCTCAATCGATCTCTTTGGGTCGGGCAAGACGGTGCTGCGGGGAGGATGGGGCATCTATCGCAACCAGGAGGCGTTTGGCCCTTATGCTTTGGCGGGCGCCACCGCGCAGGGGTACAGGACGAGCAACACCGTGGGACAGGAGAACTTTGCTCTGATTGATAACCAGACGCCGATCAACCCTCCCGATATAGACGTGGAAACGCTCAATCCCTCGGATAATGTGCGGCCCATCTATTACCAGTTCAACCTGACCTTCGACCAGAAGTTGATGTGGAATTCGCTCTTGGAGGTTGCCTTCGTCGGAAGCGAAAGCAAGAACCTGCCTACTTACAATTCGGGCGGCCTCACCGAGGGGTCCGCCCCGGGGGTCACCAATGCGGGGGTCGCTGGCTATAACGGCGCTTCGGATCTGAATGTGATTCCCTTGGGCACGTTTTTCGGCCCCACGTTCGCGACTGGCGAAATGCCTGCCAGTCTCTCTATTGGATGCAACTCCGCAACCCCCACCCTCGGCGGTCTGTGCACCCCAGAGACGGACTTCTTCCGGAAATATCCTTTTTACCAGCACATCTATTCGCTCGGTCACGACTTTTACGCGAACTACAACAGCCTGCAGGTCTCATGGAACAAGTCGGCGGGAATGGTGAGCTGGGGCGCCAATTACACCTTCTCCAAGGATCTGGCGACGGCCGCGTCTTTCAGCAACGCGCTCGCCGATCCCATCAATCTGCGCAACGATTACAATCCGGCCACATTCGATCGATCGCAGGTCTTCAACATTCATTACCTTGTCAATTTAGGAAAGCGCTTTAAGGGCGGCAATCGCCTGCTGTCCGCCGTCGCCAACGGTTGGCAGGTTTCCGGGATTTCCACTGTGGAGAGCGGTCCCGACCTGCCCTCGGAGCAGGGCGAAAACTTTGGGTTTGGGGGCGGAACGATTCAAATCACTCCGGTCTCGCTGGAAGAGCAGAGCGGGCCGACGCCTAGTACGTGCGAGATCACCTATGGCATCGCGCCGCCGGGCTATTGCGCGACCAACATCAACTCGGTCGTCTGGATGGGCAGTCCCGATTACGAGCTGATGCCGACCGTGACCGGCAACCCCAAGGCACACCTCGGGAATCATCAGTTCATCAATCCAACGGCGTTCGGAGTTCCGCTGCCCGGAGGCCCCGCGACGGGCCAGAATGCCTCAAAAAACCCCACCGGACAGGGGCAATATCGCCTCCCGTATATTCACGGTCCGGCATTCTTGAACAATAATCTGTCGCTATTTAAGGACTTCCCGGTGGGAGAAGGCAGGGCTCTGGAATTCAGGGCTTCCGCCTTCAATTTCCTCAATCATCCTCTGGTCTCTTTCAACAACGGCGACCCCTCGAATCTGGAGTTGGGCAATCTGCTGGACGCAGTTCCGGGACAAGCCCTTACAAATTCGGAACTGGGATACAAGAACTTCGGGATCGCGAATATTAAGTATGGATCGCGCCTCATGGAGCTGAGTGGGAAGTTTACGTTTTAACGAATCGCCCCGCCGGACCGGCGTGCTCAATGCCGGGTGGCCGTGGAAGGTATGGATCGGCGGCAGAAAATCTGCCGGCCAGACGGGGAAAGCGCGAGGGCGGCCGGTGCGGCTGACCTCAAAATGCGAGCAGGCGAGAACGCCTCTCGCGGAGGATTATGCAATGAGATTGTCGGAGAGGGTTGTCATGGCCATCGGAATTCTAGCGGACTTTCGCTGGCTGACGCGTGCCGGGGTTTGCTTGCTCGCAGGAATGCTGACATTTTGCGCAGTCGCAGTGGGGCAGGCTCCGCTGGTGAGCGTGGGTTCGGTGGTTCCCATTCCTTACAACGCCAACATGAACCAGATTTACAAGATCCTCTTTTACAAGGGGAATGTCCTGGCGCTCGACGCCGGAGCCGATGTGCTCTATCAGTTGCAGCCTGGCGCAACATCATGGCAAAACATAAGCGGACCAGCACGAAACTCGGGTTGCCTCGGGGGCGGCTACAACTCCCAAAGCATGGCCATCGATGCCGTGGGCAACCTCTACATTTCCGTTACGAATCACCCCACCGCGTACCCGTCCGCCCTCTTCTGGCGGTTTCCTTACGATCCGCAAAAGAACACGTGGGATGCTTCGTGCACCGCCGCCTACGCCTGGGGCGGCAACATCGTCGACCCGAACAGCACACCACCCGTCACCCTCGTGTCTGAGACGGGGCAGGGCACGGTGGACGTTCAGTTTGAAAACAGCAAGGCGATGGACGGCAGCGGAACGTTGTACTTTGGGGCCACTCAGAATCAGATCTACTCGGTCACGGTAGATGCACAAGGCAATTCGGACCTTTCGACCATCACCGCGACGTCCATTATCAACACAACGTCAGGAGGCGGGGTACATATGGCGGTCGATGCGGTGGGTAACATCTACTTCGTCGAAGGCCACGCCATAAACGCCACGAACGGGGTTCGCCCCCCCGGCACCACCGGCATCTGGTTCATCCCCGCGGGCGTGACCGGCATCACGGGATCGGCAGGGACGGCGGAGCAAACACTGCAAAATAACGGCTGGAGGGTCGACAATCTCCAGGAGAGTAGTACAAGTCCTGTTGTGTATGCCGGGGTGACCCTCGACGCCGCCGGCAACCTCTATATGACCTCTGAAGTCAACAGTGGCTACGCCGAAACCTTTGCCGGGGTATGGGAGATTCCGAATGTTTGCGGGAAGTCTCCGTCGGCGTCGAATGTCAACACCTGCATGGACGATAGCGACATTGAGCTGCTGGCTCCAATTAGCGCCAACCAACCGTTGGCGATCGATTCGCGAGGCTACTTATGGATCCCTACGTATCAACAGTACGCTCCGTCAGGAGAGGGGAACCAAATTGGCGTGTATTCAATTGTTGTGTTTGCTCCGGGCGTCCTTAACCTGAACTACTCGACCCCGCCCATCGGAGGCGCCTCGCCGACGGGGACAGCAGGGCCAGCAGGGAATCTGTACGTGAGTTTCAACGGGACGTATCAGCCGAGCGCTTTTAAGTTCTCTTCCGCTACGGGCAACGCGTCGGAATTCGGATTGACACCGACGAATCCGCTGCCAAATCCTTCGGCCACCACTCCCACGGTTCCGTGCAACAGTACAACAGGGAATGTTGGCGGAGCTTTCAACACGTATTCGTTGACGAATTCCTGCCTGTTATGGGTCACGCTGGATCCAACCGTCCCCGGCCCCGTCTCCGGCGAGCTTACGATGTACGGCAACACGCCGGCGGCCTCGGGTACCGGGACGGTTCCCTACAACGTCAACGTCTATTTGAGCGGAACAGGGCAGGGGGCGGGGGTTGCAATGCTCGACTCGCCTCAGTTGAGTACCCTGGCCGCTCCCACCGCGCTTAACACTCCTGGGCAGGTGGCCTCCGACCTGATTGGCGACACCTGGGTCGCCGATCCCGGTGCAAAGCAGGTCCTTTATTTCCCTGCGGGTTCCTCCGGTGCATCGGGGCAGTCGATCGGGTCCGGACTCTCGGATCCCACCGGCGTTGCTGTGGACGGAACGGGCGATATCTATATCGCCGACTGGAATTCGAGCAAGAACCTGGGCACGGTGTACGAAATTCCCTGGGTTCCCAACTCGACGTCCAAGGCAGGCGGTGCGTACGGTAGCCAGATTGCCTTGAGCACCAAGGCCATGGCTCTCGGCAGCAATCTCAATCTTGCAGTCGACGGCACCGGCGATGTGTATGTCGCAGATCCCGATCATGCCCGCGTGGTAAAGATTCCCACTCCTGCTCAGGCCTTCCTGGTCGTCAACCCCGAAGTTGCCGGCGACACCACCGCCCAAGCCACCGTCACCGTCGGCTCCGGATTCACCGCGCCTTCGGCGGTCGCGGTTGACTCTTCCGGCGACGTGTTCGTTGCCGATGGCACGAGCTTGTATGAAGTCTCAAAGTTTCCGTTCAATGCGCAGACTGACATCACGGACGCCCTGCCTGCTCCCGTTACTGGCTTGGCGACCGATGCCTCTGGGTCGGTGATTGCGGCGCTCAACAACGAAGGTCTGTATCGCATCCCTTTCTTCGTCACCGAAGGTGTCGGCGCTTTTAGCGTGAACAGCGCCAGTCTAATTGACACCTCCGTCAGTGTGCCTGGCAGCTCGGCCGGCACCCCTCCCTTAAGCTCCTACAATGTCTATACCACCAACATCACAAATCCCAATGGCGTGGCCTTGGATCAGCAGGGAAATATTTATGTCACCGATATCGATCCGACGAACGGCCCGAACCTCTACCAGTTGAACGTCAAGGGATTCGTAAACTACGGCGTTGGCCTTGCTCCTCAGGTCGCCGACGAGCAGGACCTCGATCTGTTCAATATCGGCAACGAGCCCTTGAGCTTGACGCCCAATTCATATTCGTTTAGCGGGCCGGACCTCACCGATTACTCCCTGACTGCGCCGAGCGGAGGCACGGAGTGCGATACCACGGGCGTCGCAACCGTGGCTGCCGGCGGTTCCTGCTCATTGGGGCCGACTTTCACGCCGCCGGCGCTGGCGAAAGATGACCTCACTCCCACTCTCTATGCAGGCGATAGCCTGTCGGTTCCAACCAACGCAAGCAACATCGGGGTAGGCGGCAAGGCCACCGCGACTTTGCAGGCTGCCTCAGTCAACGGCCTTGAGAACACAACAACGACAGTTCAAGTTAACCTTACTGCCGCGACCTATCCGGGGAGCGCAACGGTAACAGTAAACATAGCTCCGGACGCAGCTGCCTCTGGCAGCAACGTCTACTCCCTCCCCTATGCGCCCACGGGGACGGTCGTACTGACCCTGAGTTGCGCCTCGAAGGGCTGCACGCAGGCTTCGATCGTGGAAACAGGGACGGCGACGCAGGTCAGCAGTAGCGGTCAACCCACTTCCGTTACGTTTAGCAACCTGCCGACCCTCGACGGCGGCGCCTACAATGTGACGGCCGTATACCAGGGAAGCGTCCTCAACCTGATGGCAAAGTCAACGGGCAACGCGAACTTTACCATACTTACGGCAACACCGGTCATCACCCTTTCCCAGCCCGTGAACGTTAGCCCGAATAAAACAAACGGGGTGTACTATCTGCAGCTGGGCATACCAAACACGCTCGTGGCCAACGTGTCCTCGGCGGTCGGGACCCCCACCGGCACCGTCACCTTAATCGATGCAACGCAGGGGAACTTGGGCGCCGCGACCTACACCTCGGGCCAGAATTGGACATTCACCACAGGCAACCTGATTGCGGCCTCCTACAGTCTCATCGCCTCCTACGCCGGGGATGAAAACTTTTCCCCGGTTTCCACTACGGTGCCTGTGACTTTCCAGATCATACCTCCGAGCGTGCTGATCACGGCCAGTCCGGCTTCGGTGACAACCGCGGCCGGAACGCCGGTGGCGTCCACCATTACCCTCCAGTCGCTGGTCGGGTTCTCGGCGCCCGCCGGGGCCAACATCACCTGCGAGGTCACTCCGACGGATACGGTCCCGTCTTATTCGGAATGCACGTTCAACGTCCCACAGCCCACTATCTGTGCGCCGACCGCCACGAAAAATACCTGCCAACCGTCGACGACCGTGCTCACGCTCAGTACCAATATCCCCGTCAACCTCCCCGCCAGTGCGCGCAATGTTCCGCCGGGGCGATCGCATTCATCTCCATTCATTCTGGCAGGCGTTTTCGGCCTGGGGCTGTTGGGATTGGCTCTGCGCAGGAGAGCCATCTTCAATCGCTACCTGCTTAACCTCGTCTGCTTGGCGTTGTTCTTTGCCGGGACGGTGATGGGCATAACGAGTTGTACCAACTCTGGCTACACCCATACGCCGCCGGTCCCTCACTACACGACTAAAAGCGGCAGCTACAACATCAGCATCCAGGTCACGAATACTGCGACGGGCGCGGTGGAATCGCTGCCCTTCACGCTGGGGGTCACCATTCAGTAATCCGGGGTTGTTCCGGAGCAGCCGGTTTCCTTCAGGGCGGGCAGTTGGCCTCAAGAAACCGCAGAATTCAGGTTTATTTATGCCGCGGATTCAATCATCGGACAAGGTTGGTATGAGTTTTCCAGGGAGACACATCATGTTCAACAAGTCATTCGTGTCGCTGTGCCGGTTCTCCGGATTTATGCTGACGGTCGTGCTCCTGGCCGCATGCCTCTCTGCGGGAGCCCAGGCGCAGACCGCGCCGGCTGCAATCGCCAGTTTCGCCGCCGGGGTGAACCATACTAATGCCGCCACCTCCAGCACCATCGGGAATCTGGGCACCATTGCGAATCTCGCTACCGATAGCTTTGGGGACGTGCTTGCGGTGGACGCCAAGAACGGGGCGCTGTATGAGTTTCCTGCCGGCGGTGGAGAGGCGAGAGTACTCGTTGCGGCAGGTGGACTGGCCAGTACCCCCGTCAACGTCACAGTCTCCAGCGCGATTGTCACTCCTGGAATCGCCATCGACTCTGCGAACAACCTATATATCGAGGGCGGCTCCTGCGTCCTGATGTACCCCTACGATTCGTCGACCAATACTTGGGATGCGTTGGCCGCGCTGAATTCGGGCGCCACTTCCGCAGCCGCGTGCGGAGGGCCATCCACCTTCTACAATTTCGGAACCACAACGCAGCCCTGGGGAATTGCCATTAACACAAGCTCAAGCTCTCCGAGCCTTGTGGTCGGGACCAGCCCGGCCGGCGCCTCTGCCGGCAGCAGCATTGTCAGCATCCCGGTCACTGGTGCCTGGGTTGCCCCGGTTGCCGGGACGCCAACTACGATCGTTTCGGGCATGGCGGGAGCGCCGATTTCGGTTACTCAAGACCCATCTGGCAACATCTATTTCGTCGAGGACGGTACAGGTGCCCTATCTGGCGCTTACGAGATACCCGCCTTGCAAACCGGGCTGAAGTCGGATTCCGGACTTGCCCGAATCGATCCTTCACTGCTTCAAGTGACGGGGGTCGCTGCCGATAGCCTCGGCAACATCTATATCAGCGACAACGACAGCACAAACAACGTGGGCGTATTTGTGCTTCCCAAGGGGGCAAAATCTTCCAGCTCGGCCTTCCTGCTCACAACTGTGACCGCGCAGGGCGGAGTCGCATTCTCTGGCAACAATGGTCTGATTGTTCCAACCACCCAAACGCAATCGAACGGCTATGGCGACGTTGCCGAAGTCTCATTCAGCGCAGCGCAATTCGGCGCGTTAGGGGTAGGGGCAGCCCCAGCCTCGGAACAGGTGACCTTCACCTTCAACGCCAGCACAACCCCGGCGAAGATTGAAGTGCTCGAGGCCGGCAAGAGCACTCCCGACTTCACTGTCAACGCCGGCGCCAAAAGTACCTGCTTGTCGACCCAATTGCAGCCTCCGTACGCTGCCCAGACCAGTTGCCCGGTTTCTTTAAGCTTCGCCCCGTTAGCGGCGGGCAATGTCTCCGCCACGCTAGTCATACTGGGCGCGAATAACACGCTGCTGGCTTCCATCCCCCTTGACGGAAGCGGGACAGGCGCTGCGGTGCAGGCTCTGCCCGCTGCGCAGTCGACCATCGGCGCCAGCGGCGGTCTCGTGAGTCCCAGCCAGATCGCCGTGGACGCAGCCGGCAACCTCTATGTTGCCGATCCCGGCCTCAAAGCAGTGGATATGTACCCCTCGGGCTCTGGATCAAGCACTGCAGGAACTTCTGTGGGCACCGGCCTGCAAGCTCCCACCGGCGTGGCAGTCGACGGAGCCGGCGATGTTTTCATTGCCGATAGCGGAAGCGTTTACGAAGTGCCGGAATCGCAAACCGGCGCCGGGTTGAACGCCAAGGGTCAGATAACGCTGAATACCGGTCTTACTCTTGGCTCCCAGGTTCAGTTGGCCGCCGACGGCCTTGGCGATCTCTTTATATCTGACATAAGCAAACAGAAAGTGTATGAGCTCGAGAATTTCAGCACCGGCTCGAATACCAGCCTCCCCGGCGTGCTCAGCTCGCAAACCCTGACTCTCTCCGGAGCTGCATTCAGCACACCATCGGCCATCGCAGTGGATCCCTACAACAACCTCTTCGTGGTGGACGGCACCAGCGTGTATGAAGTCACGCCTGCCAATACCCAGACGGCGGTACTCACCGGTGTTAGCGGCATCACCACGCTGGCCGTCGATCCGTCGGGTTCCGTCTTGGTCACCGCAACCGGCGGCGCAGTTCGTATTCCTTACGTGAGCGGCGCGCTGAGCCCCGCGAATGAGACAACCGTGGCCACCGGCGTCACCAACCCCACCGCCGTGACCCTGGATTCTCTAGGCAATATCTACGTGGCAGACGGCACTGCGCTCGACGTGAACTTTAACAGCGCAAGCGCGGGTATTAATTTCGGAACATTAACTGCAGATCCGCCGGCCGCTGGCTCGTCGACGACGCAAACCGCGACCCTGCTGAACTTTGGCAACGCGGCGTTGAAGGTGACCGGCTACGACAGCGTGCTCAGCTATTTCCTGCCCACCAGCGCAGCAGTCGGCTATTCAGAAACCGATTTCACCGAGACAGCGGATACTTGCTCCGGAAACACGATTGCCGTCGACTCGACCTGCACTGCAACCATTACCTTCAGTCCCGTTCCCGGCGACGGAGGCAATCTGACTGATCAAGTTTTGGTTGAGGGCAACGTGTCCAATGCTCCTGTGGGAGTGGACGCCACCGGCGTGGCTCCAACGTTGGCCAGTGTCACGGTGACGGCGCCGACCAGCACCACCGGGAACGTTGAGAATGTTCCAGTTTCAGTGACCGTAACGCCCACTGTTTCCGGTAGTCCCACGCCCACGGGAACTGTCACCCTGACGGTGGTCTACGGCAAGAATGTGCCTATCACCTATCCGGCCCTGCCAACCAAGTACCAGCTCACGGTGCCGCTCCAAAATGGCGTGGCGACGTTCAATTCGGCTATTGCGACGGCACAAGGGATGCCCTTCGGGGGGTTGCCCATCGCAAACTACACATTCACGGCCCGCTACAATGGAGACACCGCGTATGCCTACGCGAATTCGAGCGCGTCAGCTGCCGTTTCGGTCGCCGACGCGGTGCCGACCGTGATCAATGAGCCCGTGATCGATGCTTCCCCGCTCAACACAGCTCCCACCAGCCCGGCACAATTGGAGCCTTACACGCTCCCCTGCACGTCGGGCCCTCCGGGCAACTGCACCACCAGCTATAGCTGGGGCCAGCCTGCAAGCAACCCCCCGGGTTACCTTGTTGTTGCGGCCAATGGTTGCCTCGGCTGCGTCGGCTCTTGGGGGAGTGACGGCACCGTCCCGCTATGGTCTTACACCTATCCTTTGATTGTGGCGTCGGCCAGCGGCGATCTCATGGTTGGCACGGCCGCCTATGAAGGCCAAGCGACTCCGGTTGGTGCGAACTTAGGCTCGGTGAACTATGCCGGGACGAACGGGTCCATCTGCGGCAGCGGAGCTGGCAGTCCATCCATCATCAACGTGGGGCAAATTAACGGCGTCGACATGGCGCAGTTTCCGGTTCAGTGCGCCCCCATCATCGGCATCAACGGAGCAGTTGTTCCGGTATTCATGGCCTTTTTCACCTTCACTCCGCAGTATTCCGGGGAATTCAGCGATCTGATCACGAGCGATACCAATCCGAACTACAAGAGCTCGACGGCAGCGCCCGTCAACATCTGGGGGGTGGCGCATCCCGTGGTGCAGATCAGCTCCAGCCCGGCAGCGCTCGTCGTGGCCCCCGGATCGTCGGTATCGGCCACGCTCACCCTCGCTTCGGTCCTGGGATATGGGTTTATGGACCGCGACAACGGACCAACCCAGATTCCAAACTATGCCATGCCGCTCGCCTTGCAGTGCCAAGGCCTGCCCGCGTACGCCTCGTGCTCGTTCACCTATCCGACTCCCAGTCCGTTGGACCGGCAAGCGACCGCCTATCCGGTGGGGGCCCTTGCAGCACCCTACAATACCGTGGCCTTTCCTGCCTTCGGTGGTTTGCTATGCCAAAACAGCACTGCGGCTGCACCGTTATATTGCGCCGTCGATATCGGCCCTCCCCCTGGATTTGTGAAGGGGCTCGGGGTAAATCATGGTGGCGCTACGCCACCCTGTGATGCAAGCGATGGTTGCCTGGGGCCGGGTCAGGTCGTGATGACCATTAACACCAATGTGCCGTTGGGCACCGCGTCGAGCCTCAAAACATACCAGGGCGGCATCGCTTTCGCAAGCATCTTCGGGCTGGGCTTGCTTGGCCTGACTTTCCGTAGAAAGGTCAGTCGGTTTCGAAACCTGTTGATGGTCGCTTGCGCACTGCTCTGGGGCGGCACTCTTCTTGGAATAACTGCCTGCAATACCACGACCCTCGGCACAGAAAAGACCGGGATTACGCCGGCCGGGACCTATTGGGTTACGGTCACCGCGCGTCAGGCGGGGACTATGGTGATCCCGCCATTGATCTATAACAACTATACTGCGAGTCTCATCCCCGGGAACGGAGACCAGATGTCTCTGCCGTATACGATCAACGTAACGATCACCAATTAGCCAAAGTGCGGCGGCGGGAGCGCCGTCGAATGTTCGCAAGGAGAAGATGATCATGCGATTTCGTGGGGTGTGGTGGCTCATAGCTTCAGCTTTGGTGGTTGCAGGATGCGGCGGTAGCAGTACTTCGACAACGCCCCAAACGGCCTTGGCCGTTAATTCGGTCACGCCTGCGAGCGGGAGCACCGGCGTCGCCGTCACTTCGCCCGTCACGGCCACATTCAACGAGGTGATGAATGCGACGACGTTCAACTCCTCGACCTTCACGCTCAAGTCGGCGGGCGGGACCGCTGTAACTGGAAACGTCAGCTATAGCGCGGGCAGCTCCACGGCCGTTTTCACGCCGGCATCGCCGCTCGCCTATAACACCGTCTACACCGCCACCATCACGACAGGCGTCGAGAACCCCGCGGGAACCGCGCTTGGGGCGAACGATACCTGGTCCTTCACCACGGCGACCGGCCCGGCGCCGACGGTCACCGCAGTCACGCCCGGCAACGGGAGCACGGGCCTGGTAGCGGACACAACCGTCACGGCCACCTTCAGCGAGGCGATGAATGCGTCGACCATCACCGCTTCGACCTTTACGCTGACGCCGCAAGGCGGCGCTCCCGTGGGCGCAACGGTCAGCTATAACGCGACCACCTTCACCGCGACGCTCACGCCGAACGCACCACTGGCCGCTTACACGACGTACACGGCAGCGGTCACCACAGGAGTTGTGGGTGCGACGGGAAGCGCCATCGCCAATGTCAATTCATGGTCGTTCACTACGGCGCAAGGTCCGGTGCCGACAGTTACTGCGGTGACGCCCCCGAGCGGGAACACCGGCGTCCTCATCACTTCCACCGTCACGGCCACCTTCAGCGAGGCGATGGATCCGTTAACCGTCACCGGCTCGACCTTTACGCTGACGCCGCAAGGCGGCGCAGCCGTGACGGGGACTATCACCGCCGATCCCACCAACACGATCTTCACTCTTACTCCGACGGCGCCTCTCGCCTACAACACAACCTACACGGCGCTCATCACCACCGGAGTTGAGGCCGCCTCGCAGGTTCCGGAGGTTCCGCTGGCAGCTGACTACAGTTGGTCGTTCACCACTGCACTACCTCCGCCGGCGCAGGTCCTCTCAGTCACACCCGCCAACCTGAGCACGGGCATCCCCATCACCGGTCAAACTGTCACGGCCACATTTGCCGCTGCGATGAACGCGTCCACGATCAACCCTTCGACGTTTTCGCTGACCGGGCCCAGCGGCATCGTGGCGGGGCCTGTCACCTACAATGCGACCGCCCTGGCCGGCCCCACTGCCACTTTCACTCCGTCTGTCAGTTTCGCCAATGGCGCCACATACACCGCGACCATAGCCGCCAGCGTCACGGACTCACTGGGAGGTCCGCTCGGCACGCCTTACACGTGGAGCTTTACCACCGTAGCGGCCGGTGTGCCGACCGTCGCGTCAGTCACGCCCACGAGCGGCGCCACCAATGTGGACGCCGCTAACGCTCTCACGGCAAGCTTCAGCGAGCCGATGAACGCCGCGACCCTCACTACTTCCACCTTCACGCTGACGGCCACGGGCGGCTCCGCCGTCGCCGGAACCGTCACGTACAGCGGCGGCACAAATACAGCGACGTTCACGCCTTCGGTAGCCTTGGCCCCCAGCACTGCCTACACCGCGACCATTACCACGGGAGCGCAGGGCTCCACGGGCGCCGCATTGGCCTCAAACTACGCGTGGACCTTCACAACTGGCGCCAGTCCGAGCGCGGTGGCAGTGAGTTTCGGAACCACGTATCAAACGATCCACGGCTTTGGCGGATCGACGGCGTGGCTCGGAACAATGCCCCCAAAGGCGGCCACGGCACTGTTCAGCCCAACCAGCGGCCTCAACCTCAGCATCCTGCGCGTGCGCATCGATCCCGAGGGCTCGGCAAGTGGTGGTGGCACCTATTTGGATCCATATGAAACCGGCGAGTGGGACCAGGAACTTGCCAACGGTAAGGAAGCCGTCGCCAACAACCCAAATGCGATCGTCTTTGCATCGCCGTGGTCGCCCCCGGCCGCCTGGAAGCTTAACGGTGGTAGCAGTGTCTCGGATGACGGCGAAACGTGGAATCAGTCATTCAACAGTTGCTCCGAGGGAACCGGCTACTGTGGCGGCTATCTTGATCCGAGCCACTATGCCGACTATGCCGCCTACCTGGAGGATTTTGTCACATATTTCAACACCAACGCCGGCTTCAACCTCTACGCGATCTCGATGCAGAATGAACCGGAAGAGAACGTCACGTACGAATCCTGCGTCTGGACGCCCGAGGAGATGGATACCTGGGTAGCAAACAACGCCTCCACAATCACCTCGGACCCGTATTCCACCAAACTCATCATGCCGGAGTCGGACGTCTTCAATCCGGTTGATGCCGCAGCGACTCTCAACGACCCGAATGCGGAGGGCCGCGTAAGCATTATCGGAGGCCACATTTACGGCGGTCCTCCGACGGCACCCTATTCCGTTCCCGCCGGAGATACACCGAAGGAAATCTGGATGACCGAGTTCGGCCCATTGAGCTCGGCACAACTGACTTTCGCTCAAGCCTTGGTGCCCTACGCCATAGACATCCATGACTCCCTGGTTAACGGCCAATACAATGCCTATGTCTGGTGGGGAGCTTTCGGCTACACCACCGGCAGTTGTTCAACCAACGCCGGCACCTGCGGCCTGGTCGACTACAGCGGAAATGTGACGGTGACGGGCGACGTAATGGGTCAGTACTCGAAGTTCATCCAGCCAGGCTACTTACGCGCGGAGGCCACGGCCAGCCCGACGGCAGGCGTCTACGTCTCGGCATACACCGGGACGGTCAGCGGTACCCGGCACTACGTGATCGTGGCCACCAACACCAGCACGACCGTGCAGAACATTAACTTCACGTTAAGCGACGCCCCCACGACGATTTCCTCGATGACGCCTACCCAGAGCACTTCCGCTGCCGGATTGGTGCCAGAGTCGGCGGTCACGGTCACGGGCGGGCAGTTCTACTACTCCTTGCCCGCACAGAGCATCGTCACGTTTGTCCAGTAGGGCGCTGGGGAGCGGCGCGCTTTTATGGCGGTTTCAGGGTCGCTGTACCGAAGACTTCGTACAGCGATCCTGGCTGCCATCGCATTCCGTTGGCGTCCTGCTTGCGTGGTCGATCCCATAGGCCTGGAGAGGATGGGCAATAAGAATGACTCGGTTTTGCCTGCTCCGGTTCCTGCTGTTACCACAATCGACGGTTTTCCACTCTGAAGCGTTTGGCTCGCTGCGCGGATCGACATTGACTGGTGCTCGAAGAGAAGTCGTCCAGCCGGGAATTTGTGGTTAACGTCGAGGTACTTTGCAAGGTCTTCTGGAAACAGCCCACTCTTCGCGAGCGAATTCAGGGAATCGTTGCTCTGCCTGCTTGGGAACGCACCTTGAATCCAAACATCGCTGACGAGGCCGCCATCTCTGCCAGGGCCTGGAGTGCCCGGCCCTTTTGTACCAGTTGGAGTGAGAGAAACTGGAATGAAAGGAGCCTGGAATGGCACGAGGCAGGAAGCAGACACCGGAGCAGATTGGTAAGCGTCCCGATCTCCCCTCTTGACCAAGTTGAGGAGTCATCTCATGAAGTGCCCACTACCTTTTTGGTGGACACCTGATGAGTGTGTCTAAGCGGCCTGGGAGGATTGGGTCTGTATAGACAGGGCGAGGTTCCAGGGCAGCAGTTCCTCGATGCGGCTGATGGGATGGTCGGCGATCTGGGCGAGCACGGTGCGGAGATAGAACTCCGGATCGAGGCCGTTCAGCCGTGCCGATCCGATCAGGCTGTACATGGCGGCGGCCCGTTCTCCACCGCAATCGGAACCCGCAAATAAATAGTTCTTCCGTCCAAGAGCCACGGCCCGCAGAGCTCGCTCGGCCGCGCTGTTGTCGATCTCCAACAATCCGTCTTCGGTATATCGCGTAAGGGCACGCCAGCGCGAGAGCGCGTATCGAATCGCAGCCGCGGTTTCGCTCTTCGCTGACAGCGAATGAAGTGCCTTCTCCATCCATTTACGCAGATCCTCAAGCAGTGGTCTTGCTCGCGCCTGACGAACGCTCAGCCTTAGATCGGCGGGCTTGCCGCGCACTTCGTCTTCAATCGCGTAGAGAGCACCGATCCTGGCCAGAGCCTCGGTGGTTGTGGGTGATGCGTAAATGACATGGATCTCGTGGAACTTGCGGCGTGCATGCGCCCAGCAAGCGACTTCATAAATGGCGCCATCGCCGTACAGATGATGGAACCCTGCATAGGCGTCCGCCTGAAGGCCGCCCCTGAAGTTCTTCAGATGCTGCCGCGGATGCTCGCCTTTGCGATCCTCCGAGTACGCGAACCAGACAGCGGGCGCGGTATCTTCACCGGCGGGCCGGTCGTCACGCACGTAGGTCCAGAGACGTCCAGTCTTGGTCTTGCCACTGCCAGGCGCAAGCACCGGCATCGGTGTATCGTCGGCGTGAAGCTTGGCTCCTGCGAGCACATGCTTCTGAATCGCATCGATCAACGGAGCCAGTAACTCACTGGCTCCGCCTACCCAGCCGGCCAGCGTGGAGCGCTCAATCTCAACTCCCTGGCGGGCGTAAATCTCCGACTGTCGATAGAGGGGCAAGTGATCTGCGAATTTCGAAACCAGCACGTGGGCCAGCAGCCCTGGTCCGGCAAGGCCACGCTCAATCGGACGGGATGGCGCGGGCGCTTCCACCACGTGCTCACAGCCACTGCAGGCGAACTTCGGCCGCACGTGGCGAATGACCTTGAAGCTGTCGGGGATGTACTCCAGTTGTTCGGAGACATCTTCGCCGAACTGGCGCAACTGGCCGCCGCAGTCGGGGCAGCAGTCACCGTGAAAAGCGTGGCTGACAACTTCCCGCGGCAGATGCTCGGGCAGCGGCTTGCGCCGGGATCTCGTCTTAGGTTCTGCAGCCGGCAGCACTCGCTCCACGGCGGCTTCCATCTCGGCCTGCGAGGACTCCAGCTCTTCCAGATGAAGTTCGAGCTGCTCAAGCTGAATAACGATCTTCTCGCTCTTGATGCCGAACACCCTGCGCCGCAGCTTCTCGATGACCAGCTTCAGATGCTCGATCTGCTCGCTGCTGGAACGCCGCAGTTCCGCGAGCTCGTCTGAAAGCGTCTGGCGCTGTTGTGCGATCTCCGCATCCCTGGATGCAATCTCGGCTTCCCGGATTGCGATCGCCGCATCCCTGGCTGCGATCTCGGCTCTCTGGGCGGCGATCTCAACTCGATGTCGAATGGCCAGCGCCTTCAACGCTTCCACATTAAGCGAATCGAGATCGGGGAGCGATGCGCAATCCATGAACGCAGTATGCCATGAAGATGCGAGGAAAACTGGTACGAAACCCGCATGAATACAGGGGAATCACACTTGTCACTCACACTGCGAGCTGCGGCGCCCAGGTGCGCTCAGGTCTCCGCCAATCAATGCCTTCCAGAAGCATCGACAACTGCGCTCGCGTCAGTGAAACCGTTCCTTCCGTGGCCTGTGGCCAGACGAACCGTCCTCGCTCCAGACGCTTGGCGAACAGACACAAACCGTCACCATCGAACCAGAGAATCTTAATCGGGTCGCCCCTGCGCCCGCGAAAGACAAACACGTGGCCGGAATACGGCTGCTGTTCGAGAACCGTCTGCACCTTGGCACTCAGACCATGAAAGCCGCGACGCATGTCGGTGACACCGGCAGCGATCCAGATCCTCGTTCCTGCGCGGAACTCGATCACTTGCGTAAGCTCTCCAGCACCGTGCGCAGCACCACCGCATCGGCCCTGCCTTCCACACTGATCAAGGCCCGCCCCGGCAGTTCGATGTGAATCGCGCCGCCAGATGTAGGCTGTTCCTTCGCGCCAATCTCTCCTGTATCGCTGGCCGCTTCACAAGCAGCTGACAACGTGACGGGAAGGAGTGCCGTAGATGCCGCCGCGGGCTCGCTCAGCTCGCCCCGCTTCGGTGCGCGACGCCACTTAAACACCTGGTTCGCGTTCACCCCGTGCGCACGAGCCACCAGCGCCACACTCGCACCGGGCTCCAATGTCTGCTCGGCTATGCGCCGCTTCTCCGATACCGTCCGCCACCGGCGGACCGGCCGTACCCTACCTGCTTCCTCTCCAACACCCATGACGGCATAGTCCGACTCGCACCCAACCCCATGCCAGAGGGGAACTCGGGACGCTTACGATTAGGGTGCTGAAGCCTCAAAATGAGTGCTTTTGAGCGCTTTCTGAGCCATCAGTGCACTTTAGAATCAATGAGTTAGGTTTCCGGTTCTAACTGTCACGGCAGAGGTCGCGGGTTCGAGCCCCGTCGTCCCCGCCATTGCCCCGAGACAATCCGGGGTCAATCGGCATCCGTAGTGACGCCCTCCAAAATCGATATATAAACTGAAGGCGGAGAGATCACTAATGAAACGGAGGACTGTCGAGGAATGGGTTTCTTATGGAAGACTGGAAGCTCACGAGCATCGCCAGCGTCGCAGGGACACTTGACGGTTTACGGTCGACGCCCATTCAAAAGCAAGCATTGCTTTTGCTTCGCCGTCTCGCAACGCAGTTCCCGCCGCCAGCTACATTTGGCAAGATGAACTTTCAACTGCAAGCATATGGCCGAATGCTCACCGATGGGTTCCCGATCATGGAAACGATCGCTGTAAGAGACTATCTCTTATCCGCACCCTGGCAATATCTCGTCAATAATGGATATATCCGAGACGGCGGCCAAGGATTCTATTGTGTTACCGATGACGGCCTGAATGCTGCAAGAAACTCGGATACTGCAGCGGTCAATCTAGAAATGTTATCCGCCATTGAACTGCTTGCTCCAGAGTTGCGCGGATTTGCTCACTATTTCCGCGAAAACAGATTGAAAGAAGCCGTCGCGGCAGCCTTTGAGCTTTACGAGAATCGCTTAAATGAAATCCGCGATAGTTCACGTAATGCAGCAATAAAGAGTACGCAGGGTAAGGACGTTGTATATGCGCTTTTCAATGCGAAGAAATTGAAATTGCCGTATCCGAAGCTCAATAGGGCGCGCAAGCACGCGTATCAGCAAGGATTGACCAACGTATTGAGTGGCGCTTTGGGTTGGATTCGGAACGCATACGCGCATGAGAAACATCAACTGCCGAATTTGAAGCCTGAAGAGGCCTTGGAGCTTCTATTCGTAGCCAGCTACCTGTTGCGGATGCTGGACTACTCGTTGGCAAAGAAGAGCTAAAACCTCCGGAGCCACTCACCGATCTCCGTCTCAACAAGAGGCCCGCGTTCGCCAGCTTTCCCTCCTTCGCCGCCCGACGGTGGGCCTTGCTAGGAAGGCCATTTGACGCGCTTCACTGAAACGCCTGGCTCAGGCTCATGGGATCGAGGCCGGCGAGAAACTTCTGTGCCTCAGCGGTGAGAGCGCTTTGCGTGGCCGCCTTTGGCGCGCCCGAATGAGGCTGATCGGTTTGAAGATGGTCGATGCGAATCATGATGGGAACCGGATGCGCTTCGCCGCCGGCAAGCTCGCCAATCTGCGGCTTGAGAACGACAAAGCTGAACCGGCCCTTCGAGGCGACCTGTTGCGACTGCGAACAGGAGCCCGGCGTGCAGGCGAGGCTGACGACGATGCTGTCGGTGACTCCGTCGTTGTAGAAGCCGGTACTGAGGTCGGCGGACCTGCCCTGCGCGGTGACGAAGGGCAGGGATGTGGCGAGATCGGGCGTGAGACCGCGCGCCAGCCAGCACGAGTTGGCATCGTGATAGTAGACAAAGGGCGCAACCCAGATGGCGAGGATGATCTCATCCGACCCGTGTGCGGAGTAGGGCGCGGAGTAGGCGCCGCTTTCGACCAGTGTTTGCCCGCCGGATTGCTCGTACCAGGTGCGAGTGAGCGCGAAGCTGCCGATCTGCTTCGGGAAGCGGGCGAGGGCCGCAGTCGAAGATGAGGTTGAGGCGGGACCGCTTTGCCGCGATCGCAACGCCGAGGAGGGCAGCGCCAGAACGGCGAGAAGCACGACAGCAAAGGCCGCACACTTGATGAAGAGGTTCTTGGCCCGCGGTGCCGGATTTTCGACGAGGCGCCCTGGACTTGCAACGCGCGGCGATGGCCCTGCGGCGACGGGCGCGTAATCTTCCGAAGCTGGTTTCCCTTCCTTCAAGCTCGCGAGGCGGAGAAAGATCAGGATCGCCACAAGAAATAAGCAGCTTCCGATGGCGTAGTCCGCCTGCTTCGCCACGCCCTCGAGAGCGGGATGGCCGAGGGCAATGCAGTAATAGATGACGAGAACGCAGAGGCGGATGAAGTTGAAGAGGTAACCCAGCAGGACGCCGCCAATGACGTAGGCCGCTCAGCGGCGCAGCGAAACGCGCTTGAGATAGCCGAGGACGAGAGCCAAATATCCCAGAGTGATCGCGCCGCGAATGCCGTCGCAGCCGGGCGCGATGAACATGCCGAAGTCCGGCGCGAACATGAGGCGCAGTTGCGGCGTGGTGGGCGCGAAGTGAATGAGCGTGGCGAAATCGCGCGCGACGCGGGCCGAGATGTTTTGCAGCGGAATGTCGATCATGCTGCTGGTGACGACGGGCACGGGCTGCGAGAGCAGCAACAGCCCAACGGGAAACCACGCCTTGCGCCAGACGCGCGTCCCGGCAAACAGGAGCACAATGCCGCTGCCATAGAGATAGACGGGCAAGGTGAGCGGGATGAGGGAAACCAGCGCGCCGCCGGCGGTGACGAAGAGTTCGGCGCTGGCGCGCAGAATGCTGACGAAAAATGCTGTGCCGATTACCAGCAGACCCCACCAGCTTCCGCGCAGTTGCCAGCCGTTTTGCTGCTAGACGCGGAGAGTGAGGATGATGCTGACCGGCGGAATGAGCATGCCGATCGAGCGCAGCGGATCGGTGGTCCAGCATCGCCACAGCAGAGCGAGCTCGCGCTCGATGCCGAGGCAGCCTGCCGCCGCAAGAATGGCGATGGAGCACCAAAGCGCGATTGACGGATTTGTCGGCCGGCGGGAATCCGCGTCCGGATCGAGCGCGGCCTGATCCGCTTGCGGTGTCGCGAGTGCCAGCTCTTCTGCCATGGAAACTGCGAGCCCCTCGTTGGATATCATTGCATCCCGCTGGGCTCGCGTATATTGCGCGCCCGTATGTGTCGATACGCCTAGGGAGTTTGCGGCGGGCCGGCCAGCGGAGTTTTCACCGGCGCCGCGACTCCGATAAATTGCGTCAGCGTGTCTTTTCCGGCGTTGGTTACCCAGAGATTCCCGCTGGCATCGATGGCGAGGCCGTATGGATCGAGAAGGGAAGCGTCGGTTCCGAATCCGCTTGCGGGCGACAGAAACGTACCCGGCGCAGCGCTCGACGAGCCGCCCAGCTCAGAGAACGAGTTGCCCTGGAAGTTGGCCACCCACACCGTTCCCGCGCCGTCGACGGCGATTCCCTGGGGACGCAGCAAGCCGCCGCCCGTTGCGGCGTCCAGCTTGAGCGTTCCGCAGGTATTCACCTCGCTGACGCTGTTGCCGTAGTAATTCGCGATCCAGACGTTGCCGCTCTGGTCGGTGGCAACGCCCGAGGCTCCATTGCAATCGCAGTTGTAATTGGTCACCTTTGAGCCGTCCGCGGAGATTTCGGTAACCGGGAGCAGGCCACCCTGGTTGGCGACCCACGCGTTATGACTGGCGTCGACGGCGACGGCGACGGGAAACGCGAGCGATGTGCCGCCCCAGCCGGCGGAGCTCGAAATCGCCGAACCGGAGCTCGACAGCAACGTGACTTTCGAGTCGCCGTAGTCGGCAAACCACATATTGCCGTTGGTGTCGGCGGCCACACCGATGGGAAAGTAGATGCCTCCGCTGGTGATTCCGGTCAAAAGGGCTTGGCCTGAAGAATTCAGCTCGGTAACGTTGCCGTTGCCGCTGTCCGGGGCGGTTTGCTCATTGGCGATCCAGACATTGCCCTGGACGTCGAGCGCCATGCCATAGGATTCGTTGATCCCCGATCCAGTGATTCCGGCAGGGAAGACAGCAGCGCCGCTGGGAGAAAACTCCGACACGGCATTGAAGTAGCTTGAGGCCCAGACATTGCCGGATGCGTCCACGCCGACCGATGCGGGCGAACTCATTCCTCCGCCCGAGACGGTGTTGTGCAGCATCCAGTCTGGAGGCGCTGCAGTGAGAGCCGGCGAGAACGTTGCGCTGCCCGAGGCCAGAGTATAGATTGCGGCCACGTTGTTAGCGGGGGCGCGCGCGATGTCGAGTGCGGCATCGAGCGTGTCGCCGGGGACGCTGCTGGTTGTGGCGGCGTTGAACAGCGGCGAGCAGGCGCTGCCGCCGGCAGACGCGGTACACGAGGCCAGCGCATTGGCCAGCGTGTTCAGCTTGCTGGTGGGCACGGCGAGATTGGATGGAAGGGCGGCTCCGGGCGAAGCGCCGGTGACCGGATTAGCGAGATTGTTGGCAGTCAGGAATGCGTTGTCGAGACCCGTCGTATTCGTACAACTGGCGCCGACATTGCCGCCAGCGGCCATGAACGAAGCCAGCGCCCAAACCGAGGCGGCGGTTGTGACTTCATTCACGACGAACGAGCTTCCCGAGTTGATGCTGCCGCAGGGACCGAGAGCCGTCATGAGCCAGAGAGAAGAGTTTGCCGATGCAGCAGAGGCCGGTTGTCCGCCATTCGCGACCAGATAAACAGGAGTCTGCGCCGAGGGACAAGTGTATCCGGCCGGAACGCTGAAAGTGCCGTCGGCGGCGGTGGCGAGCGCGGTGGCCAGCAGCGGCGTGGGCGCGGAGCCGTTTCCTGAGTTGCCGGCTGCGTAGAGCTGGACGGATGCGCCGCTCACAGGCTTTCCGGCGGCCTGGACCTTGCCTGTGAAAGCGACGCCCGCGACAGAACTTCTGGATGGGCAGGAAGCGGGCGTGCTGGAACTGACGCTTGGGGTGCAGCCGCCGCCGCCACCACCCCCTCCTCCACCTGTGGAGACACTGCCGCCACACCCGGTCAATGCGGAGAAAAAAGGGGCGGCCAAAAAAGCAGAGATCGAAAGCGAGAGAATAATGCGGGGAAGCTTCACCGTTGTATTCCCCATTCTATTCAGGAGCGCGCTCGCCGGTTGCAGGCTACAGCGGTTCCGCAGTTACTGTGTCCCGAAGCCGTGAACGCCAAGTGGATTCTTCCTTAAGAAGAATCCACCCTGCACGAAAGCAGGAAGTGGCTACATCAAATGCGGAACCGCTCTAGCGTTTGCGGCTGCGCGATGCCCGCACACTCGCCACCAGAGCGCCTGCGCCACCCACCAGTGCCAGCACGATGGTTGGATCTTCCGGCGAATCGTCGCATCCGGTTTGCGCGCGGAGCGGAAGCACAACGGCGGCCAGCATCAAGGCCAGGAGAAAAGCGTAGCGGCGAATCATTCGAATCTCCTTGACTCAACCCACGAGTCGTCAGCGCAAATCCGGGGTTGCCGCGGCAAAAGCCCCGCGGCAATCAGTTCCAGAATACACGGAAAATTGCAACAGGTGGCTATGCCTCGAAAGGGTCACCAGAGCGATAACCTGCCCGGCTTCCCACAGGCAGCCGGTCCGGGCCGAATCCCGGGCGTTACTTGACGGAGCGATGATCAAAGCTGTCCCGAATCGCGAAAAAGGCGTCTTTGGGGCGGTAATCGCGATCGAAGGGGAGCGACCGCTGGGGGCGATTGGGCTGCTTGCGATGGTGCGTTGGCCCATTGTTGAGCCATGTGAACCGGTCGCTCAGGTCCCAGGTGAGCACCAGCTTCACGGCCGGGTTGGCCAGAGCGACGCGGAGGTAGTCAGTATAAGTTTGCGCGATGATGGCATCGCGCTTCGCCGGATCGTCCGTGGCGATGTCGTCTTCGTTCACATCCATTTCGGTGAGGTAGACCTCAAGCCCCATCTGGCGGATGGACTCAATGTAGCCGGCCAGGCCTTTGCCGAAGGTGGTGGGCTGGGCAGCTTTCACGTGGCTTTGGATGCCCACCGCATCGAGCGGAACGCCGCGCTTCTGCATGCCGCGCAGCAGATCGAGGATCAGGCGGCGCCGCTCCGCATTGTCGTCGTTGTCGTATTCCACTCCGTAGTCGTTGTAGGTGAGCTTGGCGTGCGGATCGGCGGCGCGCGCGGTCCTGAAGGCCAGATCGATGTAATCGGGTCCGATTTGCTCGTACCAGAAAGATTTGCGCAGGCCGCCGGGCTGGCCATCCGCGGGAAGAATCGCCTCGTTGATAACATCCCACGATTGCAATTGGCCGGTGAAGTGTCTGCAGACGGTGGTGATGTGATCGACAAAGAACTGCTGCGTTTTGGGACGATTCTCCGGGGTCTGAATCCAGCCTGGAACGGACTCGTGCCAGCAGAGCGTGTGGCCGCGCATCAGCATATGGTTGCGTTGCGCGAATTGAAGCAGAAAGTCGGGACGGGAGAAGTCGTAGCGATCGGGAGCAGGGCGCAGCGCGATCCACTTGAGCTCGCCGGTGGGCACAACAATGCCGCATTGCTCGCCGATCAACTCAGCGAAATCGGGATCGTTCTGCACATTGTGAATGATGACCGCGGAGCCGAAGACCAGGCCGTGATGGCGCGCATGAGCTCGCAATGAGCGCGAACCCGCAACGTCGTGGAATGAGGCGGACAGAACGGGCGGAATGGCGGCTGGATGGGCGCAACCCTCGATGAGCAGTGCCGCCGGCCCGGCCGCGGCAACTGCGGCTGCCGTGGCTCCCTCTGCGATGAACTCTCGCCGTGTTTTCATTTTGGATCTTTGTTCCCTTCGGCAGTTCCGTGAAATGGTTTGCGCAATTACCAGGGGTTCGGGCCCAATGGCTCGTAGTGGACCCAGTCGATGTCGACGGCCCCCGGCTCGGCGGCTTGTGTGGTGTAAGCGAAGAGAGCAGGCCGCGACCCTTTCCACCAGCTAAATCGAATCTGCGCGTCCGCGCCAAGCTCGTGAAAGGTCCTGCCATCGTCGAGGCTGTAGGAATAGCGAGCCTGGTCGCCGTCGACGCGCACGCGAAGCTCAATCAGGGACTGCGAAAAATCCGGCCCTGCAGTGTGATCCTGAAGGTGAAAGAAATTCACTCGCCTTGTCGCGCCCACTTGCTCAATCTCAAGGCCACTGGCGGATTTTTCAAACATGGCTAAGCCGGTGTGCACGCCGGGCTTGATGCCCGCCAAATCCATGCGGACGGTGAATTCGAAGGCGTTGTCCTGCATGCACTGCGTAAGAGTGTTGCGCGCATCGAGCAAGCTGTCGGCTTCCATGGGAATGAGGCGCAGATAACCGGGCCTGGCGCTGAGCGACCAGTGCGCATCGTCCGGATTGTGGTTCCACTCCCACTGCGGTCCGAGCTTCGCCGCGTTGAAGTCGTCGGAAGTCTGGGGCCGCTGCCGCGACTCCACGTGTGGATTCCCCGGAATCGGGCCGGAGGGCGCGGGTTGACCGGTCGACGCGCCGTCAGGATCGGCGCCGATCACCGGCCAGTCGCCATGCCAATGCACCGGCTCAAGGTGCACAATCCTGCCGTGCGCTCCGTCGGCCTGGAAATGGACGAACCATCCCTCACCGTCGGGCGTCTCAACATAGCCGCCCTGATGCGGACCGTTGATGTTGGTCGAGCCCTGCGCAAGCACCACGCGATGCTCGTATGGTCCATAGATCTGTCGCGAGCGCAGCACTGCCTGCGCACCGCTGCCCACGCCTCCGAACGGAGCAAAGATGTAATAGTAGCCGTCGCGTTTATACAGCTTGGGCCCTTCGAGAACCGGCAGGTGCACGGGATCCTGGACGATGATCTTTCCCTCATCGAGCACATGCTTGCCATCGGGCGACATGCGGTGCAGGATGAGCGGGCCGGCGCCGGTCATGGAGTGAATCAGGTAGGCGGTGCCGTCGTCATCCCAGAATGGACAGGGGTCCTCAAGGCCCGCACCCGCAATCACGACTTCAGGCTCGCTCCATGGCCCGGTAATTTTTTCCGCCGTGCTCATGTAAATCCCCTCGCTGGGCGTGGGGAAATAAACGTAAAAACGGCCATTGTGCTTTCTGATCGAAGGCGCCCACACCCCTTTGCCGTAACGGTTGCCGCCGACCATGCTGTAGCGCGGATCCATATCCAGGCGGTCGACCACGTGCCCGATGATCGTCCAATGGACAAGGTCGCTCGATTGCAGAATGGGAATGCCGGGCACGAAGTGAAATGTGGACGCGACGAGATAGTAGTTCAAGCCATCGCGGATGACGTCGGGGTCGGAGTAATCGGCGAAGAGAATAGGATTGCGGTACATCGCTTGCGCGGCGGGGCGCGGAGCCTGGGCCTGCGCTGCCGCGAGCGCCCCCGCCAGGCAAATGGCCAGCAAGAGTTTTCGCGGCGTACTTTTTATCGGGATTCCTGTTCTTTGAGTCATCGAGTGGCCTTCACACTTCTGCCCAGGTTGCTTTCAGAGATAGAAACGGCCTCCGCCTGCCGCTCGACGCGGCACTCGACCATCCATCGATTGCTCAAAGAAGTGAATTGGGGAGCGTCGCATTCGGCCGCACTCCCCAAAGTTGTTAGAAGTCCAACTTCAATGACAACTGCGCGATGCGCGGATCGTTTTGCGGCGCTGTGCCAGCCCAGTTCTGCGGGCTGGTGCTGGTGATTTTGCCAAATGAACCTGGGTTGATGCTGCATGCGTTACCCGCGCCCGAGGTGCCGCATGTCGTGTTGGGATCGCCCAGGTTGGTGTGGTTAAACAGGTTGAAGTAGTCGGCGCGGAACGTCAAGCCGACCCGTTCGCCGAACGGGAACTTGCGGGCGATGCTGCCGTCCCAATCCACGTAATGCGGGCCGACAAAGGAGCCCTTCACGACATTTCCGAAGCCGCCGGCAGCGGGGTTCGAGAAGGCAGCCGGGTTCAACCACGATTTGCAATTTGCAGCGCCAACGGCGCAGGTGGTGCTGCCATAAGCTCCGCTGCCGGAGTATACCGCGCGATCGCGGCTCTGTTGTGAGCCATCGATGTTGCCGCTATTCGCGAAGATGGTCAGCGGATCGCCGCTCCGATACTGGATCAGGCCGGTTGTCGACCAACCGTTGACGATGTACCGGGCAACGCTGGGCGCATCGTTGAGGACCCTCGGGAGCGTGTAGACATACGAGGTCGCAAAAACGTTGCGATGATCGAAGTCCGCCGGGCCGTAGTCCAGTCTCTTGAAGTTCGAGACGGTGATCGGGTAAACCCAGGAGTTGTTATTGCCAATCGACGTGGCTGCCTGGTTCCAGGGCATGTCGTTCATCGCTCTCGACCAGGTGTAATTGAACAGCAAGGTCAGGCCGTAGCGGACTCGCTGCTCAGCCGAGATCTGCAATGAGTTGTAGTTGGTGTTGCCGCCGGTGTTGGCCGCGGTGATGGTGCCCGTGTAGCAACTGTTAGTGGTTGCGCAACCGGTCTGGTTGAAGACGCGCGTTCCGCCTACCCCATTCACGGCGCCCACGACGGGGTTCAGCTCCATATCTTCCCACTCGTGGCTGCTGCGCTCGGCCACATAGGCCATACGCAAGGAGAGGCTGCTCGAGATCTGCTGCTCAACGGCCAGGTTCCAGTCGTAGGTCACCGGATCGTGGAAGCCCCGGTACGGATCGTAGGTCAGCCAGCTCTGCGGCCCGATGGGGGTTGTTGCCGGAGGCGGCTGAGGAGCCGGGAAGGGATTGGCGACCCCGGCGGTGACGTAGGGATTGGCCCAGCTCATTTCGTAGCCGGTGGGGCTGGATTGCAGACCTACGGACGTAATGAACGGCGCCAGGTTGGAGTAAATGTTGAACAAGGTGCTGTTGATGCGGCTGTCAAAGAAGACACCGCCGCCGCCGCGTATGGCCGTTTTGCCATTGCCAAACACGTCATAGGCAACGCCGACTCTAGGCATGAAGTGGTTGTAGGCGGAGTTGACGCCGTTGGGGTTGAACCCCGGGTCGCCAGCGAACTGCATTCCGGCGGGTGCCTTCGGATACAGTGTGGAGTGCGTGTTCGACGCCCACAGCGTCGGCGAGAAGCTGCCCATGCGGCCTTGCAATTCGTGCCAGGGCTTGAAGGGCTCATAGCGGATGCCGTAGTCGAGCGTCAGATTGCGCGTCGCCTTCCAGCTATCCTGCACATACGCGCCAATGAACTTGCCGCGGGGATTGAAGAACTGCCCAGACGCCTGGTTCATTTGATAGAGAGACCCGAACAGGAAGTCGGCCATGGTGTCGCCGTTGGCGGCGTTGGCGGCGGAGGCGAAGTTGAACTGCCCCGGCTGCTCGAACAGGTTGTTCACGTCGACTTTCGACACCTCGCCGTGAAAACCGGCGTCGATGTTGTGTCTTCCCATCAGGAAGTGGATGTCGTCAGTCAGCGTGTAGTTATCCCGGCGGAAGAAGGCCTGGGGGTTGACGCTGATCTCGAAAAACCCGCCTTCGACATAAATCTGGTTGATCTGCTTGAACGCCGGCTGCCAGATATTGACGCCGAGATCGGCCACATCGATGCCGTTCGGCGTGACCGGCCCGCGGGAGTCGTTGTCAAGCTGATTGCTGATGATGAAGTTGTTGACGACGTGAGGGCTGAAAGTGTGCGTCTCGGAGATGAGCGAATTGTAATAGTGGTTCGCGGCTCCGTCTTCGATGGAGAGCAGGTTCGTAAGGTTTTCCTGGCCCTGGAAGATGTACGCATCAGAGAAGTACCGGAACGTCAATTTGTCCTTCGGCGTTAGCTCAGTGTCTACTTTGGCCGTAATCTCGGCAAAGCCGTAATCGTTCGGCACCTGGTAGAAAACGGAGCCAGTCGACGTTAACGCCGGGACATACTTCAAAAAGTTGGCCGTGACCGAACTGAGAGCAGCCGGTTTCCACGTGTGCGAGGAGTTGGCGGGGCACGAGGCATCGGTAACCAGGTTTATCCCCGTCGGATCCAGCGGATTTGAGGCGCAATCGGAAAACACCAGGTTGTTTGTCCCCGGTGCAGTGCCGGACGAGTTCGCGCCCGCCTGGGCAATGGTTGGCAGAATGGAGGTCGTACTGGCCGCGACCTCACGGTCGATTGTCTTCTGATATCCGACGAAGAAGAATGTCTTGTCGCTGTGGAAGAGGTGCGGAATCTGCAGCGGTCCGCCCACGGTGCCGCCAAACTGATTGCGTTTGAGCAAGTCCGGGGGGTTTTTTCCTGTCTTGACATTGTAGGTGAAGTAGTTTGACGCGTTCAGGTCGGAATTGCGGACATATTCAAACAGATCGCCGTGATAGCGATTGGTGCCGCTCTTGGTAATGATGTTCACCACGCCGCCCGCGTTCTGGCCATATTGGGCGTTGTAGTTGTTGGTTTCGATGCTGAACTCCTGGATTGCATCGGGCATGGGGAAGGGCATGTTGACGTTGGTGTACTCGTCAACGTTGTTGCCGCCGTCGAGCATGTAGTTGGTCTGCCCCGTGAATGTGCCGTTGGCGGTGATCGTAATCGCCGTGGGGAAGGTCTTGGTATTCCCCTGGTCGGCCTGTGCGGGAGGCGCGATGGTAACGCCGGCCACTTCCTCGGTGAGGGCGGCTGCATTGCGCCCATTCAGGGGCAACTCATTCACCGACGAAGTGCCGATCACCTGTTGCAGTGTGCCCGTCGTGGTGTCCACCTGGGCAGTGTCGGCGCTTACGGTCACGGTTTCGGTGGTCGTGCCGGGTTTCAGCGTGATGTTCACCGTCACCGCGTTGTCCGCGCGCAGTGAAACGCCCTTTTCTGTGTACGACTCGAATCCCGGCGCCTTGGCGGTAATGGTGTAATTCGAAGGCGCCAGGATCGGGAACACAAAGTTACCCTGGCTGCCCGAAGTCGTCTCCGACGAGATTCCCGTTGCAGCCTGGATGGCTGTTATCTGGGCGCCGGCTACCACTGCACCGCTCGCGTCGGTCACTGTACCGTTGATGCTGCCAAATCCTTGGGCGGACAACCGGCCGGGAATGCAGATACACAACGCAAAAACGGCGACAAAACAGCCGATCAACTTGGGAAAAGTCTTCATATAGCCTCCTGAACCTTTGTTGCTGACACTCCAAACAATCGCTTCGTGCCCGGAGCAGAGCGCACCGGGCTCACGAAATCACAAGCAGCGAAGTTTGTATTGAAACAGATTGACAGTTGATGAGACAGATACCGTCCCTGACGGTCAGAATTTTTGAGTATCTTTATTATTTTCTAAAACTTACATAAGAAGACTAAACGCCGCTGGCCCCTGTGGAAAAGGGCGATTATTCAGCCGATACCGCCAGAACCCTGGGGGGGCCCGGGGTACCGTCCGTCACCGTTGTGCCCAGAACAATCTGCAGGTTTTGCTCCGCGCCATTCAGCCGCGTTTCCCGGGAGATGGCCTGCATCAACTTTGGATCGGTGAGGAACTCGCCGGCAGTTTCCGTTCCGTAGGTGTATAGCCCGCCGATCACAACCACAACGTGCCCCGTTTCCGAGTCCCGGATGCGGGAGATAAGGGCAAAATCTTCCAGCCGGGGGCTGTTGGCTCCGGTCTCGGGTTCGCGCGGCTGGTTCGTGCCCCAACTCCAACTGCGCGACGAGGGGTTCTTCGCGTCGCGAATGTAGATCAGGTGGCGGTCCACATCCAGGGCCAGGCTAAAGCGCAACTGGCGGGTCAGCCGCAGGCTCCACTCGTTGTTGAAGGCCCCGATCAGAACCACGGCGCCGCTCCTGAGGTCGGAGAAGGAGCTTTCAGTGCCTCTACGGATAAGGACCTGTTTGTGCCGGGCCTGGAGCGCGCCAACGACCTTGGCGATGGTGACGGTATCGGCGAAGGGAACTGTTTGCGACGAGTCGGAACTCGGCACAGGAGTCTCGGCGTTTTCACTCCCGTCCACGGCGGGTATTGTCGGCGGCCCGTTGGGATGGTCTCCCACTGCCACGAGCACGGGGCCCGGCGTGTCCAGAACCGGCTTCCAGAAAAGATCTTCTGGATTGGCTCGATGCAGGCCTGCGTATCCGGCGAAGACTGCGGCCGCAACGACAACAGCCGCGGATGCGCCAACATACCATCGATCCCACCACGGCGCCGGGATCTTCAACCAATTCCTGCCCACCGTCCCAGGAACCGGGCCAATCTGAAAATGCGCGGCGTGAGTATCGAGCCCAGTGTCCGGCGCTCCCGCTTCGATTTCGGTTTCGAGCGCACCGTGCCGAGCCTGGCCCGGGAGCGTGAACCTAGGAATATACGACCCCGGAATCAGACCCATCCGCAGTTCGGAGCGATGTTTCTCGTCGACATAGTAGGTCGCCAGCCGCTTGCGGAGCTCCGTGGCGGCGGTGCGCACAATGTGATCGAGATTCGTGTCGTATGATGGGTCTCTGCCAAAAACTTCGACCCCGATGGTGCGTTCCTTGATCTGATCCGCGGATCCGTTCAGCGTCATTTCCACCACGTACTTGAGGAAAGCAACCGAGCGCTTGCTGGAGCGAAAGACCTCATCCCGAATCAGTAGGTCAAGCTGCGCGCGAATCATCTCGGCGGTCAGCTCCGGCGTCGTGCCATCCTTCGATTCGGTCTCGATCATCGTAGCTCCAGTGACAGCGATTCTAGCATGGGTTTTCAAGGACTTGGCGCTGTTCAGCGCGCGACTCAGGTCAGCGGCGAGCGCCGCCAAACTCGATGCTGAAGCAGCGCGCGCGGTCCTTTCCCGCGCTTCGATCCCGGGGGGCGGCGTGGAATCCGTCCGGGCAATCGATCCACAAAATGCCGCGCGATGCTGGTCAACGCGCGAAGCCGGTCAACGATTGACTGGGTTGGGATGATCGAAGATGTGACCCATCTTCTCCTGCTTCGTTCGCAGGTAGCGCTCGAAGCTCTCCTGGGTCTCGACCTCCGCGGACACGCGTTCGGTCACGGTGATCCCCGCGGTCTCCAATGCGGCCACTTTGCCGGGATTATTGGTCATCAGGCGCACCCGCGAGACCCCGAGCAGCTTTAATGCTCCCGCCGCCAGGTCGTAATCGCGGCAATCGGCGGCGAAGCCCAGCTTCACGTTCGCCTGCACGGTGTCGAGCCCCTGGTCCTGCAGTTCGTAGGCCTTCAGCTTGGCCATCAGGCCGATGCCGCGGCCCTCCTGTTGCTCGTAGAGAAGAATGCCCGCGCCCTCTTCGGCGATCTTCTTGAGCGCCATCTCCAGTTGCAGACGGCAATCGCAGCGCAGCGATCCGAAGACGTCTCCAGTGAGGCATTGCGAGTGAATGCGCACCAGCGGCGGCGCGGCATGAATGTCGCCCATCACCAGCGCCACCAAGCCCTCGACGGCCTGCGCCGGTTCGCAGCCCGGCTGTCTTTCGTTTCGCTCGCCCTCGAAGCCGAGGATGCGGAAGCTGCCCCAGCGCGTGGGGAAATCCGCCTCGGCGACTTTTTTCACGCTCTCCAACGCCATGCTTTCATTCTACGGGCCGACAGCTCGGCCTGCCGTGTCCAGCTCTCCGCGCAGGGCTGCCTCTAGACGCGGCTCGACATGAATCGCCGCTGAGCGGACCGCCCCAAAATTAGATTCCCTGCCGCGCGCCGCGATACATTGATCCTGTGACGGATAACCTGATTTGGATCACGCTGCTGGTCAAGCTGGGCGTGGTGGCCTCGGTGGCCAGCGTGCTGGCGCGCGTTTCCACTTTCCGCCGCCTGTTTTTTGCCGAGAGCCGCAGTCAACCGCAAACCCTGGCGTTGCTGGCTTTTTTCCTGGCGCCGCTGACTCTCGGGGTTTGGCTTCGGTTTCGGGTTCCCAACTTTCTCGCCGCCGACATCTCCTTTGAAACCGTCATTCTTCTCGGCCTGCTGATCGGGCCGGGCTGGGCCATGCTCAGCGGCGGCGTGTTGTCTGTCCCCGCCGTCCTGCACCACGAATATCTGGCTCTGCCCTTCAATGTCGTCCTGGGTCTCGTCGCCGGAATGATCGGCCGCTTCGTCGAGAAGGAAGAAATCTGGTCCTTCACTCCCTTTATCGATCTCAGCCTCTACCGCTGGGTTCGCCGCAACCTGATCAAGCCGCGCATCGACCGCCAGTTCCTGCTCCTGGTTCTCATCGCCATTATGGAGATGGCTCGCGACTGGATTGCCCGCGCCTTCCCGCATCGCCTCTTTGCGCTCGTCGCCAGCAATCTCTGGCTGCAGGCGCTGGTCTGGCTTTGCGCGCCGATCTCGGTCGGGGTCGCCATTAAGGTGTGGAATGCCCTGCGCGTCGAGATGTCGCTCGAAGAGCAGAAGCGGCTTCTGCTTGAAGCCCGCCTTGACGCCTTGCAGCGCCAGATCAACCCCCACTTCCTCTTCAACACACTTAACTCCGTTTCCTCGCTGGTGCGCAGCCAGCCGGAAATGGCCCGCCAGATGACCGTCAAGTTGGCCAACATTCTCCGCGCGCTGCTCAAGGATCACGACGCTTACGTTCCCCTGCGCGAGGAGCTGAAGTTCACCGACGATTACCTCGACATCGAGGTCGTTCGTTTTGGCGCCGATAAGCTCCGCGTCGAAAAAGACATCGATCCGCGCACGCTCGAGATTCTGGTGCCCAGCATTCTGCTGCAGCCGCTCATTGAGAACAGCATCAAACACGGCTTGGAGCCGCGCATTCACGGCGGCACCGTTACCCTGCGCAGTCACCTTGAGGGCGACCGCATCTCCATCGAGGTCTCCGACGACGGCGTGGGCATGACCGGCCGCCCGGACTCCGCGATTCGCCGCGCCGGCGCCGGCATCGGCATGAAGAATGTGCAGGAGCGGCTGGAAGTTCTCTACGGCAACCAGGCCAGCTTCAACGTCGTCAGCAATCCAGGGCGGGGAACAGTGGTCTCCATCGAGCTTCCGGCCACCCTGCCGGGTGCTGTGTAATGTTGGAAGGTCGCAAAAGGAGGCCGGCGTGACCAACGGCGCATCTCCAAATCCAGCCCCGGTAAACCTCGATGAGATCGGCCAGATTGCGGTCACAGTCAGCGATCTCCAGCGATCGAAGGATTTCTACCAGAACTTTCTTGGCATGCATTTTCTGTTTGATGCCGGCCCGATGTCGTTCTTTCAGTGCGGCAAGATTCGTTTCGCTATCGGGACCTCGCCAGACAAGCCGTCATCCGCAGGAACGATCTTGTATTTTCGCGTTGCCGATATTCACGAGACCCATGCGCTGCTGGCCGCCAGAGGAGTTGAATTTATCCAGAAACCGCATTTGGTGGCGAGGATGGCCGATCACGAGCTCTGGATCGCGTTTCTCCGCGACCCCGATGGCAACCCCGTGGGCTTGATGAGCGAAGTGCCGCTCGCCGCATCTCCGACGGCCCAATAAAGGGGCGCCAGCAAAACCGGGCGATGCGTGGGGCGCTACTTTGCCGGGCCGGTTGAACTTTTTGTGCAGGGAGCCTGCAGTCGATTCTGCTGCATCCAGGTTTCCAGGTCCTCCCAGCCGAGCACGTCGGCGTAGCCGATCCACCGTGGCGGCAGCGCGAAAACATATCGGTTGTTATGGCCCAGTTCCTGAGGCCCAATGGGCGCTGCGCTCACTGAGATCTCTGCGTCGTCCACTTTCTGCCACTGTTCGGGCGTGAAGACCATAATGAAAATATCCTGATATTGATTTTCTTCGGTCCACTTCGGGTTGCGAATGAGCAACTGCGGCCCGTGAACAACCTGGCCGGAACTGAGAATGGTCCCGCGCCACTCCTCGGAGACAATCGTGTACCCCTTCCAACTGGCAGGAAGAACAAAGCAGAAGCCGTACTGTGTGTTGCGGTAGACGATCGAAGCTTGTTGCGCAGGCGCCGTTTTTGCCGCCGGGGTGAGAGCAGCTTGCGCGCTCGCCTGGGCAGACGGCATCGCGGCGCATGCAAACAAGAAGAGAAGAGCCCGATGGAATCTCACGTGCGACTCCCTTCGCATTCGATCGCAGCCATCCGAGAAACTGGCCGAGTCCCCAGCCAGTGCCCGCATCGCTCTGCGGTTTCTGTTCTCGGCCGGCGCAGTTGATTGTATTCTCAATTCACGGTGCGCTTCACGGTGCTGGCTTCGGGCTCCAAAGGCAACAGCACAGTTGTTTCCGGCGGGCGCACGCGCATCCTCCAGGGGCTGGAAACCTCAGGTTTACGCGCTGTCGCAGGAATACGAACGAGAACGAGCCTGGTTGGCGGGGCAGGGGCTCAGCCTGCCACCAGGTGACGATCCATCCAGGCGAGGATCTGTGCCCGCATCTCGGGCAGTTCCTGATGCGCGCAATCGAAGAGCTCGATACGGCAATCCTCTTCGTGTCCGTACCTGCGGTAGAGGGGCAGCAGCGCGTCGCGTATCTTTTCCACGCCATCGGGCGGGGTGAGCGGATCTTTACGGCCATTCACGCTCAAGTGGGCGCGTGGCACGGTGAGCTCGTTGATCTGCGCCGAGCTGAAATGCTTCAGCAGCGAGGGAACATAGTAGAAAATTCCGTGCAGGTGCAGGCCGTGCGCTGCAATGAGCGAGTCGAAGTCGGTGAGGCAGCAGACATCGATGGCCGTATGCACGCGTGGATCGAGGGCTGCGAGCCACCAAGCCTTGGTAGCGCCCATCGACATGCCAAAGACGCCCAGCCGGCGCGGGTCGACTTCAGGACGGCTGGCGAGATAAGAGAGAGCCTGGAGCTCGTCAAAGATCATCATGCCGAAGAGAACACGGCCCTGCCACAGCATCAGTTTGAATGCGTCTTCCTCGCCCTGGTGGCCGTCAGGATCGTGCTTGCGCTCGCCGAAGCACCAACTGTCGATTGCGAGGGTGACCAGGCCCTTTTCCGCACAGATGGCCGCATACGGCGGCTGCACCTCCGTTCCGCGCAACAACTGTTCCTTGCCCAGATCGTACTGGCCCGCATGCCAGTGGATGAACAGCAGCCCGGGAGCGGAAGGCTGGCGGCGATCGGGAATGAGAAGAAGGGCGGGCACCGGCTCGAGACCATTGAGGTCGAGATCCCAGCGCTCCAGCGTGTAGTCTTCATGCTTCTCCTTGCGCACCAGTCGCGGAGGCGCGGGCTGGTGATTCCAGGGCAGGTCGCCGAGCAGATTCCACAGTTCGCGGCGGCGCCGCTGCTGATAGCCGCCGAAGTCCTCGCCGGGCTGCGGCGACACGACGGGCAGTTCTGCGCCCCGCATGGCCAGGCTGCCGGCCAGTGCCGCCGAACCGACCATCAGATCGCGGCGGCTGAGTCGAGGCTTCACGCTTGACACTTTCTCCTCTTTCGGCACCAGCTTACAACAGGCATGGCTGGCAATGCGCCGCAAATTCACCGCGGTGGGCCGGGAAGTTGCCCATCACGGCACCATCGGCCACAGTTTCTCCTATCATCACGATGTCGTGGCTGCCGATGCGCGCGCCGCCAGCATCGCTGCGCATGCCACCCGAAACAGAAGAACCGGGCGGAATCTCATGTGCGACCCTCTTCGAATTCGATCGCAGCCATCCGAGAAACTGGCCGAGTCCCCATCCAGTGCCGCATCGCTCTCGAGTTTCTGTTCTCGGCCGGCGCAGTTGATTGTATTCTCAATGCATGGTGCGCTTCACGGTGCTGGCTTCGGGCTCCAAAGGCAACAGCACAGTTGTTTCCGGCGGGCGCACGCGCATCCTCGTCGACGCGGGCCTGAGCTGCCGCGAGCTGTTTCGCCGCATGATGCTGGCTGACGAAGACCCCGAAACCCTCGACGCCATCGTCATCACCCACGAGCACCAGGACCACGTGAATGGACTGGCCGTGACCGCGCGCAAGCTCGGGATTCCGGTCTACTTTACTGAGGCGACGCATCGCGCATGGATGCGCTGGCTCACCCCGCGCCGCCAGATGACCTACAAGCAGTGGCTCGAGCTCTGCCGCAAGCAAGCCGCCGAGCGCCAGGCCGAGCCGGAAGCTTCGACCCAGGAAGCCGCGACCGAAGAGAGCGATCCCGAGGAAGCTGAGGCCGAATGCCTGACCCAGGCTGCTCCGTCGCCAGACCCGGCTCCAGAGTCCTGTACCAACCCCGTGTCCGCTGAACCACCCACGCTCAAGGAAGACCCCACGTGGTTACCTGCGATTGAGTACTTTCGCGCCGGCGAGCCTTTCTCCATCGGCGATATTGCCCTCAGTCCCTTCACGATTCCGCACGATGCCGCCGATCCCGTTGGCTTCGTTCTCAGCGCCGAAGGCGTCCGCATGGGCTTCGCCACGGACCTCGGCTACATCCCGCCCAACGTCAAGGAGCAGCTCCAGGCTCTCGACCTGCTCCTGCTCGAGTCCAACCACGACCTGGAAATGCTGCGCGACGGCCCTTATCCCTGGTCGGTCAAGCAGCGGGTGCTGTCCCGCGTCGGCCACCTCTCCAATGACGCAACAGCCGAGTTCCTTTCCACCGCTTACGACGGCCAGGCCGCCTACGTGATTCTCGCTCATCTCTCTGAAAACAATAATCTTCCGGAGCTCGCCAGGGTTGTGGCCGAGCGCGCCCTCCTGGGCCGGGCGAGCCTCCTTGCCAACCGCCTGTTGCTTGCTGAGCAACACCAGCCGCTTTCAGCTATCCGTTTCTAGCCAAAAAGAGTAGAATCAAAGTAGATTACGGCCAGAAAAAGACGTTAGATGGGCCGGAATAAGGTGCCAGAAAGCTTGTCGTGGCGAAGTGTATTTTCGGGACGCTTTGCATCGATCACGTGGGATTCTGCGTCCAATTGGTAGCTTCCTCACCGCATCAGCAGGTGGAAGCTTTGGCATTTAAACTGACTTCTTTTGCAGGGTGATTCATCTATGTCTACGGTTGGAAACAAATGCACCGACCGGGTTGTAGGCGCAATTTTGGCAAGCTGGCGCTACGATATTTCGGGGATCTCCCCTGAGATGCGCCGTGATTACGAAAGTCATTTTGCCGAGTGCGCCCGCTGCCGCGCCCGTCAAAGGTTCCATCGCAGCCTCGACGTCACGCTGGCGGTCCTCACGTCGACTGCCGCGCTTTTCTTCCTCTTCGCGCTCGCGGTTTTGAAGCACATCAAACCGCTGGAACATGTCGCCTTCAAAATCCTGGGCCTCGACATCTTCGACATGTACCACATGCTGATTTCTGCAGGAATCGCCGGGCTCTGCTTCTCGCTTATCGCCATGGCGCTGGTGCTCATGGCCACGCCTGCCCCGTCGTACCTGGGCGGCATCGCTGCCGAGCAGGCGCGCCTGATTGAGCAGCGCGTGGCAGCCTTCCGCTCGCTGCGTCCGCGCTGACTCGAAATTTGCCCCCCTAATGCAAAAGGCCTCCCCTGCGCGGGAGGCCTTTTCGCGTTCCGGTTTCACTTTGCGGTCGGCACGCGTCCGTATAATTGAAGCAAATCAGGAATGAAAAAAGAGATTACGGCTTCGGAAAGAGAGGGCTGAGATGTATAAAGTCGTTTTGCTTCGCCATGGAGAGAGCATCTGGAATAAGGAAAACCTGTTCACCGGCTGGACAGATGTTGACCTGTCGGACAAGGGCAGGGAAGAGGCCACGCAGGCCGGCCTGATGCTGAAGGAGCAGGGATTTTCCTTCGACATCGCCTTTACCTCTGTCCTGAAGCGCGCGATACGCACCTTGTGGATCACGCTGGACCAGATGGACCTGATGTGGATTCCCGTTGAGCGCGACTGGCGGCTGAACGAACGGCATTACGGGGCGCTGCAAGGCCTGAACAAGGCGGAGACGGCGGCGAAGTACGGTGCAGAACAGGTGAAGATCTGGCGCCGCAGTTACGATATTCGCCCGCCGGCGCTGGACGAAGCAGATTCGCGTTATCCGGGGCACGACCCGCGCTATCACAACCTTACAAAACAGCAACTCCCGCTTACCGAATGTCTTAAGGACACTGTCGACCGTTTTCTGCCCTGCTGGCACGAGGTGATCGCTCCCAGCATCCGGTCGGGGAAACAGGTGTTGATCGCTGCCCATGGCAACAGCCTGCGGGCGCTCGTGAAGTATCTCGAAGACATTCCGGACGACCAGATTGTCGATCTCAACATTCCCACAGGCGTGCCGATGGTACAGGAACTTGGCGACGACCTGAAATCGATTCGTCATTATTATCTGGGCGACGCCGCACAAATCGAGCAGGCGGTCAACAAAGCTGCGAGCACCGGCGTGAGTCGATAATGAGGCGAGTTGGCGGCTGACTCATCGAAGCAGGAATTGAAGGCGTCAAACGGCAACAGGGCGGAGCATTGCGCCCCGCCCTGTTCTTAATTCGAACATTGACTGCCTACTCGTTGTAGTTCAGGCTTTCCAGTCCCAGATAAACCGCGCCTGAGCTAAGCTCCTCTTCGATGCGCAGCAACTGGTTGTATTTCGCGATGCGGTCGGTGCGGCTCACCGAGCCGGTCTTGATCTGACCAACCCCTGTAGCCACGGCCAGATCGGCAATGAACGTGTCCTCGGTTTCGCCTGAACGATGCGAGATGACCGATGTATAGCCGTATCGGCTGGCCAGCTCGATCGCTTCCAGCGTCTCGGTCACGGTGCCGATCTGGTTGAGCTTGATAAGAATCGAATTGGCTACGCCCTCTTCGATGCCGCGCTGCAGCAGCTTGATGTTGGTGCAGAAGATGTCGTCGCCGACCAGCTGAATGCGCCCGCCCAGCTTGTCGGTCAGGATTCTCCACCCTGCCCAATCTTCCTCGGCCAGGCCGTCTTCGAGCGAGACGATCGGGTACTGGCGAATCCAGTTTTCGTAGAAACCGACCATCTGCTCGCTCGTGAGCTCGCTCTTGTCACCCTTCTTGAAGACGTACTTTTTCTTTTCCTTGTCGTAAAACTCGCTCGACGCCGGATCGAGTGCGATGGCGATCTGCTCGCCGGGTTTGTAGCCGGCCTGCTCAATGGCCTCGAGGATCAGCTCGATGGCCTCGGCGTTCGATTTGAGCGACGGCGCAAATCCGCCCTCGTCGCCCACCGCGGTGTTGTAGCCCTTCTTCTTCAGCACGCTCTTCAGCGTGTGAAAGGTCTCCGACGCCCAGCGCAGCGCCTCGCTGAAGCGCTCCGCTCCAACGGGCATGATCATGAATTCCTGAAAGTCGACGTTCGAGTCGGCGTGAGCGCCGCCGTTCAGCACATTGAGCATCGGCGTGGGCAGCACGCTTGCGTTCACCCCGCCCAGGTAGCGATACAGCGGAACTTCCAGCGTCAGCGCCACGGCGCGCGTCGCGGCCATCGAGACCGCCAGAATCGCATTCGCGCCCAGCTTGCTCTTGTTCGGCGTTCCGTCCAGCGCAATCATCGACTGGTCGAGCAGCCGCTGGTTGGCCGCGTCCATGCCTTCCAGCTCCGGCGCAATCACCGTCTCCACGTTGGCTACCGCCTGCAGCACGCCCTTGCCTCCGTAGTGGCTCTTGTCGCCGTCGCGGAGCTCCACGGCCTCATGCTCGCCCGTGGAAGCGCCCGAAGGCACAATGGCGCGGCCCATCGCGCCGCTTTCCAGAATGACGTCCGCCTCTACGGTTGGGTTCCCGCGCGAATCCAGGACTTCACGGGCACGAATGGCAACAATCTCAGTCATATCGCTCCTCAAAATGCGGTGCTGCAGCCGGTCATTCAGTTGGGGACGGCGATCCACGGCCAGGGCTTCTCCGGCGGCGCTTTGAATGGTGCCCAAAAGCTCCTGTCGGTGCAAAAATCTCTCTCCGTCCAGCGAAAAAGTGCGTGGGTAAAAAATGGTTCTATCCTTCCGGATTCTAGCAAACCAGGTGGGTATCGCCCGTGTGGCGGCGGTCACACGGCAGACGAGCCGCCGCGGAAGCGCCCAGGTGGTTACTCTCTTGATTCGTGACCCGCGCGGCACTCGCCGAATGCCCACCTATTCGCCATTGTGGAATGTCACGCTACGCTTATGTTGGGTAGTTTTACGTTCGTGGCCGGCTGGCTGAAGCCGCGAACGCAGAACTTTCCCGTCTCCGCAGGGTCTAACGCAGGTAAGGTGACCTTTGCCTGAGAAAAGGAGATCGGGATGAAACGGACTATTCTTGTTTTTGGCGTTCTGGCCGCTGCCGCCGCTCTATTGGGAGCGCAGCAGGCAAGCCAGCCAAGCCCTTACGCGGGCACTTCCAATCCTCCGCCCGATGACACCATCACCACACCCGCGCCGGAGCCTGCGCCCGTCGCCAAGCCCTCCCCCAGTCACCCCATGGCCGCGCAACCTGACGCGCCGCCGCAGCCCGCTGCCGAACCGCAAGCGCAGACGGCGCACCACTCTCTCGATGGGTCGCTCTACACGATTCCGGCCAACCAGGGTCCGGCCGGCAACACTCCTGCCAACGGGGCCGACGGCACTGACGACGGCATCGTGCAGGTGGCGCCCGACACATCCGCCGCCCCCGCGCTGAACCAGCGCCCGGCGGCAAACGATCCCGACAGCGACATCGTTCACCCGGGTCCATTGCCGCCCGGCACTCTCGGCGAAGGCGCTCTAATTCGCGTTCGCTTGATGGATCGCCTCTCGACCGCCATGAACCAGAGCGGCGACGCGTTCCGCACGCGCGTTGTCTCTGACGTGATCCAGGACGGCCAGGTCCTCATTCCCGCCGGGTCGGAGATTGACGGCAAGGTTGCTTCGGTGTCGAGCGGTCACTTTGGCGGCCACGGATCGATGCATCTGCAGCCTGAGACCGTGATTCTCGCCGACGGTTCACGCTTCCATCTTTACGCTCAGATCAGCGGCGCGCCGGGGTCGAACGACCGCGTCGGCAGCGAGGGCGCCATCGCGCCCGGCTCGCGCATGAAGAAAGTCGGCATCGAGTACGGCGGCGCGACGGGCGCGGGCGTGGTCACGGGCGCGATTATCGGCGGGCCAGGTGGCGCGCTCGCAGGCGGCATCATTGGCGCCAGCGTGATCACGGTGCACTTGTTGATGGACCATCCTCAGGCTACGCTGGACAACGGCGCAGTCCTGCTGTTCACGCTCAATGAGCCGCTGCATCTTGTTACCGCGGCTCAAACCGGAAACTAAGTTCCGGGAACGCGGCGCGAGCCGTGCTTCCCCCACGGAGGTGAGCAATGAACTGTAGTCAACTACTTGAACGGAGAACCACAACGAATTGGGAACGGCCCGCGCAACCGACTCGGGAATTCAGCGAACGTGCCGAGCTCCGAACCACGGATTCATATCGCTGGAGTGCGGTGAGATTCTCCTCGGCCGGCCAAACAGTCGTCCCGGGGAACGCGCGCCCATTGAAGGCGTAGAACTCAGCGCAGACTGCCGCTCGCGTTTACACTGAGTGCTGACGGCTAATAGCCGGGAGCTGTGAGCGCGCAATTTCATGGATAAGTTCGTCATACGCGGCGGCAATCCGCTGGTCGGCACCATTCGCGTCTCAGGCGCGAAGAATTCCGCGCTGCCCTCGATGGCCGCGGCCATCCTCACCGAGGATGAAGTCACCCTCGAGAACATTCCCCACGTTCGCGACATCGAAACCGAGCGGCGGCTGCTCGCTTCCATGGGCGCCGAAGTCGTGTTGCGCGAAGGCGAGCTGCAGGATCGCACAACGATCTGTTGCCGCACGCTCTCCGATCCCGTCGCCCGCTACGAGATCGTCAAGACCATGCGCGCCAGCTCGCTTGTGCTGGGCCCGCTCATCGCTCGTGCTGGCGTGGCGCGTGTGGCCATGCCCGGCGGCTGCGCCATTGGCGGCCGGCCCATCGATCTGCACATCAAGGGCCTGGAGAAGATGGGCGCGGTCATCACCCAGGAGCACGGCTACCTTGAAGCCCGCGCGGAACACCTCCGCGGCGCGCATATCGTCTTCGACAAGATCACCGTCACCGGCACGGAAGATCTGCTGATGGCGGCGGTGCTCGCCGAAGGCGACACCTTGATGGAAAACTGTGCACGCGAGCCGGAAGTCGTCGACCTCGCAGCGCTGTTGAACGCGATGGGCGCGCAGATCGAAGGCGCGGGCACAGCCACCATCCAAGTGCACGGAGTCGCGAGCCTCCACGGGGCGCGCTACCGCATCAATCCCGACCGCATCGAGGCGGGAACCTTCCTCATTGCCGGCGCCATCACCGCGGGCGACCTCATCGTCTCCAACTGCAACACTGCTCACCTTGGCGCTGTCATTGCCAAGCTTCAGGAGGCCGGCGCGCGCATTGACGTGCTCGGCCCCGATTCCATCCGCGTACGAGCTGCCGCCGAACTGCGCGCTGCCGACATCTCCACCGAGGAGTATCCCGGTTTTCCCACCGATATGCAGGCCCAGTACATGGCCCTGGCCACGCAGGCTGAGGGCGTCAGCCTGGTCCGCGAAAACATCTTCGAGAACCGCTTCATGCACGTGCAGGAGCTGGTCCGCATGGGCGCCAACATCAAAGTCGATGGAAGCACTGCTACCGTTCGCGGCCCGGCCCGGCTCACCTCCGCCGCCGTCATGTGTTCCGATCTGCGCGCCTCCGCTTCGTTGGTGCTGGCGGCTCTCGTCGCTGAGGGCGAGACCATCGTCGACCGTGTCTATCACATGGACCGCGGCTACGAACGCATCGAAGAGAAGTTGATCGGCGTTGGAGCGCAAATCCAGCGCCTGGGCAACGTCTTCGCGCCGAGAGAGTCGGTTGAGGTCGCCGGTTAACCAATCGGTCCGGACCCGCATCTCCATCGGATGGAAAGCTTCTCGGGGGAGCTTTTTTCAACAGCGCGCAACGAATACCCGGCCCTTGGGTTGTTATGATGAGAGCGCTTTCGATTCACTTGTTGACATCGCCGGCATTGTGCAGCGTGGCAATTTCTTGAGGAAATTGCCACTTGACATCCGGCATTCTGTTAAGAGCAGAATCGAAAACGCTGTAATCGCCAGGAAAAGGCTCCCCGATTCCGGCAGATCCAAACCACGGAGGTAAAGATTCCAGTGAAGAAAACTTTTTTGGCAGGGCTGCTCGCTCTGTGTCTCTCTCCTGCGGTTGCGATGGCGCAGGTCGTCGTCCGCATTGCACCACCGCCACCCATCGTTGAGCATCATGACCGTCCACCGCACGAGGGATGGGTATGGGTCGACGGTTATCACCGCTGGGACGGCCACCGCTACGTCTGGGTTCATGGCCGTTGGGCGCGTCCACCGCATCCCGGCGCCGTCTGGGTTGCCCATCGCTGGGAACAGCGCGGCAATGGCTGGGTTCTGGTCGAAGGCCACTGGCGGTAGCCTGCGTTACACAGACGAAAAGCGGGGCGCTCGCCCCGCTTTTCTGTTTTTCAGATTCATGATTCCCGCTGCGGCAACCGGCCCGTTACTTGATCATGTGTGACTACTTGATCTCGATCACATCCGTCGCCGCCGCCGCAGCCTTCTCTGCCTGCTCCATCAGCTTTTCCGCCATGGTGTAGAACGCCGCTGCCTGCGGGCTCTTTGGTCCGGCAAGCGCTACCGGCATTCCCCGGTCGCCACCCTCGCGGATGGCGGGAATCAATTCGACCGCTCCCAGAAACGGCACGTTGAATTGTTTCGCCGTGCGCTCAGCGCCGCCGCGCGAGAAGATGTCAATCTCATGGTGGCAATGCGGGCAGGTAAAGTGGCTCATGTTCTCCACAATGCCCAGCACTTCCACATTCACCTGCGCAAACATCTCGAGAGCCTTTCGCGCATCTTCCAGGCTTACGTCGCTGGGCGTCGACACCACGATCGCGCCGGTCAGCGGCACGGTCTGCACCAGCGAGATCGCCACGTCGCCCGTCCCCGGCGGCAAATCGACAATCAGGTAGTCCAGCTCGCCCCAGTTCACCTGCTGCAAAAATTGCCGGATGATCTGGTGCAGCATCGGCCCGCGCATCACCATCGGCTTGTCGCCGGGCGAAATGTACCCGATGGAGATCGTCTTCAGGCCGTGCGTCAGGTTGGGCTCGATGATGTTGCCCGCGCCCACCTTCGGCGGCTGCGAGCTGCCCATCATCAGCGGCACGTTGGGACCGTACACATCGGCGTCCATCAGCCCCACGCGCTGGCCCAGCTTACTCAGTGCAATGGCCAGGTTCACGGCCACCGTGGTTTTTCCCACGCCGCCCTTACCGGAACCCACCGCGACTATCTTCGAAACGCCGGGCAATGCGACCGGCGAAGGCATGGCATGAGAATGAGCCATCGTTTTTTATTGCTCCTGATTCGATTGTTTCAGATCGGACGCGCCGCTGTTTCAGATCGCACGTCTTGCTTTTCAGTGTTTCTCTTCTGCATCGGCCAGCGCTGCCACGGCCAGCTTGCCCTCTGAGCGCCGCGTGCTTTCCCGCTCGCGGTGCTCCCGGCGGCGCAGCGCGTCTTCATAGCGGCGAACCTCGTCCGGCGTCTCCGGCTTCAATTGCGGAACTCGCTGCACGCGCCCCTGTTCGTCCATGGCAACAAACACCAGGTACGCGCTGGCCACGTGAGCCACTTCGCCGGTTCGCGTGTTTTCCGCCCACACCTTCACGCCCACTTCCATCGAGCTCGTAAACGCCCGGTTCACGCTCGACTTCAGCGTGACCAGGTCGCCCAGGTGCACCGGGCGGATGAAGTCGATATGATCCATCGCCGCCGTCACCACGTTGGTGCGCGCATGCCGGTACGCCGCCATCGCCCCCGTCAGATCGATGAAGTGCATCAGCCGCCCTCCCAGCAGATGGCCAAGCATGTTGGTGTCGTTGGGCAGCACGATCTCCGTCTTCTCTGACTGCGTGCTCGCCACCGTCCGCACCTTGGGGTGGATCTCCTGGCTGTTCATGCCGCCTCCATTTCCACTGCTTCTTTTTGCCGTCTTCATCGCCCGCCAGTTAAAATAGAACCTGGGGTGGCCTTGGCTTTGAGTCCTTGCACATCTTTCATGTTCCAGTTTGGGCAATCCGCGCCAAAACCGCAAATCCCTCTCGGTCCGATCGAGCGAAATCGGCCCGGATACAGGCCAAATGGATAAAATCGCAGGATTGAAAGAGATTCTCGCGCTTGACCCAGGAAACAGCTTTGCCCGATACGGGGTCGCCATGGAACTGGCGAAACGGGGCGAGACCAGCCTTGCCATTGCAGAATTTGATAAGCTTTTGGCCAACGATCCTGATTACACTGCGGGCTATTTCATGTCCGCGCAGACGTTGGCTGCCGCGGGCAGAAAGCAGCAGGCGATCGAAAGGCTCAAAGCCGGCGTCGCTTGTGCCGCGCGAAGCGGTAATAGCCATGCCCTCAATGAGATGCAGACAATGCTCGGCGACATGGAGGCGCAGAGTTAGATCCCAGGCCGGCCCTGCCGGCGGTTCCTCTCTCGCCCTCGTCTCTGCATCCGGGCACAAACTGCATCCGTCTCGCTTTGAGGAACTGCCCCGAATCCCTCGCGCACCTTAGGCGTCTAAAGGAGCAATATGGCGAAATACTCGATCGTTGTTCCCTTCCACAACGAAGAAGAGAACGTAACCATCCTGTATGCACGGCTCAAACAAGTCATGGAACAGGTGGACGATTCTTTTGAGCTGATCTTCATCGACGACGGGTCAAGCGACCGCACGTACAAGCTCCTGGAGGAGGTTGCCGCCGTTGACAGCCGCGTCCTGGTCGTCAAGCTCCGCCGCAACTTCGGCCAGACTTCTGCCCTGGCTGCCGGCTTTGACCACGCCTCGGGCGACTTCATTCTTGCCATGGACGGCGATCTTCAGCACGATCCCAATGACATTCCCGCTTTTCTCGAGAAACTCGATGAGGGATACGACATCGTCTCCGGCTGGCGCAAGGTGCGCATCGATAACTTCATCTTTCGCCGAGTTCCCTCCGCCTGCGCCAACTGGATCATCGCGCGCCTCTCCGGAGTTGCCATCCACGACTTCGGCACCACCTTCAAGGCCTATCGCCGCGAAGTCATCCAGAATATTCCTCTCTACGGCGAGATGCATCGCTTCATTCCCGCCCTCGCCAGCTTGCACGGCGCATCCATCTGCGAGATTCCGATACGCAATCTCAAGCGAGTCCGCGGCAGGAGCCACTACGGATTGGGCCGCACCGTCCAGGTCTTCTTCGACCTGATGACCATTCGTTTCCTGCTCAAGCACATGAGCCGGCCGTTGCACTTCTTTGGCGGCTGCGGAGTTCTCGCCATGCTCTCCGGCAGCATCATGGCCGCGATTCTGCTGGGACTGAAACTAATGAATCCCCACGCGAATTTGATGGAGCAGCACGGGCCGATGTTCGTCATCGCTTCGGTGCTCATCGTCTCCGGCGTCCAGTTGCTGGCTCTCGGCCTGCTCGGTGAGCTGCAGGTGCGCCACTACTACAGTAACCAGCGTTCCACGTCCTACACCGTGGATCGCCTGGTGCGGTTGGAATCCTCCGACGAGCGGACCTTGCTCTCCGAGAGTAAGGACGACAACCTCTAGCCAGCGAATGGGAATCCCTCCTGCTATTCCCTTGCAGTCGCCCGCCCCCAGGGTTCATTCTTAACCCTGACATGAAAGCCATCCAGATCCACGCCGCAGGTCGTCCCGAAGCTCTCGAGCTCGTCGATTTGCCGATCCCCCAACCTCAAGCCGGCCAGGTTCTCATCCGCATCGAAGCCACTGGCGTCAACTTCATTGAGATCTACTTCCGCAAGGGCGTCTACAAAGCTTCATTCCCCATGATTCCGGGCAGCGAAGCCGCCGGAACGGTGGAAGAGCTTGGCCCCGGAGTCAACGGATTCAAGGCCGGCGACGCAGTCGCGTCCGCCGGTGTCATTGGCAGCTACGCTGAATACGCTCTCGTTCCTGCCGCCCAACTGGTCAAGGTCCCCGAGGGTTTGAGCCTGGAGCACGCAGCCGCCGCCATGTTGCAGGGCATGACTGCGCACTATCTTGCTTACTCGACCTATCCGCTCAAGAAGGGCGATACCGCGCTGGTCCACGCCGGAGCCGGCGGTGTCGGCCTTCTCCTCACGCAGATCGCCGCTCGCATCGGTGCGCGCGTTATCACCACGGTCTCCACCAAGGCCAAGGCCGAGCTCTCGCGCGAGGCCGGCGCATCCGACGTGATTCTCTACACCGAAAAAGACTTCGAGGCCGAGGTCAAGCGCCTCACCAAAGGCAAGGGCGTCGACGTGGTCTACGACTCCGTGGGCAAGACCACCTTCGACAAAAGCCTCAACTGCCTGCGTCCCCGCGGCCTCTTGGCTCTCTTCGGCGCGTCCAGCGGTCCCGTTCCGCCCTTCGATCCCATTCTGCTCAACAGCAAGGGTTCGCTCTTTCTCACCCGGCCCACGCTCTGGCACTACATCGCTACGCGCGCAGAGCTTGAGTGGCGCGCCGGCGAGGTCCTCGGCTGGGCCACCACCGGCGAGCTCAAACTCCGCACCGAGCATACCTATCCGCTGGCCGAAGCCGCCCAGGCCCAGACAGACATGGAAGAACGCAAGACCACCGGCAAGATTCTGCTCGTTCCCTGACCTCTGATCACTCATTCACTTTTTCACCTATTCACTTCTTCGCTCTCTTGCTCACCACGTTTCACGAACTACGATTCACGAACCACGATCCACGAACCACGATTCAGGGTTCACGATCATGACCATCTCTATCAAGCCATCCGACCGCGTCTTCGTCCTCACCGGCGCGGGCATCAGCGCCGAAAGCGGGCTGCCCACCTTCCGAGCCTCAGACGGCCTGTGGGCTGGTTTCCGCGTGGAAGACGTGTGCACCCCCGACGCCTGGCGTCGCGATCCTGCTGGAGTCTGGGCCTTCTACTCCGCGCGCCGCGCGCAGGGCAGCAAAGCCAATCCCAACCCCGCGCACATCGCGCTCGCCGAGCTCGAGGCTCAGCTTCCTGGCCGCTATTTTCTCTGCACGCAAAACGTCGACGACCTGCATGAGCGTGCCGGATCGCGGAATCTCGTCCACATGCACGGCGAGCTGAACAAGGCGCGCTGCGAGCGCGAGTGCGGCCGCCCGCCAGTCGAGGACCGCGCCATCTACGCGAGCCTCGATGAGGTCGCCCGCTGCTCCTGCGGCGGACGCCTGCGCCCGCACATCGTTTTCTTCGGCGAAATTCCCCTTGAAATGCCTCGCATCGAGCGCGAAATCGCTGAATCCACGTTGATGATCGTCGTCGGCACATCGGGCAACGTCTATCCCGCGGCGGGTTTCGTGAGTTGGGCGCGGCAATCCGGCGCGCAAACCGTCTACATCGGTCCCGAGCCGCCGCTCAACGCCTCCGCCTTCACCTACATCGTCGAAGGTAAAGCCGGCGAAGTTCTGCCCGGCCTCTTTCTGGTTACTGAATAGTGAGCGAGGCAAGTATGAATTTACGAAGCAGGATCGGATGGTTTTTTCCGGCTGCCTTCTTTGTGGCATGCGTCGCCTGCGGCCAGCAACAAAACTGCCCTGAAATCACGTCAATCGCCAGAATAGCGCGGGCCGGGTCGCTGAATAGTCTCGCGAGAGAGAAGGGGAAGGTCGGAGCGAGCTATCGGGTAGAAGTAGTGTTTGCAGCTCGCAAGTTCGAACTCAATCCGACGCGAAAGTCCGCTGAGTCATTGCTCGGCCTAATTCCCAATGACGACGACCAGCGTTTGGTTTGGATTACGCTCGATAACGACCTCTGTGATTCCGAATCAACGCGGGATATGTCGCTGCTTGACCGCCTTGAGACTAGGCTTCCGCACGATCTGGCGCGGGCAGTGTTGCTTGCTCCGGACAAAATGGTGGACTATGTCGCCTACGCTGAAGAGGCGGTCGGAAATCCCGAAAACGATTACGGGATCCAAATGCAATCGGTTTGCAGACTCGATCACGCGGGATTCTTAAAGGCAGTTGCAGCCCTGCCGCCCAAGGACAAGGATTGGTTCGTTCACCATATTTTTTCCCCCGACAATTGCAAGGCGCTAATCCTGCCCGAGGCTTATTAAGCGTCTTGGCGGCTACGGGTTTTCGCCGGCTTGCTAAAACTTAAACCTGTACCGCGCCTCCACCGCGAACATCCGTGGATCGTTCCAGTGGAATCCTCCGATGGTGATCGAGTTGTCCAGCAGCACGCGGTGGTTTGTCGCATTGATCACCGTCGCCGACAGCTTCCAGTTTTCGCCCAGCGCGTGCCCCACCGACGCATCGAATGTCGTGTGCGCCGGAAGATACGGCCCGTAATACGGCCCGTTATTTGGGCAGGAGGATGGATCGGTGCAAGCCAGCCCATTCGTAAACCCCGATCCGTAGTACACGTTCGTTGCGAACCACGTGTGTGCCGGGAGATTCGCCGTGAACCCTGTGTTCAGCGTGTTGCGCTGGTCGTGGTCCACAGGAGTGTAGTCAAAGTTGCCCGGCGAACACGCAGAATCGCCCGGGATCGAGCATGTGAAGCCGCCGATAATGTCGCCGCGTTGCTCGGCGATCTGGTTCGAGTACGTTACATAAAACTGCCCATAGCGCCAAAGCGACGGTGAGTGCAGCGTCATCTCCCACGCACGAACCAGCGCGCCATCCACCGCGATGGGGAAGTACATGTTCGATTCGCCCAGGTTTGAGTGGTCGAGGAAGTTGTTCACGCGACTCTTAAACGTGTCCACATCCAGCATCCATCCCCGGTAGGGAATCTCGATGCCGAACTGATGCTCCTCATCCCGCTCCGAGGGCAGCGGAGTAAAGGTGTCTTCGCCGCCACCCAGGCTGCTGGCGTAGTTCAAGACTGAGCTCGAAACCGTAAGGATTGGCGCAGGCTGGAAAAAGTGCCCGTAGAATCCGCGCAGCGCCCAATTCAGTTTCGGGATTCGCACCGTTGCCCCGATGCGCGGATAAACCGCGCCCTCGTTCTGGTCAGATCGGTAATACGTAAATCTCTCGCCTCCCAGCAAGGTAACGTATTGGCCCAGCCGCAGGTGATCATCGAAATAGAACTCCATCAGCTCCGCGGTAGCGTGGGCCTTTGTATCCGGTTGCGACGGGCCGCTGCCGTCGTTCACCTGGACGCCAAAGAGATCGTCTTCCCCCTGAATGAATGAGTACATTCCACCGGAAAAGGTGTTCCATCCCGATTCGGAGCGCCCATCCGCCTGCGCTCCACCGTAGTTCGACTGCTGGTGCCACGTCGTAGCCGCCGGCTGGTCCGTTGCGAGCGAATCGTAGTTCGACTGGTTGAAATGGTAAAACGGCGCCACTGAAAACAGCGCCTTGGGCGAGATCGTGTGCACCCAGTTCGCAATCACAAACGAATCGCGCTCCGTCTGCCCGTCCCTTAACCCGGTGCTGCAGTAGTAGCCCGAATCGCATTCGTAGTCGGTCGCGTCGGGATCGTAAGGCACCTGAAAGTAATCCTGCCGGTACTGCCCATCCAAGCGCAGTTGATCCCTGGGCGTCTGGTTTCGGATGAGCGATACAAATCCGCTCTCCGAGTTCGTCGCATCGTGGTCGATCGCCACCACCGGCGTCGCCAGTCCGTAGTTCGACCGCGACCCAGTCGCGCTCGCGTACCACGCTGTTTTCTCCGAGTGGTCGCCAAGCGCAACCTGCGCCTCGCCGGTGTACAGGTTGCCCGCGTACAGCATCAATTCTCCGTCGCGGTTGAACTCAAATCCATTCCGCGGCAGCACGTTGAACATTCCGTAGGTGCGGTCGCCCAGGTCGGCATCATAGCTGCCGCGCTCGGTCTCCAACGAGTCGATATCCTTGGGATCGATCTGCGGCCCCACGTTCGACGCGATCTTTGTATTGGGAATCGCCACGCCATCGATCAGCCAGCTTGTCTGGTGGCCTCCGCGCATGTGCAGCATGTCGTGCGTCATATACGCGCCGGGCACATAATCCGTGATCATCTCCGTGCCCGTGGTGCGGTCCGCGCCCGGCGTTTCATCGATCGTCTTGCGCGTGATCAGCGTCGTCGGCGTCACCGTGTCGGCCGAGCTTGCCTCGCCATGCACCACAACCGACTGCGCACCGCCGCTCACCTCCAACGGAATGTGCAGCACCGGATTTGTGCCCGAAGCTACCGTCAGCGTCAGCGTCGCGCCTGCAAATCCGGTCGCAGTCACCATCAGCCGGTACACGCCGATCGGCGTCTGCGGCAATTCGAATTCACCGTCGGTATTCGTCGCGGCATGCAGCGCAAAATCTGAATCCGCGGCCTCGAGCGTCACCGTCGCGCCCGCAATCGGCCGGTGCTGCGGATCGTGAACCACCCCGTGCACCGTGGCAAACACCGTCGCGGATGCGGGAAGGGAAGTGGCCAGCAACAGCGACTCAAAGAGAATATGAAAACGTCGCATAAAAAGAATGACCTCGCACTTGTTCTCGTTAGGACACACGGGCAGCCGTCTCGCGCGGCTTTCAAAGCAGCACGGTGACGGACATCGATTGGGGAAGCGCCGGCAATCGCCCGCGCGCAAGACGGTCTCCGCACATGGAGCGCGATACCATAGCGGCGGCCGCATTCCGCCAAGCGGACGAATACAATCGTCCCGGCAAAATCAGGGCAAATGATTTAGCGCAGGATTTAGCAGCAGTCTGCCGCCGGAGGGCCGCGTCCGGCATGCGCGCGGCTGGGGCCGGAAAATGCTGCCATCTGCTCGGATGCGGAAGGGGAATTGCGCTTGAACTCAGCGCGAAAACTTGCCGGCGCGGCCATCAGCGCATGAGCCGGCATCAGCATCGAAAATGTCGGTCCGTGATAGAGCGGGCAAGTGAGCGGAGCAGAAAAGCCCGGCGTCGGATCGATGCCCCGCCCGGCCCTCATGGCCATGATCTGCGCGTACATTGCGCAGTGGTGCGCCCCGTGCCGCCGGCAGCACGGCGGCAAGCCTGCGTCCGTGCTGCTGTCGACGAAGGCCGACAGCGGCCCCAGCCCGAAAAACAGCACGAGAAAAATGGAGAAGCCGCGCCGCATCTGAAGCCCATGCTAGCAGACGGCGAAGAGCCAAACCGCTTCCAGCAAATCGAAAACAACGGATCACTGATCGATGACCGCCGACCGCCGACCACTGACCACTGACCACTGTTCCATGCTCCTCTCGGCTATCATCTACCTATCGCGTGGTTTTGCCCGCCAGCACAAAGCAAAGGAAGATTCCAGTGCCTCAAGCGCACAGCTCCGTTCCGCCGTCCGGCGCATCTGCCGCGCATTCGCGCAAGTCTGGCTCCGCACGCCACCTCCGCATCGCCATCTTCGGTTTTGGCACCGTGGGCAGTTCGGTGGCGCGCATTCTCGTCGAATCCAAACCGCAAGGCCTCGAGTTGACCCACGTCTTCAACCGCAAGGTCGCTCGCAAGCGCGTCACCTGGGCGCCCGCGAGCATCGTCTGGAGCGAAGACGCCGACGCCGTGCTTGCCTCCGATGTTGACGTAATCGTCGAGCTCGCCGGCGGCCTCGATCCCGCTGGAACCTGGGTACGCCGCGCGCTTGAAGCGGGCAAGAGCGTCGTCACCGCCAACAAAAAACTCATCGCCTATCACGGCATCGATCTGGAGCGTCTGGCTGCGGCCAAAGGCGGCCATATCAAATACGGCGCCGCGGTGGCCGGCGGGATCCCCGTCATTCCCGGCCTCGAGCAGGGCATGGCAGGCGACCGCATCGAGCGCCTGGAAGGCATTCTCAACGGCACCTGCAACTTCATCCTCAGCAAAATGGAGGAAGGCGCGGAGTACGCCGCAGTGCTGGCTGAAGCGCAGGCCAAAGGCTATGCCGAAGCCGACCCCACCGAGGACGTGGGCGGATTCGACGCTCGCGCCAAGCTCGCCATTCTCATGCGCCTCGCTCTCCGCGTGCAGGTCGACCCCGAAGAAATCGTTCCCCGCTCCATCACCACCATCACGCCCGTCGATTTCAGCTATGCCCGCGATCTGGGCTGCACCATTCGCCAGGTGTCGCGCGCGCAGCAGATCGAGGGCCGGATTGCGGCCACCGTCGGTCCCATGCTGGTCGCGCTGCGTTCACCCCTTGCCTGGTCGCAGGGAACCGAGAACATGGTCATCGCCAGCGGCCACTACGGCGGCGACGTTGTTTTTTCCGGCCACGGCGCGGGCGGCCATCCCACGGCTGTCGCTGTCGTCAGCGATCTGCTTGCCCTCGCCCACGGCTCCGAGCGCGTCGAGATCCCTTCGGCCCCGGCGCGCCTCGGCGACGAGTTCGAGGTCCCTCATTACATCCGCTTCCTTGTGCGTGACCGCCCCGGCATCGTGGCCGCCATCACCACCGCGCTCGCCAGGGAACAGATCAACATTCGCGCTATCGTTCAGAAAGCGGGCTATCCGGCGGATGCGCTGCCCTTTGTGGTTACCGTCGAGCCCTGCAAAACTTCCGCGCTGAAGCGCGCGCTGGCCCACATCCGCTCCATGGATTGCATGCTCGTCGAGCCCCTCGATCTGCAGATGCTCGAGTAGAATTGCTTCGGGACTGGCATCGATATGACTTAGTCCCCCGGAGAAAGGTCGCACCGTGATCGACACCATCTATCGATGTGAAATCTGCGGCGAAGAGAGCGATAATCCGCAGCACTGGGTTGTCGTTCATTGCAACGATGCCCAATTGACGGTCTTTAAATGGACCAAGGAAGCCGCGGACTCGAAAGGCGCACGCCACTACTGCGGCGAAGCGCACGCGCAGGTGTATATCAGCCGCTGGCTCGCCGCCGCCTGCAGTTGAATCCTCTCAATGCCCGTTCTTAGCCGGCCCGGTCGATTCGCGGATGATCAACTCCGATTCCATGAAGATGTCTGTTGGAAACGCCCTCTTCCGATCCGCAATCCGCTCCAGCAGGACCTTCGCGCCGCGGCGGCCCATCTCCGCCAGTGGCTGGTGGACCGTGGTGAGAGAAGGCGTCGCATAAGCCGCCGACAGAATGTCGTCGAATCCCACCACCGAAACGTCTCCCGGAACGCTCAGCCCCGCATCCTTCAGCGCGCGAATGGCGCCGATCGCCGCAATGTCGTTGAAGCAAAACACCGCGGTGAAGTCGCGCGTCCGCTCCAGCAGGCCCTGCATCGGTTTATAGCCGATCTCGGGCGCCATCGGGTGCTGTCCGGCCCTCGTTGACCAACCCGTCGTGTCGATCCGGATCGCCAACTCCGGTTCCAGCTTCAAATCCATCTCCCTGGCCACCTGCTGAATGCTCTCCCAACGGAACTCCGAGTCGGGTATGGCGCGCGGGCCGCGCATGATGGCAATCCGCCGGTGGCCCAGGCTGTACAAATGGGCTAGCGCCTGCTGCACCGCCTGGTGATGATCGAGAACGATATTTGTCACCCCCTCAGCTGCGCAGTGCGCTGAAATGGCTACTACCGGCACTGGTACCGCAAGCTCCTCCGCGGCCGTATTGAGCAGCAGAAGGCCGTCCACCGCCCGCTCCACCAGCATCCGGGGATACTTTTCGATCAGCTCCGGCTTCCAATCGTGGCACGCCGTGAAATAGAAATAGCGGGCCGCGGTCAGCTCCTGGACAACGCCGCTCATCACGCGCGTAAAGTAGCCTTCGCTCAGATCCGGGGCAAGCACGCCAACGCTCATTGAACGGCTTTGCCGCAGCGACCGTGCAAAGTAGTTGGGCCGGTAGTCCAGCCGCTCCGCAGCCTCAACCACCCGCTTGCGAGTCTCCTCGGGGATGGATTTGGCGCTCGGCGAGTTATTCAGCACAAGTGAAACCGTCGTTTGGGAGAGTTCCAGATGATCGGCCAGCATGCGCAGGTTCACTCGGCCTGGCGCCAGCGTCGTCTTTCCCTTTGTCATGTTGGAGTTGTACCATGGTCCACGGTAATGCGGATAGACCCTTTCTCGGCGAGTACATCGATTTTCTGCCCACGATATGGCCCGCGACAGCCCGAGAAGCCGCATTTTGCTCACTTTTAGCTTTTCGTGGCCTCCCTCCGCTCGTTCGGCGGCTGCCCCCGGCCGGATCGGCTCAGCCACAATTTCCACCCGTATGCGCTTGATTTTGCTTCCTTGTAACCTCGCATTCACAATTGCCCGGTAGCCTTTTTTCTGTGGACGCCACTGTGCCTGAGATTCGCATCTCCCAGCCCCAGACTCAACCGGAAGCTGCCTCGATCCCGCCACAGGCATCCGCCCCGGCGCCTCTGCAGGAGCACTCGGCCATTCGCCGCTTCTTGCTTGCGCGTGGCAACTCTGCCATTGCCGATCGCGTCTTTCACGCGCTCATGGTTCTGTGCGCGCTCAGCATCTTCGGCATTGTGGTCCTCATTGCATGGCAGTTGGTCGAGCGTTCCCGGCTCTCCTGGCACGCCTTTGGATTCCAGTTCTTCTGGAAAACTTACATCGACCCTACCACCGGCCTGCCTTCTTACTGGGACCCGGTCAACGGCTACTTCAGCGCGCTGCCATTCGTCTACGGCACGCTCGTCTCCTCGCTTCTCTCGTTGCTGCTGGCGGTACCGCTGGCCATCGGCGTGGCCATCTTCCTCACCGAAATGTGTCCCGGGCTTCTCCGCGCGCCGCTGGCCTTTTTGACCGAGTTGCTGGCCGCCATTCCCAGCATCATTTACGGATTGTGGGCCGTCTTCGTCCTCGTGCCGCTGCTCCGCCATTACGTGAATCCCTTCCTCATTAGGAGTCTGGGTTGGACAGGATTCTTTGCAGACACCAATCCCACCGGTCTCGGCTTTTTCGCCTCCGCCGTCATTCTCGCCATCATGATTCTGCCCATCATCTCCTCGCTCACGCGCGAGGTGATGACGGCTGTTCCTCATTCGCAGCGCGAAGCCGTCCTGGCCCTGGGCGCGACGCGCTGGGAGATGATTCGCATGGGCGTCCTGCGCAACGCTCGCGTCGGCATCGTGGGCGGCGTTATTCTCGGTCTCGGCCGCGCGCTGGGCGAAACCATGGCCGTCACCATGGTCATTGGCAACACCCCCGAGATTCATCGTTCCCTGCTGGCCAATGGCGCCTCGATGGCCTCCGTCATTGCCAACGAATTCACTGAGGCCGTGACCGACATGCACCTGAGCGCGCTCATTGAGATTGGCCTCGCGCTCTTTATCGTCACCATTATTGTGAACGCAATCGCCCGCCTGCTCGTCTGGGCGGTGACGCGCGGAGCACCGGCAACGCAACGTTGAGAATCAAGGCCGGCAATTGCAGAGGAAGGGAAGCCCAGGGAAGGGAATAGAGGAAAACGTGCAGCAGGAATTCAAAATGCGTGCGCAGCTCCGCGGGCTGGCTGACAAGGCCGCAACCTTACTTGCGGTGTTGTCCACACTCCTGGTAATTCTGCCGCTCGTGGCGATCTTCGTCTACCTCATCCTCAAAGGCGCCAGCTCGCTGAATCTCGATTTCTTCACCAAGGTTCCCGCGCCGGTCGGCGAGACGGGTGGCGGAATGGCCAACGCCATCGTCGGCTCGGTCACTCTTCTCGCTCTCGCCAGCCTCATCGGAGTTCCCATCGGCATCGGCGGCGGCGTCTACCTTGCCGAGTTTGGCCGCGGCACCAAGTTGGCCAACGCCATCCGCTTCACCGCCGACGTGCTCAACGGCGTTCCTTCCATCGTGATGGGTCTTGCGGCCTATTCGCTCATCGTCGTGCCGCAGCATCATTTTTCGGCTTTCGCCGGTGGAGTGGCGCTGGGCATCATGATGATCCCCACCATCTGCCGTACCACTGAGGAGATGCTCCTCATGGTTCCGCACGCTGTGCGAGAAGCCGCTCTCGGACTGGGCGTTCCTAACTGGCGCTCGGTTATCTCCATCACCATCAAGACCGCCTCGCCCGGAATCATCACCGGCTGCATGTTGGCCTTCGCGCGTGTCGCCGGAGAAACCGCCCCCCTCATCTTCACCGCGCTGGGCAACGATTTCTGGAGCACCAGCCTCAACGAGCCCATCGCCGCTCTCCCCCTGCAAATCTATGTCTACGCCATCTCTCCCTACGACGACTGGCACCGACTGGCCTGGGCGGGAGCGCTGGTTTTAATTGTTCTCATTGTGCTCGCCGTCTCGCTGGTCCGCTTTGTCACCAGCCGCGGCGTCTTGAAAGGGGCAAGCTAACACGGCATTTCTCCTTCGAGATTGCCGTCTTGAGTTTTGATTTATGGGCCGATTTTTTGATGAAATCGCCACGATGATGTTTCGCTTTCAGCCAGGGGTAGAAGGAGAAATGCGCACGTGGGAGTCGGAATCGAAGTAACAAACCTGAATGCGTGGTACGGCACCAACCACACGCTGCAGGACATCAATCTGAATATCCCCGCGAATCACGCCACGGCGCTGATCGGCCCCTCCGGCTGCGGCAAAAGCACCTTTGTGCGCTGCCTCAACCGCATGCACGAGACCAATCCCATCGCCCGCGTCACCGGCACTGTCCGCATCGGCGACCTCGACATTTATAACGACACCACGCCCGTCGAAATCCGCCGCCGCGTGGGCATGGTCTTCCAGCGCCCCAATCCCTTTCCCACCATGTCCATCTACGACAACGTCGCCGCCGGCCTCAAGCTCAACGGCTACTCCAACCGCCAATCCCTCGACGAAGTCGTCGAAAGGTCCCTCAAGAACTCGGCGCTCTGGGACGAGGTCAAGGACGACCTGAAGAAGAAATCCGGCGCCAGCCTCTCCGGCGGCCAGCAGCAGCGCCTCTGCATCGCCCGCGCCCTAGCCGTCGACCCCGAAGTCCTCCTCATGGACGAGCCCGCCTCGGCGCTCGATCCCGTCTCCACCTCCAAGATCGAGGACCTCATCTTCCAACTAAAGTCGCAGTACACGATCGTGATTGTGACGCATAATATGCAGCAGGCGGCCCGCGTGGCAGAGAATACCGGCTTCTTCCTCAACGGCCGCATGGTCGAGTTCGATTCGACCCACAAAATCTTCACCAATCCTTCTGACAAGCGCACGGAGGATTACATCACGGGCAGGTTCGGATGACACGCATACGCTTTCAACAGAGCCTGGAAGACCTGAAGGAGAATCTCCTGGTCATGGCCGGGCTCGCCGAGCAGGCGATTCAGCGCGCCATTGAGGCTTACCGGGTTCGCGACCTCTCCATCTGCGACCTGGTCAGCCGCAGCGAGATCGCCATCAACCGAATGGAGCGCGATATCGACCAGGCCGCGCTCGACCTGCTCGCCATGGAGCAGCCCATGGCCATCGATCTCCGATTCATTTTGAGCGTCATCAAGATCAACGCCGATCTGGAGCGCGTGGGCGACGCCGCCAAAAGCATCAGCGACCGCGTCCGCCACATGGATCGCCTGGGCGCCGTCGACCTGCCCGTCGACATTCCCCGCATGGCCTCAATGGCCGCCGACATGGTACGCAAAAGCCTGCAGGCCTTCATTGAAGGCGACGCCGAACTGGCCCGCGGCGTACTCACCATGGACGACGCCGTTGACCAGATGAACCGCGCCGCCTTCCGCGCGCTCACAAAAGTCATGGAGGAGCAGAGCCATCTCGCCCCCCAGGCTCTCAACGCGCTCATGATCTGCCGCAGCCTCGAGCGCGTCGGCGATCACGCCACCAATATCGCTGAAGACGTCATCTTCTGGGTGCAGGGCGCCGATGTTCGCCACCACAAGAGCGTAGCGAAGGCAGCCGCCAATGCCGCAGCCGCAGCGCCGGCGGAAAACTTGCCGATCGCACCCGCTGCCCCAACACCCAGCGCTGCCCCGGACGGCACCGTGCCCATCGACACCACTCCGGCCAAAAGCTGAACCACAGATATTCGCAAACCCGGATTTTCGCCCAACAAGAAGCCCCGCTCATCGCGGGGCATTTTTGTTGTGTACTTGGAAACCAATGATTCCGCGCCAAAAGCAAATAGCTAATAGCTAAAAAACTACTAGCTAAAAGCTGAGAGCTGAAAGCTAGAAGCTAGAAGCTGTCTCTAGTGCGCCGGTGCCGTCGTGGTGGTCTTCACTCCCATCGCCGCCAGCTTTGTGCGCGCCGCCCGCGCTTCCGGCGTCTGCGGATGCCGCTGGATCAGCGAGCGCAACTCGTGAATGCCTTCTTCGCGCTTATCCTGCGCAATCAGCGCGAATCCCTTGTGCAGTTGCGCCGCCGGAACCTTGGCGTTCCCGCTGAAGCCCTCGAGCAGCGCGTTGTAGTCGTTGATCGCGGTGTCATAATCCTTCTGCTGGTACGCAATCTCGCCCAAATAGAACTGCGCCGTCCCCGCCACGTCGTCCAGCGGGTAGTAATGCACAACGTCCTGGAACTCTCCCTGCGCCACCTGGTACCGTCCGGCGTTGTAATCGCGCACGCCCGCCTGCAGAGTCTCCTGCAACGGTGGCGCTTGCTGCGTTGTAGCCGCTCCCGTTCCCGTTCCTGGTCCTGTTCCGCCCGGCGCGGCGCCCGGCACCCCAGGTCCCTGGCCCTGTCCCGGATTTGCCTCACCGCCCGGCCCTGTTGCACCGGGTCCTGTTGCGCCCGGCTGCGTCTGCGCTGCCTGCATTGCCTGCAGTTGCGCCTGCAGGTCCTCGACCGATTTGTCCAGCTTGGCGACCCGCGCCTTCAGCTCGTCCACCGAATCGTTCAGCGACTGCACCTGCCCTGAAACAGCGTCCACCTTGCCGCTCACCGCATCGTTCTGCGCGTTGATCTTCTGCTGCAGCGCAGTCACCGTTGCGGTCACCTGGGTTGCCTGGTCGGAGGCCTGTTGCGCAAGGTGCTCCAGCACGCCCATGCGCGCATCCAGCGTGGACTGCAGCCGCTGCACCGCATCCAGCAACTGCTGCACCTGCGTTTGCAGCTCTACCATCTCTTTCGAGACCGCGTGCGCGGGCATGGCCGCGGGACCAAACAGAAGAATCAGCGCCGCAACTGCGAGCAGACGTTGGCGAAGAGGTCTTGATGTATGCATGTTTTTGCCTTCCTGATCCAAAAACTCCCTGAATACAACATACGGCAGCCGGGCTCTGTGGGCGAGGCTGCCGCGTGTCAATGCGAATCGAATTCCGGCAGGTCCGGGCCTTGGCCAGACCCATTCTGCTGACGGTTTCCGCGCCAGCCCAAAGCTAATAGCTAAAAGCTAAGAGCTATCAGCTGTTCTTACCTGTCGATCGTAAACCCGTCCCTGCGGTTTAACTGCCAGCATTCCTCCGTCGAATCCGAGCAGAACGGCTTTTCCTTGCCGTAGCTGATCACGCGGATGCGATCGGCCGCGATGCCTGCCGTAACCAGCGCGGTTTTCGCCGCCTGCGCACGGTTCTGGCCCAGCACCAGGTTGTACTCGTCCGATCCGCGCTCGTCGCAGTAGCCGCCGATCACGATCTTGATGTCGGGGTGCGCATTCAGGTAATCGGCATTCTTCGCCAGGATCGCCTGCGCGTCGCCGCGAATATCGTAGTTGTCGTAGTCGAAGAAGATCGGCTGCACGCGCGCGTTGAACTCTTCTTCTGCGCTCATGCCTTTGCTGGGCACGCTGATCGCCGGCGGCGCATTCACGGTCACGTAGGCTGAAGCGTCGGCCGACCCTCCGTCCCCGCGCGCCACCAGGTGGTAGGTGGTCGACTCCGTCGGCGTCACGGTCTTTACGCCCACTGAGGGAACATCGCCGATGCCGTCAATCGAAATCGAGCTCGCGTTGGTCGTCTTCCAGCTTAACTGCACCTGGTCTCCGGCTGAAATCACCGTTGGTGTCGCGGTCAGTTGTGCCGTCGGCGCGCCAGAGGTTGCGGCCGGCGCCTCTTCGGCCGACGGCAGGGGCGCGGTCTTCTTTTTGCAACCCGAGACGGCGGTCAGCGCGACCAGCAAAAGAGCAATCATAAGTTTTTGTGTTTTCAAGGGAATTCTCCTTCTCAAAAAAGGTCAAGTCGCTCTTTCGGGCAACCGGGTTTTCTTGTCACCGCAGCGTGCCGCTTTCCGATTTCAGCACCCATAAAATGATAGTTCATCGAATCGCGTTCCCTGGTTGACGATACTGGTTACAATGCGGGAACCTGCCGCGGTGGCCAGTGCGCAAAACCTCACTTCCAGCTCCAGTTGGGCATGGAATTGTCGCCGGAGAAGGTCAGTTGCTGCTGACCGGTGCCGTCGGACAGCATCGTCCAGATCTGCGTGCGATGCCCGATCTGCCGCTGGAACACGATGTGGCGTCCGTCCGGCGACCACGATGGAAAGTCGTTGACGCCGGCTTCGTGGGTCGCTTGCAGCCAGTTCTTGCTGGCAATATCCATCACGTAGATGTCGTACCCGCCGGGATCGCCGGGACCGTATTTGCGGTTCCATGCAAACGCCAGCAGGGCGCCGTTCGGCGACCATGAGGGAGAGATGGCATAACCCCCATCGGTCATGCGCTGCACGTTGGCGCCATCCTTGTCCATGACGTAGATCTGCGGCTCGCCCGTCCGCCCGCTCACAAATGCAATCTGGTTGCCGGTGCGTGGATTCCACACCGGAGAAACATCCGAGCCGAACGACGAGATGCTGTGCGCATTGGCGCCGCTCATGTCTGAAATCCAGATATCCGGATGGCCCCCTCGCGCCGAGGAGAACGCGATTCTCGCGCCATCTGCCGACCACGCCGGCGACTGGTTGCTCCCGCCCGCGGACCCTCCAGGGAAACTCACCAGCCGCCCCAGGTCCAGCGAATACATGCGAATCGCCCATCCGTCACCTCCCAGTGACGCGAACGCAATGCGGGAGTTATCCGGTGAGATGCGCGGCGAGAGCGAAATGCTGCCCAGATGCGTGACCGCGTGCTGGTTCTGCCCGTCGTAATCCATCACCCAGATCTCTTTTGACCCGGTCCGACTGCTGACGAAGTAGATTTTGGTTTCCGCGATGCCGTTAATCGCGCCGCCCAGCCGGTAGATGATCTCGTCGGCAAACCGGTGCGCCACCGTGCGCGCCATCTCCTGGCTCGCCGCCTCGTTGTACTGCGACGCCAGCACCGGCGTGCTACCCGCCGTGCGCGCGTCCGTCAGCCATCCGTACACCACCAGCCGCCCGTTTGTCGCCGAAAGCGCTCCGAACGCCACCATCGCCGCATTGGCCGGCGCCGACGACCACTGATTTGCTGCAAACTCCTGCGGCGATCCCGGCATCGCTTGCGGCGCCAGGCTTTTCGACACCATGTCGAAGATGCCCGCGCTCGTCAGGTCGTTATAAAGTGTGGAGTCGAAGATCGCCTTCAGCGGCGCCGTCCCGGGATCGCTTCCGACCGGCTTGAAGTCTGCCGCAGCCAGCCGAATCCGCTCGTTGCCCAGGTTCGTTCCCGTGTGTACCCAGTCTTGAGCCGAGATTTGCGGCGCTGAAAGATACGCCAGGGAAAGTAAGAACAAGGGGAAGACCCGAATTGTTGCCTTCATGCGTTCTGCAATCCTTCCTGTTGGGGTAACAGTTGATTGTGCGCACGCCACTAACCACTCACCACTAACCACTAACCACTAACCACTGTCTTTCAGTACTCGCAGTAGTACGAAACCTTCAACGTACTCTGATTATAATTCGCGCCAACTGGCCGAGCGTGCGCACTCGCTGCGCCTCAAGCCCGCCTCAATAGGTGCAGTCGTAGGTTACGTCAAGCCATGTGATCCTCGGAAGGGACGGCAGCCGGCCAAATGCATCTACGCGCTCCGTGGCCGCCAAACATGACTGGTCAAGAGTGGGACTACCGCTCGAAATGTCCACCTTAAAGCCCGACGGTACGCCTTCTGCATTTACGCGGAAATAAATCTGCGTCACGGCGCCCTTCGGCGTACGCGGGTCGACCTGACCACGGTACCAGTTCTGATCAACTCTGGTCTTGATGATCTGGACGTACCAGGGGTACATGCTTCCAAAATCTCCATTTGTTACGTTGACCGAAGGATTTGAGCCTGAGCTAGGCTGCATCTGGTGCGGCATCACCGAACCGGATTGCTCGCCGTACTGCGCTACGTTCTGCTTGGGCTGCGGCTGGTGCATTTGCGTCTTCGGAATGTTTTTGGCCGTGGGCTTCGCCGGCTTGCCCAGAATCGGAATCGCCGTCTCATCCACGTGTTTCTGTTCCTTCGGGCTCGGCGCAGCGGGCGCCTGGCTGGGCGTCTCCGTCGCCAGCACATTCTGGTTGATCTGTTCGGCCGGCAGAGGCAGTGCGTTCGTCAGCGTCACCTGCATCGATCCGCCCGCGCCTGCCGTGCCCCAGAAGTTGTGATGGAAGAGCCCCATCGCCCAGGCGTAAGACACGAGCATCGCCGCGATCGCCAGATGCAGCCCCAGCGAGCCCGCCGCCGGTCCCGCAAAAGACTCCCGCGCCAGTTCCCGCTCCAGGTGTTCGCCGCCCTCCAGAACGCTATCCATGATTCCTTATCACGATCCGGTAGCGCCGGACTCCAGTCCGGGGCCCCCGGCAAGCCCGCGTTTGGCTTGCTGGGGTGGTAGTCCGGCTGTACTGGCAGCGTCCTCGCTGCCAGAGGGGTGCCCCAGGTCTCGATTTTGAGACCTGGGATAACTCGACCCGCAACCGAAATTTGCCTCGCTCAATTCCCGCTTCCCGCCGGTCCCTTCAGCTCCAGCGGCTGCGTCACGATCGACACATTCGTGATCCCCGACAGCTTCACCGCGTCCATCACGCTGGCGAAGGCCCCGAACGGCACCCGCTCGTCGCTGCGCAAATAAATCGCCTGGTGCGCCGGGTCCACTCCCGCCTGGCGCAGCCTCGCCGGCAGATCGTGCACGTTCACCGGCTGATCGTTCAGGAAAACATTCTGATCGCGGTCGATCGTCACCACCATCCGCTGCTCGGTGATCTGTTTCACCGTTCGCGTCTTCGGCACATTCACTTCGATCCCCGACTGCAGCACCGGCTCGGTGATCATGAAGATCACCAGCAGCACCAGAACAACATCCACCAGCGGCGTGATGTTGATGTCCGCCAGCGACGATCGTGTTTGTCCGTTGATGGTCGTGAATGCCACGTTCAACCTCTTGCGGAACTGGGCTAGCTCCGCTAACTCCGCTCGCTCCGCTACTTATATAGACTGCGCTCCGCCTCGCGCGGCATCTCAGCCGGAACACGCGGCGCCGCCGGCGTCTGCGTCCGCACCGGCATCTCTTCGAGCGAGTTCAGCAGCTCGCGGCAAAAATCGTCAGTAGCCGACGCGAAAATCCTGATCCGCGCTGAAAACTGGTTGTACGCCACCACCGCCGGCACAGCCACGAACAATCCCGCTGCCGTCGTAATCAGCGCCTCGCTGATGCCCGGCGCAACGGCGCGCAGCGTCGCCGCGCCCGCTGTCCCCAACCCGTGGAAGGCGTCCACCACGCCCATCACGGTTCCGAACAGGCCCACAAACGGGCTCGTCGCTCCGATCGTCGCCAGCCACGTCATGCGCCGCTCCAGCGCCGTCACTGCCGTGCTCGCAGCCGTCTGTGCCGTGCGCTCCAGCGGCGCCAGGTTTCGCGGAGGCCCCGACCCGCCCGTCTGCCGTTTGTACGTCTCGTACACATCCTCAAACACCTGTGCCAGCGGGCTCGCGCTGTAGTCGCCGGTCAGCGCCGCAATCTCCTGCAGCCGCGTCGCCTTGCGAAACGCGCGAATGAACCTCCGGCTCTGCGTTGTCGCCTTGCTGAACGTTGAAATCTTGCCCAGAATCACCATCCACGAGTAAAGGCTGGCCAGCAGGAGCAGCACCAGCACAAAAATGGCGACCGGCCCGATGTTACCCATCATGTCGGCCAGCTCGCCGAATCCTGGAGAGGGCGCCGCGCCCGTACCCGCGCCACCGTCAGTCTGCAAAAACAACGCCAATGCTGCTGTAAAAATCGCCATTCACCTCATTGTCAACGGTACCAGACCGCGTTCTCCCGCCCAAGTGACCGTTTGGGTGCACCCGCTTGCCGGGCGCCTCATTCGCGCGGTTGCGGGCGCTCCACCCCGCGCGCTTCTGTCTCCTCCGCCCCGGTTTCCTTTGCCCAGAATGGCGAGCGGCACTCCTCGCGAGCCCCTTTCATGCTATGCTGCGCTCGGATTCTCGTTCTGTAATATTCTGAGCGCTGTCATCCTGAGCGACCGCAGTCCGACGTGGCGGACGGAGGGAGTCGAAGGATCTGCGGTTGCTTTTCACGGGGAACGGGTACCCCAGCTGGGTGCCCTCTGGGCAGCGCGCCTTTCTTTTTTGCACCTAGGGTGGGGGAGAGGCGCCAACCTATCCATCAAGCCTCCGTGGTAAAACGGATCAACCATGCTCGTCGAACTGCGCGCTGAAAACTACGCCGTCATCGATCACGCCATCGCCTCCTTCGGGCCCGGCCTCAACCTCCTCACCGGCGAAACCGGCGCGGGCAAATCCATTCTCGTCGACGCGCTTGCCCTCCTCCTGGGAGGCAAAGGGTCCGGAGAGCTGGTCCGCCACGGCGCCGACAAAACCGCTCTCTCCTGCGTCTTCGAATCGACTCCGGGTGCCGAATCCATCCTCGAAGCCAACGGAATCGATGCCGAAGGCGCCGAAATCATCCTTCGTCGCGAAATCCTCTCCACCGGCAAGGGCCGCGTTTTCGTCAACAACCAGCCCGCCACCGTTCAGGTCCTCAAGCAGCTCGCGCCCGAGCTTGCCCTCGTTCACGCGCAGACCGAAAGCCTCTCCAGCTTCGACCAGGCGCAGCAGCGGCTCCTCCTCGACCGTTTCGCCGGCATTTCATTAGATGCGGTTGCCGAGGCTTACGCTCAGTGGCATGACGCTTCGGGCAAGCTCAACGACCTCCTTCACGGCGAACAGGACCGCCTGCGGATGGTCGACCTCTGGAGCTATCAGAGCAAGGAAATTGAGCAAGCCCATCTCCAACCCGGCGAAGACGAGGCCCTCGAAACCGAGAAGCGCGTCCTTGCCAACGCCGAAAAACTCTACGCCGCAGCCATGAACGCCTTCGACCAGCTCTACGAGGGCAGTGCCAGCGCCGAAGCCGCTCTCCGCGACGCGATTCGCAACGTCGAAGAGCTTGCCCGCTACGACCAGCGCTTCACCGAATCCGTGCAGCAGCTCGCCTCCGCCCGCGCCACCATCTCCGATATCGCCTCCGCTCTCCGCGACTACGCCGAACGCGTCAGCGCTTCGCCCGAGCGGCTAGCCGAAATCGAAGACCGCCTTGCCCTCATCGATCGGCTCAAAAGGAAATACGGCAAGACCGTCGCCGAGGTCATTACGTTCGGCGAAGACGTCGCCCGCAAGCTCTCCGAAGTCGAAGACCGCGACGAAATTCTCAAAACCCTCCGCGCCGATCTCGACAAAGCCGCCGCAGCCTACCGCAAAGCCGCCGCCGCCCTCACCGCAGAACGCAAGGCCGCCGCAACCAAGCTCGCCAAGCTTGCCGAAGCGCAAATCAACTCGCTCGCCATGAAGGTCAAGTTCGAAGTCGCTGTCACATCGAGCGATCAGGAATCCGCGTGGTCCGCTTCCGGCTGGGACGCGGTCGAATACCGCATTGCAACCAACCCGGGCGAGCCCCTCAAGCCGCTCGTCGAAATCGCCTCCGGCGGCGAGCTCTCCCGCGTGCTGCTCGCTCTCAAGGTCGCCGTCGAAGAAGGCTCGTCGTCCAAAACGAAAAAGAAAACCACCCCCCGCACGCTCGTCTTCGACGAAATCGACATTGGCATCGGAGGCCGCGCCGCTGAAGCCGTCGGCCAGAAGCTCAAAGCCCTCGGCCGCGCCCAGCAGGTCCTCTGCGTCACACACCTCCCGCAGATCGCCGCCTTCGCCGACCAGCATCTCGCCGTCGAAAAACGCGAGAAAGACGGCCGCACGCAAACCCGCATCCGCGTCCTCGACGACCGCGCCCGCATGCACGAAGTCGCCCGCATGTTGTCCGGCGCAAAGGTCACCGACACCAGCCTCCAGCACGCCGCCCAGATGATCGCCGGCAGCCGCTAGCAGTCGCACGGCATAAATCCCTCTTATCTCGTGCCTTGTCACCGGCTTGACCCAGCTCCCTGGGCCCGACACGAGCTTGGGGCGGCAAGCCGGAAAGTATTACCTAGGTAATTCTTTGCCGCATTTTGGTTTGCATTTGACTGGTGACTTCGATAACCTCTGATTCGAATCAACTGGAGCGCTCTTCCCCTGTCCCCTTTTGTTGTTCAGCATTTGCCTGCCTTGGAGTTCCCTGTCTAGGAGCATCTATGCGAGTGGCGTGTCTTCGCACTTCCGTGCCCCAACGCAGTCCTCTGACAACTGCGTCCCATTGGACGTCATTCCTCCTCGGCCTTTCGCTATCCATCGTCGCCTCCCTGACCTCAGGCTGCGGCGGCGGATCGATCGCGGTCGATCTCAACACCATCGCGGCCATCGGATCGCCGGCCACCGACGTCCGCGTAAATCAGACCGTCCAGCTCACCTCGAGCTACCTTGCCTCCGGACTTCCGATGACCTTCTACGTCAACGGAATCGCGGGCGGTAACGCAACCGTCGGCATCATCTCGAGCTCAGGCGTTTACACGGCCCCCGCCATCGTTCCCAGTCCCTACACGGTCCAGATCACCAGTTCCATCGCCAAATATCCAACCGCCGTTCCCGGCTTTGTATCCATTCAGGTGTGGAATCCGATTCCCGTCCTTGGCACAGTCACTCCGAACGGATTCTCCGAAGGCACCACAACCGTTATCGTGAACGGCTCGCAGTTCGTCTACGGCGCGCAGATCAGTTGGAACGGCGCATTTGTTACCACCACCTATGTCTCCGGCACTGAGTTGGTCGCGCAAATCGCCGCGCCTAACCCCGGCACTTACCCGCTCACCGTCACCAATCCCAATCCCGGCTCGGCCAGCGCGCTGCCGCTTTCCTTGAAGGTTGGCCCCGGCCAGGTCGTGCTCACGCTCCAGCCAAACTCCGGCACCGATGTTCGCGTCTCAAACACTCTGAACCTCGGATTGATGGTCAACGGAACCGATAATCCCGCCGTCACGCTTCAGGTGAACGGCATCGCCGGCGGCAACGGCGTTGTTGGCACAGCGGTCTCGAACACCGATGGCTCCATCACCTACACCGCGCCGCCCGTTGTTCCCACGCCGAGCAACATCGTTCAACTCACCATCACCAGCGTCGACAATCCCGCCGTCTCCATCACGCAGAACATCTCGGTGATGAATCCCATTCCAATTCTCGCCTCCGCCACGCCCATGGCCTTCGATCCCGGGCCCGCGACCATCGTGCTCACCGGCCAAAAGTTCATCACCGGCGCGCAAGTGCTCGTCAACGGAGCTCCGGCGCCCACAACCTTCAACAGCGGAACGCAAGTGACGGCGACGGTCGATCAGGCGCAGCCCGGCAATCTCGATTTGCAGGTGCTCAATCCCAGTCCCGGCCCCGCCGCATCGAACGATCTCATCGCCACCGTCAGCGGCACGCCACCCACTCCGGTTGTCGATCCCAATGACGCCGCGCGCTTCCTTGAGCAGGCCACCTTCGGACCAACCGACGCCGACATTCGCAATCTTTCGCTTGAAGGCTACCAGGCGTGGCTCAATCAGCAATTCGCCATCCAGCCGACGCCCACCGAGCCGTCCGTCGAACAGACGCTCATCGTCAACAACCCGCCCTGCGCCGCGGCCGACGTCAAATGCAACGCCGCGCTCTTCGTCCAGAACAGCGCCGACGAGGGCTTGGTCCAGGACACCTTCTGGCAGCAATCCATCACCGCGCCCGACGAGCTCCGCCAGCGCGTCAAATACGCCCTCTCGCTGCAGTTCGTCATCTCCAGCAACAACACCACGGCAATTCAAAACATGCCGCGCGGCGAAGCCAGCTATTACGACATGCTCGGCGCCGACGCCTTCGGCAACTTCCGCCAGCTTCTCGAGGACGTCACGCTCAGCCCGATGATGGGCCAGTTCCTCTCCATGCAGGGCAACGACAAGGGCAACGCCACCACCGATCCCGATGAAAACTACGCGCGCGAGGTCATGCAGCTTTTCACCATCGGCCTCTGGCAGTTGAATGACGATGGCTCGCAGCAGCTCGACGGCAGCGGCAACCCCATCCCCACCTATTCGAATACCGACGTCAAGGGCCTCGCCGCCGTCTTCACCGGCTGGAGCTGGAACATCCCCGGCGACTCCACTGACAACGCCTGGTCCAACTGCTGCGTTTACGTCGGTCCCGGCTACGGCGAAGAGCTGCTTCCAATGCAGGACTTTCCCAGCCACCACTCCACCGTCGAAAAGGACTTCCTCGGCGTCACCATTCCCGCCTCAGGCAGCCCTGACCCCGCCGGCGATCTCAAAATTGCTCTCGACACGCTCTTCAATCACCCGAATCTGCCCGCGTTTTTCTCGAAGCAAATGATCCAGCACCTGGTGACGAGCAATCCCAGCCCCGCGTACATCAGTCGCGTCGCCAAGGTGTTTGAAAACGACGGCACCGGCGTGCGCGGCAATCTGCAGGCCGTCATCACCGCTATTCTTCTTGACCCCGAAGCGCGCGACACGGCCACAGCCACCACCAACCCGCAATACGGAAAAGTCCGCGAAGCTCTGCTGCGCTACACCGAGTGGGCCCGCGCCTTCACCGCGCAATCGCGCACCGGCTCCTTCAATGTCGGCAGCACTGAGGATCCCATCTACGGCCTCGGCCAAATGTGGCTCCGCTCGCCCACTGTCTTCAACTGGTTCGCGCCCGGCTACACGCCCCCCAACACCTCCATCTCCGCAGCGGGCCTGCTCGCGCCGGAGATGCAGATGACCAACGTCTCCACCGTCGTCGGCTACATCAACTACCTGCAGAGCGCAATCGGCGCCAACGCGCAGGGCGGTCCCGATGTCTTCTCGTACTACGGCACCGAAATGACGCTCGCCGCTACGCCCGATCAGTTGCTCGACCGCATCAATCTGCTGCTCATGTCCGGCCAGATGTCATCGACGCTCTACAACCAGATTCTCGCCGCCATCACGGCCATCCCCATCCCCACCAGCGATCAGAACGCCATCAACGCCGCGCTTTTGGCCCGCGTCGAAACGGCCATCTATCTCACCGTGGCGTCGCCCGACTACGCCGCGCAGCAATAGGAGCCAGCCATGAGCTGCACTTGCAACCAAACCCGCCGGCAGTTTCTTCGCACCGCCTCCATGGCGTCCATGGCCGGCATTTACGTCAGCCCATTTCTCCTCGAGCTCAACTCGCTCGCCGCCATGGCGCAATCCACCACCGGCAACGACTATCGCGCGCTCGTCTGCGTCTACCTGCAGGGCGGCAACGACGGTCACGGCACCGTGATCGCCACCGATCCTGATTCTTTCGCCGCCTTCACCAGCGCTCGCTCCGGCGCGCCCGGCCTCGCCTATCCCATGAGCGAACTGCTGCCCATCACCCTCAAGACTCCACAATCCGGCCGCACCTTCGCTCTCAATCCTTCTCTCGGCGGCGTGCAATCTCTCTTCAATGCCGGTCGCGCAGCCATCGTTGCCAACACGGGAACCCTTGTCACACCGGCCACCAAAACACAGATCAACGCGAACTCCGTCCCCCTGCCCGATTCGCTCTTCTCGCACTTCGATCAAACCGCCGCATGGCAGGCCATCGCCTCCAATCTCGGCAGCGGCGAGCGCGTCGGCTGGGGCGGTGCCGTGGCCGACGCCATTGAAGCCATGAACATGAATTCCAACTCCATGTTCACCTGCATCTCCACCGCCGGGAACGCCCTCTTCCTCGCCGGACAATCTTCGTTCCAGCTCAACGTCACGCCCGCCGGACCCATTCCCATCTACGGCCTCCAGCAGCCGCCCTTCGGCCTGCCCGCCGCCGTCAACCCGCTCAACTCCATCCTCACCTCCGACGAAACCAATCTCTTCGCAAAGGAATACGAGGTCGTCATCAACCGTTCCATGCAGGCGCAGGCCACGCTGGCCACCGCCATGGCGCCCGCGGGCGTGGGAGGCGTCGCCAATCCCCCGCAATATCTCGATCCCACCACTAACATGCTCGTCGATAATCCGCTGGCCGCGTCCATGCAAACCGTCGCTCGCATCATCGCCGGTCGCGCCCAGCTCGGCGTCACCCGCCAAATCTTCTACGTCCAGCTTGGCAGCTTCGACACACACGACGGACAGGCTCAGCAGCACGCGCGCCTTCTCACCCAGCTCGGCGCAGCTTTTCAATACTTCGACGGCCTCATGGTTGGCATGGGCCTCGGCAACAATGTCACCGCGTTCACCATCTCCGACTTCGGCCGCACCCTCACCTCGAACAGCGACGGCACCGACCACGGCTGGGGCAGCCACCACTTCGTCGTCGGCGGCGCCGCGCAAGGGCAGGACATGTACGGCCAGTACCCCGTCGTCGGTGTCGATCAGCAGAACGACGTCGGCGCAGGCCGCCTCATCCCCACCACCGCCGTCGAGCAGTATGCAGGCACTCTCGCCAGTTGGTTCGGCCTCTCCGACAGCCAGATCCGCACCGTCTTCCCCAACTTCGGCAACTTCGGTACCGATCCCTACCTTGGCTTCATGGCCTAGGGGATCGGGTTTCAAGAGTTACGTGATCGATCTCAACCAGCGGATTTTTTGAGGACTGATCACTGATCACTGACCACTAATCACTGGCAGTTCAAGCGTCTCTGCCACGGAAGGGGCAGGACATTATAGATGGATAAAGCAACTTAACTTACCCAGGGGGAACCCCATCCATCGCGCAGCTCAACCGCGCGATGGGTGGGACGCCACGAACACATCCGTCTGCATTGTCATGCTGACGCAACTCGGCGCACAATCGCCGCCAATTGTGCGCCAAACGTAGTCGAAAGCCTGCCCTGAGCCACTACCGGACTTGCCGCTCGAAAAACGGCGCGCACCGAGCGTCATTACATCGAGATGCTGACCGCAATTCCGATGCCCGGATACCTGTCGTCGTACAGGTAATAACCGCCGTTCGCGTAAACCACGTAGACGTCGTCGGTGTCATACCAGTCATTCGACCAGTTTCCCGGCCATGGGTCGAGAAGCGTAATCCAATAGCCGTTGTACTGGAAACGTGGGTATCCATCAAAAACCATGAAGGGAAGACCGTAGATCCGAAACGCATGCCGCGAGCCAAAGTAGACGCTGTACCGGGCGTCAGGGACACGGTAGCCGTTGTAGCCGCCCCGTTGTTGCCAGGTGCGGTGGTCGGTCTGCCAGTTTCCTGCGCGATGATTTTGCCAGGTGGTCTGCTCGGTACGCTGCTGCGCTGCAGTGCGCTGAGGTTGCTGTTGCTGCCGTTGCGCCGGCTGCTGCTGGGCGTGCTGCTGCGCTGCTGGCTGTTGCCGCTGCGCTGGCTGCTGCTGGGCGTGCTGCTGCGCTGCAGGCTGTTGCCGCTGCGCTGGCTGCTGCTGGGCATGCTGCTGCGCTGCTGGCTGTTGCCGCTGCGCTGGCTGCTGCTGGGCGTGCTGCTGCGCTGCTGGCTGTTGCCGCTGCGCTGGCTGCTGCTGGGCGTGCTGCTGCGCTGCTGGCTGTTGCCGCTGCGCTGGCTGCTGCTGGGCGTGCTGTTGCGGCGCAGGCTTTTGCTGCGCTGCAGGCTGTTGTCGCTGCGCTGGCTGCTGCTGGGCGTGCTGTTGCGGCGCAGGCTTTTGCTGCGCTGCAGGCTGTTGCCGTTGCGCTGGCTGACCTTGCTTGTCGCCTTGCTTCTGATCCTGCGCGAAGGCAGGAGCCGCCATTCCAAGCGCCAGGGCCAAAACGGCCGAAGTGACGATGAGTTTCGCATTCATAAGAGCTTCCTCTGACTTACATTGGTTAACTGCCGCTTGCTCCGGAGCAAGCTTCCCATTGTCGAACGGACTGGACTCGCGATGGCTTCAGCCGATACGATCAGTCACACCCCACCGCTTTCCTCGCGCTTGAGGCAACTGCACCAAGTTCTTTAGTAATTGTGGGCTGGTCCCGGAATCATGTCTGATTCGTTTTGCTCACCTTCGCAGAATCTCTCCGTCCGCGCCCACCGCCTTCCCGCATCTTCAAAATCTCAATTCCTTGCTTGACATTGCTCCTCATCGAGGCCGAGGATACTACCCTGGCTGTTGCTTTCCACGTACCAGGGTCGTCCCCTGCGTCCTGCAACAGATTTGAGGCTCTGATGTAACTTTTCTGCAGTTCCCGCACCCGGAATTGCCAGCGGGTTCTAAGCAGGGGATCTCTCGTAAGCCCGGCATAACTCTCCCTCATGCACGCTCGGTTCAGGACAAGCTTCACCGGTCCCACAATGCACCGCAGGCGTAAAGCCTGAAGTTCAAAATGGAGATCGAAATCATGTGAACGAACAAACTCACAATCGTCAGCGCGCTCGCCCTGGGACTTTTGGTTGGCGGCTCAACCGTCGCGCAGGCTCCGCCTCCTGTCACCGTCAGCGCTGCGGGGCATCCCAACATCGCGGCCGCGCAGAAACTCATTGCCGAGGCCTACGAATCCATCATCGCCGCGCAGCACCAGAACAACTACGACATGCAGAACCACGCGGTGAACGCCGAGAACGAGCTCACGGCGGCAAGCAAGGAGTTGACCCTGGCCGCCGAGGCAGCCAACGCAGCCAATCAGCACAAGTGGATTCCCCGGCCCCCGAATCTCTGACCACTGATTATGGTTTTCTGACCACGGGCTTGGACTTCTGAGCGAAGTGCGGTGCGCGATCGGTCCGATTGCACGCCGCACCAACTCCGCAAACCCCGCAACTAATCACTAATCACTAACCACCAACCATTAACCACTGTTTTTCCATGCAACCCCCAACCCATCCCGCACTTCAAACCAATCAAGGAGAGATCATGACCAAAGTTAGAATCTTCGCTTTCGCAGCCTTCGCAATGGGCCTGTTCCTTTGGGTGCCTTCCGCACCGGCCCAAATCTCCATCGGCGTCAACTTTGGACCGGAACCGGTCTGTCCCTATGGGTACTTCGACTATTCTCCGTATCAATGCGCGCCCTACGGCTACTACGGGCCCGATTGGTTTGTGAACGGAGTGTTTATTGGCGCTGGTCACTGGTTCCGCGGCCCCGGCCACTTCTACGGCCATGTCGACAACCGCTTCGATCCTCATCACGGCTATCGCGGACCGTTGCCCGAACGCGGCGCTGAACCGTTTAACCACTTCCACGGCAACGAGGCGCGCGATGGCCGCGGCCACGTCGGCCCAGCCGGCCACGATGCGGGCGGTGAACACGCCCTCCCCGGCTATCACGGCGGCGGCCACCGGTAATCTGCGATCCGCACTGAGTGTGGGTGCCCCAGGTCTCTCCGCCGCGGTCCGCCGCGGCGGAAGACCTGGGATCGCTCAAACCCAAACACACCACCCATCACCGGACCGGCTGTCGTGCGGGCTTCCACGTCCGCACCACAGCCCGCATCGTACCCGCACCTTAGCCCGCACCGTAGTCGCCTGCGTGGCTAATTCCCCGCCGCACTCGGCTGGAAGCCCGCAGCCCCAAACTGCCACAGCAGGAAGCTCCAGTTGTCCGCGCTCAGCTCTTCGTCTTGTTCCTTGGTCGATCCGATGCCGTGCCCGCCCGAGTATTCCACGCGCAGCAAAACCGGTTTTCCGCTCCCTGTTGCCGCCTGCAACCGCGCCGCCATCTTCCCCGGCTGCCATGAAACAACGCGCGGGTCGTTCCACCCCGTGGTCAGCATCACCGCGGGATAGTGCACGCCGTCGTGTACGTGCTCATACGCGCCCATCGCGAACAGGTCCTCAAATCCCCACTGCGTCTGGGTAGTCCCAAACTCGGGAATGTTCGGCGGACCGTTGGGCGTATTCTCAAAGCGCATCGAGTTCGACATGGGCACCTCATCGATTGCCGCCGCGAACAAGTCCGGCCGTTCGGTTATCGTCCTGCCGATCGTGATTCCCCCAGCGCTCCCTCCCTCGATGCCCAGCTTTGGCGTCGAGGTGTAGTGCTTTTCGATCAGGTATTCCCCGCAGGCAATAAAATCCCGCCACGTATTCGGCTTGGTCAGTTTCTCGCCGCCCTTGTGCCAGTCGTCGCCGTACTCGCCGCCGCCCCGCGGATGCGCTATGGCAAACACGCCGCCTTTTTCCAGCCACGCCAGCAGCACCGAATTAAAAACGGGATCGATCGAAATACCGTAAGCCCCGTAGCCCCACAAGAGAGTCGGATTCGTGCCGTCCAACTTCACACTGCGCATCCGCACAATCGACAGCGGAACCATCACTCCGTCCCAGCTCTTTACCTTCACTTCCTCCGTCACCACATCCGCCGGATCGTCATAAGGCCCCAACGGCTGCAATTTCGTGTCCGTCATGGCGCGGGTCTGCGGGTCGAAGGAATAGATTCGCGGCGCCTTGGCCCACGAAGTCATCACAACAAAAGCTCCGGCAATCCGCTCATCCGTGCCAGACAGGCCGACCGCTCCTTCAAACGGAAGCTGCACTTCTTCCGGCTTTCCCCCCTGGTAACTCACCCGCTTCAGCAATCCCAGTGTCCCGTCCGTCTCCTGCACATACAGCCCGTCCTGCGCGGTTTCGATGTCCTTGATTACAGGTGCGCCCTCCGGCAGCACCACCTCCGCGTGTTCCATGTCGGGATGTTCAAGGCTCGTCTTGAACACCATGAAATGCGGCGCGCCCTTGTGGCTCAGCAGGTAGAGTTCGTCGCCATGCACTGCAAATGACGTCACATCGTCGCTCACATCGCAAATCTTTTCCCAGGGCGTGTCCGGCTTTCCCACCTCATCCGCGGGCGCCTTGTAAAGGGTTGCTTCGTTCAGCACTCCGTGCGCGACAAGGCCGATCGCCCACCGCGAATTCGAAGTCGGAAGCACAAACGGAACATCGGCCGCGGCAATCTCCACTCTCGGCGAGAGCCCGATTCCGAATGCCGGCACATCCTTGTCGACGTCGGTCCCCACCACGTGCAGATAATCGATGCTCTTCTGCTCATAATCCGTTTGCGGCTGGCCCGGCGCCAGCTTCTGCAGCCGGTTATAAAAGAACGATCGATTGTCGGTCCGCCACACAATCGCTCCAAAGCGTCCGCGATCGATCGTCTCCGGCAACTCTTTGCCGGTGTCCACTTCGAGAATGTGTATGATCGCGTTCTCCGAGCCGCCCGCCGACACTCCCACCGCCACCATCTTCCCGTCCCACGACGGCGTATAGTAGCTGATCGAATTGTGGCTGCCCTCGGCAACCGGATACTTCGCCGGATCCAGCAAGATGCGTTCCTGGCCATCCAGCCCGTCGCGCACGTAAAGTTTCGACACGATCTCGTTCGCCAGTTCCTTCTCGTAGAAGATCCTTCCACCCGGAATGCGGTTGACGCTGGTCACCGTCGCCGGCGTCGACCGGTCCAGCTCCTGAATCCGCTTGAGCAGCGCGTCTCGCCCCGGAATCTTCGCGAGCACGCCCCGCGTGTAGTCATTCTGTCCCTTGAACCACGCCGCCACCTCGGGATTCGTCAGATCCTCCATGTACCGGTACGGATCGCTCACCGTCATGCCGTAGTACTGGTCCGCCACAGGCCGCACCGGCGCAACGGGCTGAGTGGTGGGCGCCGGCGCGCCCGGAGCGCCCGCCGCATTTTGTCCGGCTGCAACTGCTGGAACAACCAAGCCGGCCAAAAGACCCAGCACGAACACCCGCCCGCTCACTCTCCGCAACCAACCCGGAATTCCCATTCCGGTTTGAAGCTCTCTCTGGGCCCCGCGCTGCACTGTCCAAGTCGCCATGAATTTCATCACATGCTCCTCCGCATGGTCCTCGAATCCATTTAGGCTAGCACCCGCCGGCGCGCTCTCCTTGCGGTCGCGCGCCCAACCAACTCGCCGCCCACTGACCCGCCGTCCCGAGTCGGGCGAGCCGCGCTTCGCGCGGACCGCGAAGTCGAATGCCTGTCCCGAGTTTCTAGGCCATCGGATATGAAAATCACCTCATGCCGCGCTTGGCTGCGGCTGCGGCGGGTCCACACTAGGCCAACTGTGGCTGCAAAGCGTTACTGCTTCACCAGCTCCACGCGGCGGTTCTTGGCACGGCCGTCCTCGCTGTCATTCGACGCCACGGGAGAGTACGGGCCGCAGCCGTAGGCCTTCAGCCGTGTGGCCGGCACCGCGTACTTTGTCGTGAGCGCGGCGAGCACCGCCTCTGCGCGCCGGCGCGAAAGGTCCATGTTCAGGTCGAGCGCGCCCTGGTTGTCGGTGTGCCCGACGACATAGAGTTTCAACGTCGGGTCGCCTTGAATCAGCTTGGCGATCTCGCTCAGTGTCGCGTCGGACTCAGGCTTGACATCTGCCTTTCCGGTGTCGAAGTAGATGCCATAAACCGAAGCGTGGCCGGTACGGTTGATGTCGTTGGCCAGCGACGCTGCGTTCACTGTGATGAGATCCGACTCCATAGGCTTCACTTCGATGACATAAAGCTCGGCATCGGTTCGGGAATCCGGGCCAAGATCGTCGACCAACAAGCTCACATAAACGTCGCCCTCCGGCCGCGCCAGCTTCGCCGAAACGTAATGAATCCCGTGCTCGGGTCCCCAGTAATCGGCGTTGTCGCCGCTGTTGGCATACGCATTTGCAACCGTGCTCCCGCAACCCTGCGGGCCGCACGTAAAGAGCGTCTCAAACCCGCCCTTTTTGAGCGCGGCTTGATAGTTGCGAAAGACCTCCAGCACCGTGCGTCCCGCAGGCGCCACGTAAACGATGCGGGTGATCTTCCCTTCCAGATGCTGGTTCTTGGTAATCGTGTTCTCCTCATCGACCGGACCCAGCGGAAGGCTGAACTCATCGAACTCCTTGCTCAGATACTTCGCGATATACGATCCGGGATATCGCGAAATCAAAGGATGGTCGCTGCTTCCCTCCACGTCCTGGTCTTGTGCAGCCGCGAAGGGGGCCGATAGGCCGATCAATAAACCGGCCACAAATACTGTGCGCATGAAAGCTGTCATGGGCTCCTCCTAGACCGGTACTTTCATTTACCTGGGAATAGGGCAGAAGTATACCCCTCACGAGGTTCCAGCGCACTCGTTCTTTTTGCCAGCCTGCAGCGGCCCCGCGATAGGGTCGGGGCGGCGTCTTCGTTCAGCAACTGCTGGAAGACTCAGAGGAGGTCCGTAACTCCAGGATCCGATCCGGACAGTGATGCAGCCATTGCAGCCGTCTTTGAGGGCACGCGGAATGGAGCGAAAACAAATAAAGGCCCGGTCTCCCTCATCTCCGTTACATTCGAGAAAGAATCAACGTGGCCAACTGGCGCAACTGTTGCTGGTTCACATAAGGACTTCCCGGCCAGCCATTGTCCGTGTTAATGAAAGATGACAGGGCCGCACCCCGCGCGCCCTTCAGAAAATAGAGGATCGAGTCCATTCCCATGACCTTGCCGATGAAAGCCTCGTCGCCAACGCCCGCGACATCGCCACCATAAAGGCCCTTCATGGCTTTCGATTGGTTGTACGCATTCGTATCCAAAAAAGTGACCAGCAGGATCTGTTTCCCATTCGCCAAGGCAAAGTTAAGATCGCCGCCCGCGCCTTTGCTCGGATCCGGAGGGATCAGGCTGACTCCGGCGAGTCCGGTCACTTTGGACACGTCGGCCGCAGTCAACAGCTTTGCATAAGCCGGATTGACCTTTACGCCTGATTGCGTCCAGGCGCTCGCTGTTGCGAACAGGACCGCGATTGCTACTGCGCTCTTCGCTATACAAATAGATCCTCTCATCATTTTCTTTTCTTGCCCTTTTCAGCCAGGACTTACACTCCACCCTCCCGGCTGCCCGGGACTATACCACCAACTGCCTCCGGCGTGTGCGGTCGCAAAACTGAAACCGAGTCGATTGTTGATCGATGCCCTTGCCATGAACCCACTCGCCGACTTTCCATTCCCTAATCCCTGGTCCCTGTTGTTTTCATCGCGCGCCGACGTCACGCCGCCCGCACGCCTCGACGCAGCAACGGAGGGAGCAGGGGCCTTGAAACCCCTGAGTGCAAGCCCAAAATGTGAGTGGCTTTAGCCACGGGCCTTTTCGCGCTGAACTCCGCCCGCCGGCGCGCTCCTGCTTGCGCGTCGCGCACCAAACCCCGCCGCGTCAACCTGTATAAAATTGACCAGCTTCAACACACCGTCTCCCGGCAGAATCCGAATTGCGGAAGAAACGGCCGAGGCACCGTTGTCGGAAGAATCGACGATGAGGGCTCTCGATTCGGCGGGCGATTGCAACACAACACCGCCCTGCCCCGTTTTCCGGCCGCAATCGTTGTGTTGCTGTCGCAATTCTCCCCGGTAGCAGTGCCATTCCGGGGAATTGGCGCCGGTACAGGGAGATTTTCAGCTCAAAGCAAACCATGGAGGAGAAAGCATGTTTCACATACTTTGGTATGTAATCATCGGGCTACTCTCGGGGCTCATCGCGAAATCAGTCATGCATGAGCACTTGACGTTGTTCTGGACACTCGTGCTCGGCGTCGTCGGATCGATCCTCGGCGGCGGTCTTACCCACATGATTTCTCGCTCGAAAAACGAGCGATTTCATCCCGCCGGCCTCATTTTTTCCACACTGGGCGCGATCCTGGTTCTCTTCATCTGCTACAAGCTCAAGATTCATCTCCCCTAGGTTTTTTTGATTGTCCCCTCGGCTCATTTGCCGCCCGGCGAGTTCTGTCCATTTGGCTTGAGACGAACTGGCATGGAACCCTCATGCCGCTTTCCAGGCAATGAGCGGGCCTTGTTTGAAGCCGCCAAACTGGCGCCCTAACAGCGCCACGAGCTGGCCGTGGCCCATGGAAAGGGGCAGAGGGGAAACGGCAATCGCGCTGCGCTCGCCGCAGCCGAAAAGGTGGCTGAGTGCGGTCTCGCTGGAGTGTACAAAGGCCCACGGCTGACCGTGGGCCTCTGTCCTTGCAGGCCGAGCTTCAGCGCTACATGCCCTTTGGCTTGGACCCTTCCTGCGGTGCAGCATGTTGCTCTGGCGCGGCATGTTGCTCTGGTGCAGCGTGTTGCTGCGGCGCGGCATGTTGCTGCGGTGCAGCATGTTGCTCTGGCGGTGCGTGTTGCTGCGGCGCAGCGTGTTGCTGTGGCGCGGCGTGTTGCTGCGGCGCGGCATGTTGCTGCGGTGCGGCCTGCCGTTGAGGCGCAGCATGTTGCTGCGGTGCAGCATGTTGCTGTGGCGCAGCCTGCCGTTGAGGCGCTGCGTGTTGCTGCGGTGCGGCCTGCCGTTGAGGCGCAGCATGTTGCTGCGGTGCAGCCTCCCGTTGAGGCGCGGCATGTTGCTGCGGTGCAGCCTGCCGTTGAGGCGCTGCGTGTTGCTGCGGTGCGGCCTGCCGTTGAGGCGCGGCATGTTGCTGCGGTGCAGCGCGTTGCGCTGGCGCAGCGTGTTGCGCAGGAGCAGCATGTCTCGCAGGAGCAGCATGCGATTGAGGCGCAGTTCTTGCCTCTGGCCTGGCTTGCGTCTTCGGCCCAGCCGGCGCGGCGTGCGTCTGCTCGCCCAGGGGCTTGGCGGCAACCGCGTTCTGCGGGTGTCCGCCGTTTGCCTTGGCATAGGAGGATCTGTCGGCCTTTGCAGCCCCCTCGTGTTGCGTCTGGAGCCTGGTCGGAGCCGTGTGCTGATCGCGCACGGCAACTTGCTCCTGTGGGGTAGCAGTGTGCTGAATCCCGCCCGGGCCGCCGCTATAGGAAACGCGACTGCGGTTGGCGATCGTGTTTCTCTGCACACTCGCCGGGTCGCTATAGGTGGTGTGAATCACGCTCTCATTCACGCGCGTGACAGCGGTGTTGTAGGCAAACTCGTTGCCGCGCCATTCCCCGCCCGTGAAACCGATGCCCCCGTACCCAAAGCCGTAGTCCACGCCGCCGTAGTAGCCGACGTGGCGGCCCCAGTAGCCCCGATGGAACCTGTATCTGCCGCCGTACCAGTCCCAGTAGTAGGGCGTCCACAGGGCGCCCACATAGGGGACCG
>Ga0181533_1000115_pt1 | contig 99041 bp, 80 predicted proteins | sample PEATcosm2014_Bin_45_FD_119772 | JGI IMG/M metagenome (GOLD analysis project Ga0181533, IMG submission 119772) | Peatland microbial communities from MTU Mesocosm Facility, Houghton, MI, USA - PEATcosm2014_Bin11_60_metaG | ecosystem: Environmental > Terrestrial > Soil > Wetlands > Peat | place... | reverse complement strand
GCGAGCGGTGCTCGCCGGGGACCTAGGCAGGACGGTGCCCCACATCTGCCGCAGTTAGCAGATGTGGGACTTGGGGACCAGTCGAACTACCCCACGTTAGTCCCACCACCCCAGCGAGCGGTGCTCGCCGGGGACCTAGGCAGGACGGTGCCCCACATCTGCCGCAGTTAGCAGATGTGGGACTTGGGGACCAGTCGAACTACCCCACGTTAGTTCCACCACCCCAGCGAGCAGGACTCGCCGGGGACCCCGCAGACGCCCGCAAAACGGCTCAAGACCGAGATCCTTCGCTGCGCTCAGGATTTCGCCTGCGGGCTCAGACGCCCGCAAAACGGCTCAATTTGTAAAAAGAACTTTTCCGCCGCATCCCAAAGCAGCTTTTCTGCCGCAACCGGGTTAGAAACGGGAGGGAGTACTGTGTAGACCCCTACCAAAGGAGCCTTTTGCTAGAGGCGGCACAGCCAGCCAAGTTGCGCGGATTGTCGCAAAAGAGTTTCTTGGCGCACTCCCGAGCAGCGGTGATTTCCGGGGTTCCAAGGGTTGCGGGGGTTGCGACAGTTCGAACTTTAATTGCTACCATTGAAAGCAGACATTCAGATCGGTATCGCGACAGAAGTGAGGATTATGAAAATCGATATTCGGAGCCGAAGTCAGGCCGCCATGCAAATAGTTCTGCTGGCAGGGGTCGTTCTCTCGTCGTTGCTCCTGCCCTCGCGCGCGGCTGCGGCGCTGGGCGGCGATGTGACCTCCGTGGAGACCGACCAGCAGCAGATGAAAGCCAAGCGCGCCGTGCGAGCCACCGCCAGTTATTTGGTGCATGAGATTACGACACCTTACGGCACGGTGGTGCGGGAATATGTCTCGCCTGATGGAAAGGTATTCGGCGTAGCTTGGCGCGGACCGTTTCTTCCTAACTTTCAGCAGCTACTGGGCGACAGCTACGCGACGTTTGCGCAAGCCGCGCAAGACGCCAGAAGCGCACAGCCCCGGCGCTCGCGCAATGCGCCGCTGGCAGTGGCGCAACCGAACCTGGTAATGCACTCGGGCGGCCATACGCGCGCCTATGTTGGGCAGGCTTACATCCCGGGAATGATCCCGCAGGGCGTCGATGCCCAGGAAATACGGTAAGGGAGGGAACGTGCGAAGAATCGGCTTTGTAATTTTGATCTCGGCCTTGGTGTTCGCCGTGGGTTGCGGCGGCAGCAGCAGCACTCCGAGCACCCCGACCACTCCGACTACCCCCGCTACCAACACCCCGGTTGCGGAGTGCATTCAATTCCTGGATAACAGCTTCTTCTTTGGCAGCGTGAGATTGGCCGACGTAAAGATAGGCGGCACCACCCTGGGTGGCAGCGCCGTCAACGTAGCGCCGCTGGCCGTTAATGCCGGCCCCGTTCCCAGTAATCCTCAAACAAACGTGGCGTATACAACCGTTCAGGTTTGCACTCCGGGTTCCACGACGAGCTGCGTCACCATTCCTAACGTCGCGGTTGACACCGGCTCGAGCGGATTGAGGATTCCAGCATCGCTGCTCTCGACACTCAATTTGCCTAATGTAACCTTGAGCACGAGTACACCGGCAACCGGCGGGTCGACCAGCAGCAGCGAACTGGCAAGTTCGGTGCCGATACACGTGATGGGCGACACGTCCATCCCTACGGGGAGTTCGATACCGACCACCTGCTCGCAGGTTCCCACCGGTACTGGCTCAACGACGACAGGAACCGAGGAGGATTCGGTCGCGGCACTGGGCGCGAATGGGCTGCTCGGAGTAGGCAACTATCAGTACGACTGCGACTTCGTCGGGAACCTCAACCCCTGTACCTCTTCGACCACCCTGCCTCCAGGAACGTATTACACCTGTACGAGTACGAGCTGCACTGCTTCCGCAGTGCCGGCCGCTCAGCAGGTTCGCAACCCCGTATCGCTGTTTACGGACAATAATGGCGTGATCCTTGAGTTACAGGCCGTTACTACCGGTGTGGGAGCGGCAACCGCCTCCGGCTCGATGTTTTTTGGCATCGGCACACAAACAAACAACGGGCTTAGCAGCAGCGCAGTTGTGTTGCCGCTTGATCCCAGCATTAATGACCCGGCCTGGGGCGGATTTACAACCGTATTCAATAATGTCTCGTACCCGAATTCAACAGAGAACAACCTACTCCTGGCAAATAGTGGAAACACCATCGGCACCGTCGGCAGCTTTCTCGACAGCGGCTCGAACGGCATCTTCTTCCTGGACCAGCCAACTTCGGGGATAGCGGACTGCTCCTCCAGCAGCGGCGAGAAGTTTTTTTACTGTCCCGGGTCCACCCAGAGTTTTCCCTCGGTCACAAACAAAGCGTTCAACGGCAACGTTAGTCCGGCACCGTTCAGCGTAACCAGCGCCATCACACTGTTCAGTGGTAGCAACACCGCTTTCAGCGATCTGGCCGGACCTAACACGCCTCAAAATCCAGGAAACCCTAGTTCCTTACAGCAGGCGGCTGACGGGTATTTCGATTGGGGACTGCCCTTCTTCTATGGCCGGAATGTCTACACGGCAATCCAGGGAGTGACTCCTCCGAGTACCCCGGCGAGCGGCGTCGCTGTTCCGGCAGGCCCGTGGTGGGCATACTAGGGGCTGTTGACACTGCGGGGGGAGGAACGAATTAGAAAGCCTGGCGCAGCACGGATTAGGACAGTCCCTTGGGATTCTTCGCTTTGCTCAGAATGACATCCGCGGAGTGTGTATTGCTGTCATGCTGAGCGGAGCGAAGCATCCCATTGCGGCGTCCCGCCCTGCGCCGCTTTGAGCTTTGAGTGGGCTTTGATGAGCCGGATGCGCAAATTCTGGGTCTATATTATTGCCAGCAAGAGCGGAATCCTCTACGTGGGCGTGACCAATAGTCTTGACCGGCGAGTGTGCGAACACAAACAGAAACTCATCCAGGGGTTCACCAGCAAGTACGGCTGCGATCGGCTGGTCTGGCACGAGCAATGGACGTTCGTGCAACATGCGATACGCCGAGAGAAACAACTGAAAGGGTGGACGCGCGCCAAGAAGATCGCGCTGATTGAAGAAATGAATCCACGCTGGGCGGACCTGGCTGAGAGCTGGGGACAGGTGCTCGGTGAGGTTTCGGATCGGAAAGCTCGACGCGGCGCGGATTAGGACAGTCCCCTGGGATGCTTCGCTCCGCTCAGCATGACAGCACAGAAGCTGTTTATTAGAGTCTCAGCATGACGGCGCTTGCAATGACAGCGCTTAAAACATAAGGCCCGGTTTGCCGACCGGGCCATTGCTTTTCCGTTACAGCGGGCGACATGGGCCACCTGACCCGCATTAGTTACTCGAAGCCAAAATCCCACATCTGCTGACTGCGGCAGATGTGGGGCACCAGCTACTTTCCGTGGCCATTCCCGTTTCCATTCCCATTGCCGTTGCCATTTCCGTTGCCGTTGCCATTCGACTTGGACTTGGCGAAGGTGAAGCGTTCCAACTGCTTTTCAAACGGGATGGAGAACTGTTTTTCAATCTTCTCGCGGTAGGTGGGTCCGGAGTTGTAGGTGCAGAAGGGATAGAGCTTGCCATCGGGCGCGGCGTAGTGAATGACGCAGCGCTTGACGCGCTCGATGTCGTAATTGTAGTTGTCCATGAAGTGCATGCCGGCCACCAGCAGCGTGCGGTAGGTGAAGGTTCCGTCCATGCCGTCGCGGCCGAGCTTCTTGTTGGTCATGCCCTGGATGGTGTCGAGGAACTTCTGGAAGGTCAACCCGGGAGGCGCAAGCTCGGGCTTGAAGTGCTTCTGAAGCTGGGTCCAGGCCTTGATGCCGTGGTAGTACTTGGTGAGGCTCTTGCCCATTTTGCGCGAGAGCTCATCGATATCCTGCAACATGGAAGGAATATCGACGAACTGCGTTACCGGCACGGCCTTGCGGCTGCGTTCGTCGACAAACATGTAGTTGCCGATGGAGCAGTGCGCGTGCGACGAGATGGTCGGCACGCCGGTGCCGCGGACGGCGGCCATGAGCTTGGAGAACGGAGTAATGCTGGAGAGCGGGAACCAGTCGTCGTACTTGTCGAACATGCCGCTCTGCTCGGAGAGTCCGAAGGCGAGGTCGGTGAGGGTGAAGCGCTTGGCCTCGAGTTCGCGGCGCGAAATGCGGCCGGTGAAGGCCACCGGCTGGAAGCTGATGCCGCTGACGGTGTCGACATTGTTGATGGCCACGCGCAGGATGTCGCCGAGCTGATCGTCGTTGAGCCCTTTGACGATGGTGGGGACGAAGACGATCTTGATGCCGGCCTGGCGGCAGCTCTCGATGGTCTGCATCTTCTTCTCGAAAAGCGGCTCGCCCCGGGTCTTGAGATAGACGTCATCGGTAACGCCGTCAAACTGCAAATAGATGGTCGACAGCCCGGCTTCCTTTGAGCGCCGGGCGAACTCGTGGTCGTTGAGCAGCAGACCGTTGGTGGCCGCCTGGATATGAGTAAAGCCCATCTCGCGGGCCATGGCGAGAATCTCGATAAAGTTGGGATGGATGGTGGGCTCGCCGCCGGAGAACTGCACCACACGAGTATCGACCGGGCGCTCGTCGCGCAACGCCTTCAGCATGGTGTGCACCTGGATGAGATCGGGCTCGTAGAGATACCCGGCCGCATTGGCGTTGGCGAAGCAGACAGGGCACGTCAGGTTGCAGCGGTTGGTCAGGTCGACGTTGGCGAGCGCGGTGTGGGAGGTGTGCAGCGAGCACATGCCACAGTCGTCCGGGCAGACAGTCTCGGCGCCCTTGTTGCTGGCGGGATTCGAGAGGCCGCGGTTGTCGCCGAACTCCCACTCCTCCATCTTGAGATAGAGATTGACGTCAGAGTAGACACAGTCGCGGAACTCACCGTGCTCGGGGCAGGCCTTTTGCATGATGACCTTGCCGTCCTCTTCGAAAATGCGGGCATCGATGACGATCCTGCACTCGGGACACAGCGATTGCGTGGTCTTGGGCAGCCCCTTCAGCGGCTTGAGAATCGGCGCGCCAGTGAACGTCGTCTCAGGCTGAAGGATTTTGAAATTGGGCCGCTTTGTCACGGGGGGAACCAAGGTGGTGCTCACGTGCGCTCTCCTTAAAATTCACGGTCGGAGCAAAGGTAGTGTGGCCGGCGACTGCCGCTGACGGAAGATAGATTGCTGCTTTGCTCAAAACCTGACTCTATTGTCAATCTTTCGAGTGACTTAGGGCTGTGCTCACACTCACCTGTGACAGTGATGCATACTTACAGCGAGCGGAAGAGAGCGCCCGTGAATGGCGGTATCGGGCGGTCAAACGGCGGAGTGTTAAACCCGGAACCTGGCAGGGCAACCGGAACTACCCCACGTTAGCCCGATCACCCCAATAGGACGGTGCCCCACATCTGCCGCAGTCAGCAGATGTGGGCTTTGGGCAGCAGTCGAACTACCCCACGTTAGCCCAGTCACCCCAGCGAGCCGAGCCTCGCCGGGGACCCCGACGCGGGCGAACGTGGGGCACCAAGACAAAAGAACACTCACGATCAAGGACGCCGCCCTAGTCGCCGAGCACTTCTTCGTGGACGTGCGGCTTTTGCTCGCCGGGTTTAGGCGGAGCCGGCGCGACTGAGTTGAGCGGAACAAAGCCGTCGCCGGCGGCGGGCTTTTCGCCGAGCACATGCTGGCGATAAAGCGTCATCATGCGGTCGTGCTCGGCCTGCTGCTTGAGTCGGGCTTCGCGGGCGCGGAACTTCTCGTCGCGCGCCGTCTTGGCGATTCCGAGTTTGTCGAGCGTATCGTTGGCGGCGGCGTGAACGTGCTCGGGGTTCAGCTTGAGCGAGTGCTCGACCGAGGCGAGCGCGACTTGCTTGCCGCCGGCAAAAATTTCGTGCCGGCCGTGCTCCTCGTACCACTTGGTGAGGGTGGCCGTCATGTGCATTTTTTCGATGATGTTGCGCCAGCCCACGCCGGTGTTGTAGGCGCAGAAACTGATCTCGCCCTGCTGCGTGGCATAAGGGATGATGCACTGTTCGGTGCGGCGGAAATCGTAGTTGAAAAGGTCCTGGAACCACATGCCCGCGATGAACAGGAAGTTCCAGCGATCGGCACGGCGCTTCTGGATGTCGGTTCCCGTCCGGCCCGGATCGGAGCGTCCATAGCGTTCAGCCGCGCCGGGCGTGGCTCCGAAGGTTTTGTCGAACTTCTTCAGCAGGTCCAAGAAGCGGAAGTGGGTGGGCGCCTTGAAGGGATCATAGTTCCGCGCCAGCGCCAGCGCCATTCCAAGCACCGAAAGAAAGCGGCCGCGGGCGGCGTCGTTCACCTTCTGGATATCGGTGGCAATGCGGTCTCCGTTGAGGAACGCCGTCACCGGAGCAGCCTCGCCGGTTTGCTTGTCGATCATCAGGGCCATGCCGACTCCGCAGTTGGGATGGCAGCCGCAACAAAGCGAACCCCAGTCAGCCGAGGGCCCGTGCACAAGGTCGGCCCAGTCGCTGAAGGTGGACATGAATGAGATGGGGAACCAGTCGCGCGCCGGCTCGCCGAGGCCAACCTGGCTCTTGATGTCGTGGGCGAGGTGCGAAAGCGTGTAACGCTGCGCCTGGCGCCGCTCATCGGTGATCTCTTCGTCGCGGCCGGTGAAGGAAACGGGCTGGAACGAAAGGAACGAGATTTTTTTGGGATTGTCGAGCGCGAACTGAATGATGCGTCCAACCTGCTCGTTGTTGATGCCGTTGACGATGGTCGTCACCGGCACGATGTCCACCCCTGCGTTGTACAGGTTCTCAATGGCGCGCAGCTTCACGTCAAACAGGTTGCCAACCTTGCGGTGCGAGTTGGCGGCATTGCCGATGCCGTCGAATTGCAGGTAAGCGTAGCGCAGCCCGGCCTCCGCCGCCCGGCGGCAGAACTCAGGGCTCTTGGCAAATTCGATTCCGTTGGTCGCCGCCTGCACGGAGTTGTAACCAACCTTGCGCGCGTAGGCGACGGCAGCGAGAAAATGTGGCGACAAGGTCGGTTCACCACCGGAAAATTGCACGCTCATCTGGCGCCGGGGCTTGATCGAAATGGCGTCGTCGAGCAGTTTTTGGATCTCCTCCCAGCTCAGTTCGTGGACAAAGCCCACTTGGTTTGCATCCATGAAGCACGGATCGCACATCATGTTGCAGCGGTTCGTCAGGTCAACGGTGAGCACCGAACCGCGTCCATACTTCACCGTGGAGCTGCCGTGCCGGTGCAGGCGCTCATCGTTGTGCGCGCGGATGTCGCGCCCCGGAAATGTTTGTTCCAGATGGCGGAAGAACTCGGGGTCGATCGCCATCACGTCCTCAAAATGGCCGTGCCGGGGGCAGTCCTTCACCATCAGGATTCTGCCATCGCGCTCGATGACCTGCGCCTTGATCTCGCCGACCTTCTCGTCGAGCAGAATTTCGTAAGGAAGTTTTCCATCGAGGATCTGCCGGCGAATTTCCGGGACGCACTTGGGGCAAAGCGAGTCGGTAGTGCGCGGCCATCCCAGCGGCGGCTTGGACTTCTGGTACGACTTGAGAAGAGGCCTGTCGCTCCACCTGGGGGTGAAGGATTCGCGGGGATGAATGCCGTTCAGCTTCTCAAAAACGGACCACGCCGCTTTGGCTCCGAGGGTGAAAGCCTTCTCGAGATATTTGACCGGCTTACTCATTCCTGTGTTCTCCCTCACCTTGAGCTATTGATGAAATGCTACGGGCGGAAGAGCGCCGGGCCCAACCGGGAAACCACGAATGGCGCGGATTTGCAGTCAGTTGGCGAGAAGTCACATCCAATGGTGATGTGGATCACACCGTAAATGTACTTCATTTCCGCCCGGCGGCTTGCCTTGGCGGCGGCATCGGGGTCCCCGGCGAGCCTCGCTCGCTGGGGTGATTGGGCGCGAACTCTTGAAACAAGCTGCCGGAAGCAGGAAACTACTTTCCATGGCAGACAATGAAAGCCCAGGCAAACTGAGCGCCGACATCGCGCGCTTTTTGACGGCCGCACAGGAGCACGCCCAGCGCATTTACTCCACGCAACTGGATTTTACGGAGCGCAGCATCAAGGACGTGGAACTCATCCTGGGGCGATTGAGCGAGTCCATACCGCATGGCCGGTTGCAGAAGCTGATCAGGAAACAGCCTTCGCCGGAGCAGATCGCGCACATCGCATTGATCTACGGGATTTACGTGGGCGAAGTGCTGCGCAGGAAGCTTGGGGGAGAATGGCGGCTGGAAAGCGTGGACGGAGAGAAAACAATCGGGCTACGGCTGCCGGGCGGTACGACCGTCTATCCCGCGTCGCAGACCTACAGGCGCTTAACGACGGGCGCCGCGGAAAACGTAGAGGAATTTTACGCGAGTATCAGTGGACGTCCGTAGACTCTGACGCAGCGTGCTCGCCGGTGAGGCGGTCAGAGAACTTTTCGATCTTCTGCACGAATTTAGGGGAGTGCCCATCGAGTTTATTGCGGATAGCTGGCCAGAATTCGTGGAAGACGTTCATGCCTGCGTCGCTGCCGATGGTGGAACCGAAGTCGGCAAACACGGCCGAACTTCTCCGGGCCCAGTAGGGGCGATAGGCCGTGGCCACGGCAGCCGAAGTCAACACGGCCAGCAGATACGAAGTGTTCACGGTTGCTTTGCCTTCATCATTGCGGGTAATCAGAAGGCGCGACGCGGCATAAGCCGTTCGACCCACGAGGCTTTGACTGGTGGACGGGTAGTAACGCGGATCTTGCTTCAGCAGCGAAGGGTACAAAAACTTGCCAAAAAAAGCGTTGGATTCCCGCTGCACGACCGAGGCTTCGTAGAGAGAGGTGAAGCTGGACTGTATTCCGGGAGCGGCATGGTCCTGGGCTTCGCGCAGGGCCAGCGCGTTGAGACCGGCCACGCCGAAGATAAAAGGCGACCTCGCCTCCTCGACGAAGGCCCGAAACTTGTCGGCCTGGGTTACCGGTTGCGGGAGGGGAGCATCTGGCAGCATGGATTCGGATAAGGGCTTCTGCCGTTTCAATTGTGGAGAACCCTGAAACGACAGGCCGGGGCCGGGCGCTTGGATAGAGTCTTGGACGTTTTCGTCTTCGTTCTGGGCCCAGGAACAACAACCAACCAGTAGCAGAAAACCCGTCACTCGAACTGCCGATTTAAGTTTCACCAAAATCCGTCCGATCCAAACTTCCGACACCGTGCAAAATATTCGCAGTCAATAAGAACCGAAATCCGAGCACACGGTTTCTTGTGCTTTGCTTTTAGTTCCTGATCTGCATGGAGATTCGAGAAAGTTATCCAGGCAGCCCAGTAACCAGCGTCTCGGCCTTTCTGTTGGGGTTAGATGCAAGTTTGATGCCACCTCATTGACCCATTTGAGTCCGCCCCGGATAATTGACTTGTTTTGTGAAAATACGTGTAGATTCAAAGCGAGTTGCCTTATGTCCCAGGGCCATAGCGAATCGAGCGTTGACGAAATACCGAGATTCTCCCGAAAGGTTCTTGCCGGCCTGGGCATATTGATCATCGCGATTTCACCCATCGGCTGCGGCAAAAAGCAAACACAGGCTAAAGTGCCGGTTCCGCCGCCGATCTCCGCGCCCGGCACCCCCGAGAGCAAACCTCCGGCCGGCACGGAGCGCGAATCGCCACCCCCGCGCCCACCCGCGCCCGCGAAATGGACACAACTTGGAATTGCAAGCTGGTACGTCGCTGAACCCGCCGGGCGCAAGACTGCCAGCGGCGAGCCTTACGAACGGACCGCGCTCACGGCAGCTCACTGCACTCTTCCGCTCAACACCCTGGTGCGGGTTACGAACCTGAGCACGCATAGCGAGGCCATCGTTCGGATAAACGACCGCGGGCCTTTCGTGGCAGGGCGAATCATCGACCTTTCCGTGGCAGCCGCTAAAGCTCTCGATATTTGGCGCGCCGGAACGGCCAAAGTGAAGCTGGAAGTGGTGGAGACCCCTCTGCCGATCGAGACAGGCGGGCGCTGGTGCGTACAGATCGGGGCGTTCCGCAAACAGATTGATGCGCTGGGAATGAAAGACATGCTGACGCAGCGCTATAGCCCATCCCGCGTGCTGGAGTTCGCGGGTTCAACCGGTTACTGGGTACGCGTGCGGGTGAAAGACGACGACAAGCGTCGCGCCCAGGAACTGGCGAGCAAGCTGCGGGTCGAAGAAGGCGGGGTCTTCCTGGTGCGCCTGGACTAGGGTCCGCGCCGGGAACCCGGGAGGCCAAGCGGCCCGTAAGTCCTCGGGTGGTGCTACTATCACTGACGTTGTTAGGTGAGCAGAGTGGATTCGCAACTCCGCCCCGGTGGATGCAAAGAGAGGTCCGCGGGGCTGCCGGGAAAGAACCATGTCCAATTGCCTCTTCTGTGACATTATTGCCGGAAAAATCCCTTCCAAGAAGGTCTATGAAGACGACCGTGTCTACGCGTTCGAGGACATCAGAAAGAGTGCGCCGACGCATGTCCTGATCATTCCCAAGAAGCACATCGTCGACCTGAAGCATGCCCAGGCGGAAGACGCGGAGATCATCGGCTATTGCCAACTGGTGGCGGCGAAAATCGGCCGCGAGCACGGCATTGAGGATGGCTATCGCACGGTTTATAACGTGGGGCCGAAAGCGGGGCAGTCGGTGTTCCACCTGCACCTGCATCTGCTGGGCGGACGCGACCTGACGTGGCCTCCGGGGTAGGGCGGGCCACCCCGACGCGCCGACAGTCGAAAGAAACTACCCCAGGTTAGCCAAAAGCGGGCGAACCTGGGGCACCAAACCGAAGGCGGCGAGCGATGTTCGCCTGGGACCTCGATAGGACGGTGCCCCACATCTGCCGCAGTCAGCAGATGTGGGACTTGGACAGTTACTTCTTCACGCGGATTCCCAGGTCCTTCAGTTGCGCGTCCGAGACTGGCGTGGGCGCATCGACCATCAGGTCGACGGCGCCGGCGGTCTTGGGGAACGGAATCACTTCGCGCAGGCTGGGTGCTCCGGTCAGGATCATGACGATGCGATCGAGCCCGAGGGCAATTCCGCCGTGGGGCGGGGTTCCGTATTGCAGCGCCTCCAGGAAGAAGCCGAAGCGCTGCTTCTGCTCTTCCGGGCTCATGCCGAGCGCGGCAAAAATCTTGGCCTGAACGTCCTCGCGATGGATACGGATGGACCCCGAGCCAAGTTCGGTGCCATTGAGCACCACGTCGTAGGCGCGGGAGCGGATAGCGCCGAGGACCGAATTGGGGTCGCGCACCGAATCCAACCCTTCGGTGAGCTTGCCCATGTCCTCTTCGTGCAGCGAGGTGAATGGATGGTGGGCGGCATTCCAACGGCCCTCGGTTTCATCCCACTCGAACATCGGGAAATCGGTAACCCAGAGGAAACGGAAGCTCTTCTGATCGAACAGCCCGTGCCGGTCGGCAAACTTCTGCGCCAGCGCCAGGCGGAGCTGGCCGGCGGCAGCGCAGACCTCGGCGGCGCGACGTTGCTGCTTGCGCTGGCTGGCAATGTCGCCCAGCCTTGACGCCATGTTTTGCGCCTGAGATTTCGGATCGCCAGGTGCGGCGGCAATCACGATCAGGTCGTTCGGCTGGGCTTCTGCAAGCAGGCGAATTTTGTCCGCGGCGGCGGGGAGGTTGCGCTCGACGCGCTTGAAATCTTCAAAGACCTTGATGGTGTTTTTCGACTTTTCCGGAAGCAGCAGCCGGAGATCGTCGCGCTCCTTGCGCGAGAGTTCGCCGACGCCCGGAATGCGTATGGCAAGAATCGGCATGGCCGGATCGATGACGAGCGACTGCTTGTCCTCGGCGGTGAAGGCGTGGGAAGCATCGGCCATGGCGGGCAGGCGAAGGTCGGGCTTATCGATGCCGTAGAAACGGATCGCCTGGTCGTAGGTCATCTGCGGGAAAGGGGTTTCAATCTGGATGCCGGCGGCATTGAAGGCCGCGATCAGAAAGCCCTCGACGGTCTCGAAAATGTCCTCCTGCCGCGGGAAAGACATTTCCAGGTCGATCTGGGTGAACTCGGGCTGGCGGTCGGCGCGCAAATCTTCGTCGCGGAAGCAGCGAACGATCTGGAAATAGCGGTCGAAGCCGGAGATCATCAGGATCTGCTTGAACAATTGCGGCGACTGCGGCAAGGCATAGAACTCGCCACGATGCACACGGGAGGGCACGAGGTAGTCACGCGCGCCCTCCGGCGTCGAGCGCGTCATGAACGGGGTTTCGATCTCAAGGAATCCCTTGCCCGCCAGGTGGTTGCGAATGGCGAGCGCGACCTTGTGGCGGGTTTCAATGTTGAACTGCATCTCCGGCCGGCGGAGATCGACATAACGGTACTTGAGCCGCAATTCCTCGTTGCTGATGGCCTTCTCGGAGGGCAGGAACGGAGGCAGTTTGCTCTCGTTCAGCAAGCGCATCGCGGTGACCACGAGTTCGACATCGCCGGTCTCGAGGTTAGGGTTGCGGGTGTCTTCATCGCGCAACTTCACCAGCCCGGTGACGGCCACAACGTATTCGCTGCGCAGGTCTTCAGCCCTGGCATGCAGCCCGGGATTGGATTCGTTGAAAACAATCTGCGTGATTCCGGTGCGGTCGCGCAGATCGACAAAAATGATGCTGCCCAGATCGCGGCGGCGGTTAATCCAGCCCATAAGCGTGACGGTTTTGCCGGCATCGGCGACGCGGAGTTCTCCGCAACGATGAGTGCGCTTCAGATCACCTAGGAAGTCTAATTGCATGAGTTCGCCGTTCAATTCGTAGTTGGTATGAGGTCGTTGTCGTGTTGGTTGATTTTACGACAGTCAGAGCAGGAAACACTACACGGCTGTTTCCTAACTCATTTCGGACTGGAGTCAACGGCGGTCCCGCGGCGGCTAAAGCCGGAGTATATGCTGTTAGGAAACGGCGCGGCTAAAGCTAAAGCCGTGCCGTCTGGAACCAGCGACAATACAGGCTTTAGCCCCTGAGGGGATTCTCTGTTTCCTCTAACGTCGGGCCTGGCCTGGTGGCCCATTCAAGCTTCTTTTGCTTGAGTGGGACAGTCCCCAGGTCGGGTGGCCCAGGTTCCGCGCCGTGTTGTTCGGGGGCCCGGCGAGTTTGGGTGCCCCCGCGCGTGGAGTCCATATAGCTGTAGCCCGCGTAGCGGGCAAAAGACGGTAGCCCCACGGCGCAAGCCTGGGGCAAGCGTCAGATTTGCGTAGTCCCAGCCCGCGTAGCGGGCGGAAGACGGAAGTCAGAAAGTAAGCGCGTCGGGCCTGGCCTGGTGGCCCATGCAAGCTTCTATTGCTTGAGTAGGGCAGTTCTCGGGGCTAAGCGGGTGCCCCACTCTAGCCCGTTGTTGGCTAGGGTGGGGTAGTTTCTTTCTCAATCGTACCGCTAGTTGTTGGTGGCCCACATTTGCCGCCGTTTTGGCTAATGTGGGAAGGATAGAAGTCGGGGATATTCCTTTGAGGTGTCATTCTGAGCGAGCGCAGCGAGCGAAGAATCTGTGTATTTTGAGTTCCCAGACTCGGGTACCCTACAGAGTACTCGATTGGTGGCCCATATTTGCCATCTGTTGGCAAATATGGGGCTGTTCGGCTGTGTTTTTCAACTATTCGATCTCCGCCCGGCGCCGAGCAATTCCAACGCTCAAAAGACAACACCACAGTCAGCCCTCGTGAGTGTCATCCTGAGCACAGCCGGAGTCCCCGGCGACGGCTGTTCTTGCCGTTGTTGGGGTGGAGGAGCGAAGGATCTGCTTTTTCCGTTTTCGCCACTACGCGGCAGACTGCGCAGGGCGAGTGGAAATTGAATCCGAGTGGGTTGCAAGAAAACGCGAACGAGCGGCCGGGCGGCTCTGCCCAGCAGTGGAACTGCCCCACTCAAGCCAACAGAAGGCTTGAACGGGCCACCAGCCCAAAGTCAACCGCCCCACATCTGCGCCCAAGGCAGGCGCAGATATGGGCCACCGTCCCTCTACTGTGACGTCTTGCGCGCCGATTTCGACACAAACTCGAACTGCTCGCTAACACTTGGCATTGTCTCCGGGCTGAAGGGAATAGCTACGTACGACGCCCCGTCGGGTTTCTGCTGAATGTCCATCCCGCCAGATTTGAGCAAATCGTACGCGAGGCGTTTGAGTGGCTCAAAGACTTCAATTGTTTCCCATAGGCCATACGTACTGTGCATAGCCCTCAAGTGTTGCACGAGCTGCTCAAAAATCGGTTTGAAATAAGCGGTGTGTTCGACGAGATCAATTGCTTTTGGCGCTAGATCCTGAACGCTGCCGCCTAACCCGTCGGTGTGCCCGACGAGATATGAAGCATAGACCAGCAACCGCTTGTATTCCTGTGTCACCTCTTCGATAACGCGGGGTAAGTCATGATGCATTCGGTACTGGCGAATCGCGGCATCACTGCGGCTTCTCGCACGCTCCAACGCCCCACAAAAGGTGTTCTCGAAATCTTTAGTTGTAAAGTCGTGCCCCATGAATGCACTCAGCCGAGAGGCAATGTATTCCTCCCAGCAGCCAGATGCAATGAAGTGGAGGACGTTGTCTTTGTGAGACAGCTTCGCCTTGAGCATTTCGTTCGGAAATGCTTTGAATTGCACCCCAAGATCATGGACGTGCCCACACTCGTGCGCCAACGTGTGAACCATCCGTTGGATCCATTCGGCAACCTCGGGATTGTCGCGGTGTGCAAGCACGATCATGTGATAAGCATTCAGCACCATGACTGAGCGCGGTTCGCTATCTTGGATGATCGCTGGCGTCATGGCGATCCCAATTGCCAAATCATCCTGAGTAGGGGTTAAGGGTTTGCTGGCTTCAAATCCTCGGTCCAGACTGGCGAGTGTGCCGTTGTAGTCGTATGTGACGACAACTCGGCAAAGTCGTTCCAAGTTAAGAATCTTTCCGACGGAAAAAAGGCAGGACCCGATTTCCTGTCCGACAACCCGCGCCACATCTTCGGTTGCAAAGCCAGACAGTTCGATGCCCAGCCTCAGCGTGGGAAAGCTGGACGGCCTATTCATGATCTCCTGTATCAACGCATCGTCCGCATCAGATGTCTCTGTGCGGGGTTCTTCCGCGTCTGCCATGCTGCACAATATATCAGCGATTGCGCTCCTCAGGTAAAAGGGCTGACGTTCGGTAGGTTCATTCCTCCGGTGGTGGCCCATATTTGCCATCCGTTGGCAAATGTGGGGATGTTCGGCCCAGGTTCCGCGCCGCTGTCGGCTTTCATTCCTTCGCTCACCTATAATTCATTCGAGTACTTTCCTATGGACTTTTCAAACCTTATTTACGCCAGACAATCCGTTCGCGCTTACCAATCCACGCCGGTGCCGGAGGAAAAACTTCAGGCGCTTCTCGAGGCCGCCAATCGCGCGCCTTCAGCCGGTAATTTCCAGGCCTTCGAGATCTATGTCGTAACCGATCCGAAGCAGCGCCAGACCCTGGCGGCGGCGACCTTCGGACAGGATTTCGTGCAGAATGCCCCGCTCAGCCTGGTTTTTTGCATGCACCCGGCGCGTTGCGAGTATCAGCCGGCCGAGGTCTTTGCCATGCAGGACACAACCATCGCCTGCACTTTCGCCATGTTAAAGGTGACGGATCTCGGACTGGCGAGCTGCTGGATCGGCGCCTTCAGTCCCGAAAAGCTGGCCCAGGCTCTCGCTTTGCCGGAAAATGTCAAGCCGGTAGCGGTGCTGGCGATCGGCTATGCGGCGGAGAATCCCGAGAGAACCTCGCGCAGAAATCTGGAGGAAGTGGTTCACAAACTGTAAATCTGACCAAAAATGGTTTCACAAACTGTAAACAGGCGAGCGAGACCAAGTCCGGAGACGCCGTCCGTTATATTCACCGTTATCGGACGCTAGCTCGCTCAACTTGCGCATTATCGGACGCTGGCAGGAAGCACGACAGCGGACAATTCGTGCAATTTGGAGCTTTTTTCAGGCAGTAATGTTTGCCAACCTGCACCAGCAGCGCGTGGAATTCGTTGTAGCGCTGTGCCAGCTCAGGCCTGGAACCCATTGAAATTGCAGATGGATAGTGGACTGCGGGCCGATCTCCCGTGGTTGCCGGTGCAGCGCGGCTTTCAGGCGGCAAATTCCGCAGCGCACGCTCCACCAATAGTCTTATCGCTTCGTAGTCCGCGCCGGGCGCCACCAGTTGGTGCCGCTCAAAGACGCGGCGCGTGTACGTATCTACAACAAAAACAGGATGATTGCCCGCATAGAGGAGAATCGAGTCCGCCGTCTCCGGTCCCACGCCCTTCTGTTCCAGTAACACGCTGCGCAGTTTTTCGGTTGGTTGATTGAGGAAGTTCGCAATCGCCGAGTGCTCGCCTCCGTTGCCCGAAGTCTTGCCTGCTCTATAGCTTGCCAGGATAAAAGCAGTCAAGTCCTGCAACCGGCGCGTCTTTTGCCGAAAGTAACCGGCGGGCCTCAGCAGGCTTTCCAGACGCGCGCAATCTGCCTGCTGAATGGCCTCTGGCGACAGCATCCCCGCCTCCCGCAGGTTGCGCATCGCCCGCTCCACGTTAGTCCACGAGGTGTTCTGGGTAAGGATAGCCCCAACGATGACCTCGAACTTCGACTCGGCCGGCCACCAGTTCTGCGGACCCCATTCCCGCAGCAGTGAACGGTAAAACCTGGCGATCGCACGCAGGGATCGCGTGGCGGGTGGCTTGTCGGGCGCGCTGGCCCCGTCTTTTTGCTTAGCGGGCTTTTTTGCCGGGGGGAAGTGCATGTCCTACGGTTACTTGCGGATTACTTGCCAATAAACTTCACTATTATTTGCGATTGGATTCCAAAATATGTCGCATGCTGTCATTTATCGGCTGAATGTAATTTACCCTCCCCCGCCGGTCTCGGGCAATTTTATTAGTTGGTTACGCGGCGCTTTGCCGGATTGACAATTTCTGTCACTCGGCCTACATTCGCGCTACTCAGTTTCTTTGCCCTTCAGACACGGCAGTTGCGCAGTGAATCTTGGACGAGAAGATCTCGCCAAAGAGGAGAACGTATGTCTCAGCGGCTCGGTGATCTGCTAATCAAGGAAAATGCGATCACTCCAGAGCAGTTGGAGCAGGCTCAGAAGGTGCAACGGGATAATGGCGGACGGCTTGGCTCCGCGCTGGTCAAACTGGGCTTTCTCAGCGAACCCGAGGTTACAACTTTTGTTTCCCGCCAGTATGGGATACCGGCAGTCAACCTTTCCTATTACGAAATCGATCCCGCCGTCGTTAAACTGGTTCCCTACGAAGCCGCCAAGCGCTATCAGATATTGCCCCTGAGTCGTACTGGCTCCTCCTTGACCATCGCCCTGGTCGATCCCACAAACGTATTCGCGCTCGACGATATCAAGTTCATGACCGGCTACAACGTTGAGCCGGTGGTCGCCTCCGAGAGCGAGATTCAGGAAGGCATCGAACGGGCCTACAGCACCAAGCAGGAGGACAATCTCGAGTCTGTCATGGCGTCGTTGGACGGCGCCGAAACCAATCTCGAACTCCAGGAAGACGAAGCCGAGATGAACCTGGAGGATCTGGAAAGAGCGGCTGATCAGGCGCCTATCGTCAAGCTGGTGAACATGATCCTCAGCGAAGCCGTCAAGCGCGGCGCCAGTGACATTCATCTGGAACCCTATGAGAAAGAGTATCGCGTGCGCTTGCGCGTGGATGGTGTCCTGCACGCCATCATGACCCCGCCGCTGAAAGCCAAGGATGCCATCACTTCGCGTTTGAAGATCATGGCCAAGCTCGACATCAGCGAAAAGCGTCTGCCGCAGGACGGCCGCATCATGCTGAAAATGCAGGTCGACAGAAAGAAGAAGCAACTCGATTTCCGCATGAGCACCCTGCCTACGCTATGGGGCGAGAAGGTCGTGCTGCGCTTGCTCGACAAGGAAAACCTCCGCCTCGATATGACCAAGCTCGGCTTCGAGCCGGACTCGTTGGAAAAATTTCAGAAAGCGATTCTGAAACCTTACGGCATGGTTCTGGTGACCGGTCCAACCGGATCCGGAAAGACCAACACGCTCTATTCGGCGATCTCGCTGGTGAACAAGCCTGATACCAATATCATGACCGCCGAAGACCCGGTCGAATTTCAGCTCCACGGCGTCAACCAGGTCCAGATGAAGGAACAGATCGGACTGAATTTTGCCGCCGCTCTGCGCTCCTTTCTGCGCCAGGACCCGAACATTATTCTGGTCGGCGAAATCCGCGACTTTGAAACCGCCGAGATCGCCATCAAGGCCGCCTTGACCGGCCACCTGGTGCTCTCGACCCTGCACACAAACGGCGCGCCCGAGACCATCAGCCGCCTGATGAACATGGGCATTGAGCCATTCCTGGTGGCCACCTCGGTTCACCTTATCGTCGCCCAGCGCTTGGTTCGCAGGGTTTGCGCCGAGTGTGCCGAGACGGTCGAGGTGCCCATTGAAGCCCTCATCCGGGCGGGCTACTCACCCGATGAGGCGCGACAGGTCAAGGTCAAGAGAGGGCGCGGCTGCACCACCTGCAACGGCTCCGGCTACAAAGGCCGCGTCGGCCTTTATGAAGTGATGGAGATCAACGACGAGCTGCGCGAGCTCGTCCTGGTGGGCGCCTCCGCCATGGAATTGAAAAAGAAAGCAATCGAAAACGGAATGACCACTTTGCGGCGCAGTGGTCTTATGAAGGTGATGCTGGGCGTCACGACCATGGAGGAAGTGGCGCGCGAAACCATAGTCTAGAGCGGTTTCAAGATCGGTATACCCCGGAGCTGACTGTCACCCCAACAAACGCTAAAGACGGCGTTTGCCGGGGGCCCCAACTGCCCGGCTGCTCCGCGGGATAAACCTTCAGCGAAACCGCCCTAAATCGAGATTTCGGCTTCGTGCCGGTCCTGTCGAACGCCACAGGGACGCCGGCCAGAGCCGAACGACGGCCTCAGGAACGGAATGATTAATGAATCTGACTCTAGGTGACCTGCTGCGCAAGCTGATTGAGATGAGTGGTAGCGATCTGCACGTTACGACCAATTCACCTCCGCAAATCCGGGTGCATGGCGTGCTGCATGCTCTGGATTTGCCGCCGCTGACCCCGGCGGAGAGCAAGCAACTGGCTTACGGCGTTATGACGGATGCGCAGAAGCACCGTTTTGAGGAAGACCTGGAACTGGATTTTTCCTTCGGTCTGAAAGGATTGGCGCGGTTCCGGGCCAACTGCTTCAACCAGCGCGGCTCGGTGGCCGCCGTTTTCCGCGTCATTCCATGGGAGATCAAGAGCTTCGAGGACCTGCGCCTGCCCCCGGTCGTGGCCAGGCTCTGTGAGCGGCCGCGCGGACTGATCCTCATCACCGGCCCGACCGGATCGGGAAAATCAACGACGCTTGCGGCCATGATCGACAAGATCAACCGCGATCGCCACGAACACATCCTGACCATCGAAGACCCGATCGAGTTCGTGCATCCCCACAAGAACTGCCTGGTCAACCAGCGCGAGGTCCACTCCGATACCAAAGGATTTCATCAGGCCCTACGCGCCGCATTGCGCGAAGACCCGGACGTGGTGCTGGTGGGCGAGATGCGAGATCTCGAGACCATCGAGTCGGCTCTCCGCATCGCCGAGACGGGCCATCTGACGCTTGGTACGCTGCACACCAATTCCGCGTCTTCCACCATCAATCGCATCATCGATGTTTTCCCCTCGCATCAGCAACCGCAGATCAGGGCGCAGCTCTCGCTGGTGTTGGAAGGAATCCTCTGCCAGTCGCTGCTGCCGCGCGTGGGCGGGATGGGGCGTGTCATGGCGATGGAAATTCTCATTCCCAATTCCGCCATCCGCAACCTGATCCGGGAAGACAAAATTCACCAGATTTACTCGGCCATGCAGTCCGGGCAAGACAAGTTCGGGATGCAAACTTTCAATCAGTCTTTGGCGGTTCTCTACTTCCAAAAGCAAATCACGCTGGACGCGGCCATGCAGCGTTCATCGCTGCCTGATGAACTGCGCGACATCATTCAGCGCGGCCTTGCAGCCGCCAAGGCCGCACCCGCGGGAAGTTCCATGCGGCGATGAAACGGCTTTGAGATTTTAGTGAGGAGAAGACGATGCCTGTTTTTACGTATCACGGCAAAAACGCGGCGGGAAAGGCAGTTCGGAACGAGCGTGCGGCGGAGAACAAACAAGTGCTGCGTGCCGCTCTCGGCAAAGAGGGCATCAAGATCGATAAGATCAGCGCAAAGGAAGGCCGCAAGCTCTTCGGTTCCGGCGGCGGCAAGGTGAAGATCACGGAGCTGGCCGTTTTCTTCCGCCAGTTTTCGGTCATGATCGATGCCGGCCTGCCGCTGGTGCAATGCCTGGAAATCCTCGGCACCAATCAGGAGAATCCGGCCCTCCGGAATTGCCTGGCTGGCGTGCGCTCGTCCGTCGAGGGCGGCGCAACCCTTGCCAATGCCATGCGCGGCTATCCCAAGATCTTCGACGACCTGACGACCAATATGGTCGAAGCGGGCGAAACCGGCGGTATCCTCGACACCATTCTCCAGCGCCTGGCGATTTACGTTGAAAAGAATCTCAGGCTGCGCCAAGCCGTCAAGTCCGCTCTCATTTATCCCGTCTCGGTGATCACCATCGCGGTGCTGGTCGTCGGCGCGCTTCTCAAGTTTGTGGTTCCGATCTTCGCCAACATGTTCGTCGGATTGGGAGTGCCGCTGCCTGCGGCGACCAAGTTTGTCATCGACCTCAGCCACTTCATTGGGGACTTCTGGTGGGTGATCATCCTCAGCGTCGTTGGTTTTGCCGTGACCCTGGTGCAGGTTCGCAAAATGCCGGAAGGACGCCTGTTTACCGACCGCATCCTGCTGAAGATACCTGTCTTTGGCCCCTTGCTGCTGAAGATCGCGGTGGCGCGCTTCACCCGCACCTTGGGAACGCTGATTACCTCCGGTGTGCCCATCCTGGAGGGCCTGGACGTTACCGCCCGCACCTCGGGCAATGCCGTCATCCAGAACGCGCTGTTCAACGTGCGCAAATCGATTGAGCAAGGCAGAACGATTGTCGATCCATTGCGCGAGAGCAAAATCTTTCCCAACATGGTGACCCAGATGATCGGTGTCGGCGAGGCCACCGGCGCCATGGATTCCATGTTGCAGAAGATCGCCGATTTCTACGAGGACGAGGTTGATGCCGCGACCAAGAACTTGCTCACTTTGCTGGAACCTATGCTGATCGCGTTCCTCGGCGTGTCCGTTGGCGGCATTGTCATCTCGCTTTACATGCCGCTGTTCTCCATGATCAGCAAGCTCGCCGGTTAGCCGGGGACCCCGGGCCGCCGGGCTGCCTCATGAGACATATCTTTCGCGAAACTGGAGCGGAACGGAACAGTGCAGAGGACAGGCAAAAGCTTCAACGAATGGACCTGGCTTGAATGGCTGGTCAAGGTTCGGATCATCGTCATCACCTTTGTGTTGGCGATTGAGCTGGCGATCACGAGCCTGACTGCCACCAATGTCAATCGGCCTTTGTTCGTCACCGTCATTCTGCTCTGGTACACGATTTCCGCGTTGCACATCCTGCTGGTGGCGCTCTGGCGCGATTGGAAGACCCAGGCCAAGATACAGGTTCTCGCCGACCTGATTTTCACGACCGCCGTCGTTTACGTCACCGGCGGCATCGACACGTCGTTCAGCTTCATTTATCCGCTCATCATCATCGTCGCCAGCGTTCTGCTTTCGCCGTGGTGGGCCTACTTGACGGCCTCGCTGAGCTTCATCCTGCTCGGCGCCACGCTGGAACTGGTGCATTTCGAGTTCCTCCACTCTTACTCGATTACGCGCTCGGATCTGCGTTCGCTGCAGGCTGCCATCTTCATCAACCTGTTTGCCTTCATCACCGTGGCCTATCTGGCCGGCAAACTCAGCAACCGTCTTCGCCAGGTCGGGAGCGAGTTGCAATCGAAGAGCGGAGCGCTGGAGAACCTTCAGGCGCTCCACGAGAACATCGTCAATTCGATTTCGGGCGGACTCATCACCACCGATCTCAGTGGCAAGATTAAGCTCGTCAATCGTTCCGGCCGCGATTTACTGGAACTCGGAGACTCCGCGCCCGGCGAGCGCGCGGTGCAGGACCTGTTTTTCGACCGCTTGCCTTCAACGGAAAAGCCAGGACAGCATTACGAGGTGCGCACGGTCACGCCTTCGGGAATCGAGCGGACCTTCGACCTCACCGTATCGCCGCTGGTGGTGGAAGAAAGCGGCATCATCGGTTACATCTACACGTTTGACGATCTGACCATGCTCAAGCGGTTGGAGCGCGAGGTGCGCCTGCGCGATCGCCTCGCCGCCATCGGCAGGCTGGCGGCCGGAATCGCCCATGAAATCCGCAACCCTCTGTCGTCCATCGCCGGATCGGTCAAGTTGCTGGCCTCGCTGGCGGCGCTGAATGACGACCAGCGCGTTCTGGTCGATATTGTTACCCGCGAGTCGGACCGGCTGAGTGCGATCATCGGCGATTTCCTGAATTATTCGCGCGAAAAGAAATACCAGATGCGGACGGTCGACCTCGTCCTTCTGCTCGAGGACACGCTTACCCTGCTGGAACATTCGCCCAATCGCCGCATCCAGATCCGGCGCAACTTCGCCGTCGAGCATGCTTACACCGTGGGCGATGCCGACAAATTAAAGCAGGTATTTTGGAACATCTGCAACAACGCCTTCCGCGCGATTCATCTGAGATCAACCGAAGATTCTTTCTCCGGGATGCTGACGGTCGAACTGAACGCCAGCGACAGGTACTGGGTCCTGAGCTTCTGCGATAACGGACCGGGAATTTCTCAGCAGCAGATGGAAAGCATGTTCGAACCGTTCCAGTCGAATTTCGAGGGCGGGACGGGACTCGGTCTGGCTCTCGTATACCAGATTCTGCAGGCGCATCAGGCGAAGCACCTCGTGCGTTCCGAACTGGGCACCGGCGCCGAGTTCGTTTTGAGCTTTCTGCGGGCCGAGGAGCCTGTCGACACGACTCCGGCTTTGCTCCAGGCAGAGGCCTGAAAAGAATAGAGGAAAAAGATGTATGGGCAACATACTCGTTTGCGACGATGAACGCTCCATCTGCACCATGCTGGAGATCGCGCTGCGGCACGATGGTCATCACGTCGAGACCGTGACTTCCGGCGAGCAGGCTAATCACAAGCTCGATAGCGCGCTTTACGATGTCGTGGTGACCGACGTTCGCATGCCGGGCATCAGCGGCATGGAGGTGCTTCGCCACGCCCGCCACGTCTCGCCGGAAACCAAGGTCATCGTGATCACCGCGGTTGACGATAATGAGACCTCGATTCAGGCGCAGAATGCCGGAGCGTTGTACGTCCGCAAACTTGGCGCGAACCTTCCCACCGATGTGCGGGCAGCCGTCCAGTCGGCGATGGAAAATCAGACGCTGCGCCAGCAGAACGCCGTTCTCAAGCGCGATGCGGCGGCGCACAACTCGCTCGATAACATCATCGGCGAGAGCACGGTGATGGTCGACCTCAAGCGCTTGATCCGCACCGTGGCCACCACCAATAGCACCGTGATCATCACCGGCGAGAGCGGCACCGGCAAAGAGCTGGTCGCCAGGGCAATCCATGCCTGCTCCCCGCGCGGCGTCGAGCCGTTCGTCTCCATCAATTGCGGCGCGTTTCCGGAGACGCTGCTGGAAAGTGAACTGTTCGGCTACGTCAAGGGTGCGTTCACCGGCGCCAACCAGAACAAGCGCGGTTTATTCGAACTGGCGCAATCCGGTACGATCTTCCTCGACGAAATCAGCGAAATGTCTCTCGCCATGCAGGTGAAACTGCTGCGCGTGCTGCAGGAACGCACGGTTCGCCCGCTCGGCGGCGGCGGCGAAACCCCGATCGATGTCCGCGTGATTGCCGCCACCAACAAGGATCTCGACGCGCTCGTCGGCGAAGGACAATTTCGCGAAGACCTTTACTACCGCCTGCGCGTCATCCCCATCGATGTGCCGCCGCTGCGCGAACGCGGCGCCGACGTCGTGCTGCTGGCAAATTTCTTCCTGGAAAAATTTGTCCGCCAGATGAACAAGCAGGTGCGCGAAATTTCTCCCGAATCGTTGGACATGCTCCGCGGATATGATTGGCCCGGCAACGTTCGGGTGTTGGAGAACACGATCGAGCGCGCCGTCGCCATGGCGGATGGTGATTTGCTGAAGCCGGAGCTGCCCAACGAGCGCAGCAAGGCCCGCGCCGCGGCCGCCTCGGCCTCTGCCGGAGGCGCTACCGGAGTGTCTCTGCCGGTCGACGGGATGGACATGGAACGTTACATCGCCGACGTGGAACGCTCGCTCTTGCAGTCGGCGCTGCGCCGCTCGCAAGGCGTGCAGACGCGCGCCGCCGAAATGCTCAAGCTGAGCTATCGCAGCTTCCGCCACATGATGAAGAAATACGATCTGTAACCTTCCGGACTGCGGCTGCGGAGCTTGAATCGAACCTGCGAAGGAGGCAAGCTCACCAGCGCCGAACTAGTGGGCTTCAAGAGGTTATTGCGCGAACTTCCAGGGCACCGCGCTACAGCACCATGGTTACGATCAGTCCGACGGTCGCCGCAAACATCGCCGCCGTCGTCAACCACCCGAGCACGTTCATCGCCCGGGTGTTAACCCACCTGCCCATGATCTTCGAGTTGTTGGTGATTCGCATCACGAGCAACATCAGGAACGGGGTCGAGACGCCCTGGACGATGCCGGCGAAGATCAGCGCCTTCATCGGGTTGATGCCGAAGAAATTCAGTCCCATGGCCAGGAGCGTGAAGATGACAATGGCGGCGTAGAATGCTTTTGCTTCGCCGGGCTTCTTGTGGATGCCGTGTCGCCAGCCGAAGCTCTGGCATACGTCGAACGCGGCCCCAATCGTCATTACAGGAACCGCAAGGAACCCGACGCCCACCACCCCGGCTGCAAACAAAAGCCCTGCGGCATTCCCAGCTAGAGGCCGCAGAGCTTGTGCTGCTTCTGCTGCCGTATTGATATCGGTCTTCCCGGCCTTGAACAGGGTGGCCGAGGTCGAGAGAATGATGAAATACATGATCAGACTGGCGAACAACATGCCAAAGCCGACGTCTCGTCTTGAGTGTCGCAGCTCCTCCTCTGTAGTGCCCAGTCGGTCGGTCAATCGGCGGCGTCCCATGGAAATGTCTTCTTCCACTTCCTGATTTGACTGCCACGAATACAGGTAGGCGGAAAGACTCGTCCCGATGACTGCCACTATCATGGCGAAGAATTCTTTATTGAAGTGAATCGTGGGAACGAGCGTGCCCTTGATGACGGGTAGCAGTTCAGGTTTGGCGAGAATGGCCGAACCGATGTAGGCCAACAGAGCCAATGCCAGCCATCGGAAGATGTTCCGGAGGAGTGTGTATCGCCATAGTTGGAGCGAAAGCACGGACACCCCAAGCACAACGACCATGCCTCCGATGGGAACCGGAATAATTACGTTGAGGGCCGCTGCCATTCCTCCGAGATCGGCGCCGGCCTCGATGATGTTTCCGACGACTGCCGTCACCAAGAAAAAGTAAAGCAGCCACTTGGGATAGTTTTCACGGATAACAGCGAATAGTCCTTTTCCCGCCACCTGCCCGAGCTTCGAGCACAGGTACACGACGGCAAACATCATCGGGAAGGTAACCGGCGCTGTCCAAAGAAAAGATGGACCAAGCGAAGCTCCGGCGGCCGCGTAGGTTCCAATGGCTGACGGATCGTCGTCAGAGGCGCCGGTGATGAGCCCCAGGCCAAGTGAGCGGAAAGTTCCTTGCGGGACAGCCTTGGGATGTCCCATTTCATACCGTTGCTCTAACGTGGGGTCGTGCTGGCGTCGTTCAGCCGGCGGAAGAGGTTGTGTAGCCAAAAGGGCCTCCAAGCATTAGGACAGAGCGGCGCTCAGCCCTGGATGATTCAGTAACGAACTATTGGAAGCAGAGCAGTTGGTTCGGGTTGGGCCGACTGCGAAAACGGTCTTGTTCCCGATTTGTCAGCCGGCGTGTGCCATTTGAGTAAGCGGCGCTCTTGGTGGTTGTAAACTGTTGATTGCGCCGACGGACTATTCGGCAATCGGCCATCACCTTAGCCTATGTGGTATGTCCTGCGATTTCTGTGGAACGCGACTCGCGGCCATCACTTGGCTCCGTGGCGGAGCCCCTATCTGCGCTGGCGTCTTGAAACCTACACGGGAATCAGGATGAACCGGATCGGCTTTATCGAATTCTGGGGCTTCACCTGGCGCGAGCGCATGCAGATTCTGCGTTTTCTCCGCTGGACGGGCCAAATGGGAAAATACGCCCGCGTAAAACCGCAGAATCCTTGAGTCTGGTGTTTCTAACCTTGAACCCGCCCGCTCGTTAGTGTGCTGTCCCGCAAGTTCGCCGCATAAGTTTCAGGATGACAACTCATGAAGTGGATCTAGTTGTGTGAGGATTTCCGGGACAGGATTCTCAGTGAATCAGGTCAAAATAAGTGCGTCCCTGCGTGAGCTTATGGTTCAACAGTGACGCGATTTGATCGATGTCGGAGGGAAAAAGGTTGCAAGTGAGACCTTCGCGCAGAAAGCGGGGCCGCTGAAGAAAGGACTCTGGTCCTGAGCCTGGAGGAGGGGTGAGCGTGGCCACGGCATCGCGCCGGACTTGCACGATCAGTGCCTGCAAGGACTCGGGATCGAACTTCGAAGGCGTGAGATTGACGAGAGTCGTAAGGGCCTCGCCGACCGACATGCTTCGGCGGTACGTGCGCTCGCTGGTCATGGCGTCGAACGTATCGGCCAGCGCCGCGATCTTGACCTCTGGCCGCATGTCGGTGAGCAAGAGGCCATCCGGATAACCAGTGCCGTCGGAACGTTCATGATGTGAGCGAACGACCTCCGGAATGCTTGCCCAGGGAAACTCGACGTCCTTGACAATTTCGTACCCGAGCACGGTGTGGTCGGCAATCTGGCGGAACTCGGCGGGATTGAGCGGGTCCGCCTTGTTAAAAAGGTAGCGATCCACGGCGACCTTGCCTATGTCGTGCAGGAATCCCGAGGCACGGACCCCGGCAATCTCGTTTTCGCTCATCCCGAGAGCCTGGCCGATTGCCGCCCCGTACATGCCCACCCGCAGGGAATGGCCATGGATGTTGACATCCTTAATATCGATGGCGGCGGCTAAAACCTCAAGCGTGGAGTCATAGAAGGCGTGAACACTGCTTAGCAGTCTGAGGTTTTCAGAAATCCGTGCTGCCAGTGTTTCCGACAGGCTGTGGTTGTGAACGGCGAGGGCACAGTAGTGTCCCACCACCTGCAGGGATTGCACTTCCTCCGAAGCATAGTCGACGCCGTCCAAATGCTTGCCCAGGCCGATGATCCCCACCAGTTTGCGCCCGATGCGCAACGGGACGATCCACTCCAGCCAAGCCGGATTGAAATTGCCATCCGTCGAAAAGAACTGCTCGCGCTTTTCACCATCGAGCCGCACGGGCTCGTGGAGCTTGCCGAGTGCATAGCCATGTCTGGGAAGCAGGGGGACGGTTACGTCTTCAGAGAATCTGGAGAAACCCGCGGAAGCCAGCGAACGAAGCATCAGCGGTTTCTCTCCGAATTGGAAGAGAACGGCGCAACGGCTGCCGGCAATCTTCATGACCATCGCCAGAATCTTGCCAGTCGTCTCGCGGAAATCAGTATTAGACGTCAGCGCTGGTCCAAGCTCACTCAGAGCTTCGAGTGCATATTGGAGGCGCAAGGGATCGTCTCTCATTTTGCCAGCCAATGCAGAATAGCCCCTGGAGCCTAACACGAGCAACATGTTCTTGCTGGAATTAGGTGACTTCTTAGATTCGCCTAAGGTGATTTTCCGTGAATTGATTCTCTGAACTGCTTAGAAGATGCCCCGCAAATCGCTGAACCTGCTCAGCTCCATCAGCCTGTCTGCCCCATCGGGACGCAGCAGCGGTTCGTGCTCCAGTATCCAGGTGTCGGGGTGTGGTATGAAAACTGCCTTGAGCCCCGCTTCCAGGGCAGGATTAATGTCCGATTTCGGGCTGTTGCCGACCATCCAGGTCGTCTCGCGGACGAGCCCGTATTTTTCCACCACGCGGTTATAAGTCAGGGAGTCTTTCTCGGCGACAACCTCTACCGCGCTGAAGTAACCCCTCAGACCGGAACACTCAACCTTGCCAGACTGCTCCGCGATGTTTCCCTTCGTCATCAGGATCAATTGATGCCGCGGTTGCAGATGTTGCAGCGTGGGTTCCACTCCCTCGATAAGCTCCATCGGATGTTCGGCGACAGCGTGCGCGAATCCGCAAAGCGTGTCGTGCAAGCCGGGAGTGAGCGGTTCCACTGAGAGCCTTTCAAAGGTGCCGATCAGCGCGTGGGTGAAGCTGTGCAGGCCGTAGCCATGGGTAGGTATGTTCTTCCGCTCGACCTCGTTCAGCACCTGCCGTATCTCAGCGGGCGTGAACTCGCGGTGATTGAGAAACGAGATGAAATTGACAATGGCCCGTTCGAAGTAGATGTTGTTTTCCCAGAGAGTGTCGTCGGCGTCGATCAGCAGTGTCTGCCTGCGGTTCCGGGGATCGCGTGCCATCTGCATGGGATCAGGATTCCTGATCGGGGTCCCCGGCGAGCCCCGCTCGCTGGGGTGATTGAAGGGCTCCTGCCCGGGCAATTGGCAGGAACGGAGTGGGCCAAATCGCAACGGTCACGTCAATGCGAGAATCGCCGCGAATCATGATTCAGGCGGACTCGGCAACCGCGGCGCCGGCCCATTCCAGTTTTGCCCGGTGAGGGATAACTCCATGTTCGTAGCCCATTTCGAGGAGCCTGGCCACGGCTGCTCGCCCGTCCTCTCCGTAGTCGAGGGTGCGCTCGTTGACGTACATGCCGACGAATTTGTCGGCCATTTCCGTATCGAGATCGCGCGCGAACTGCATGGCATATTCCAACGCCTGTTCGCGATGCTCGAGAGCATACTGAATGCTGTCGCGCAGGGCCTTGCAGACCAGCGCCGACACCTCCGGCCCCAAATCGCGTTTGATTACGTTGCCACCCAGCGGCAACGGCAGTCCCGTGAGGTCGCTCCACCACTTTCCCATATCGATTACGCGATTCAACCCACTGCTGCCATAAGTGAGTTGGCCCTCGTGAATGATGAGCCCGGCGTCAAACTTGCCGGCAAGGACCTCGGGGATGATCTGATCGAAGGGAACTACCTGGGTCTCCGCTTCCGGGGCGAAAAGTTTCAAAACAAGGTAGGCCGTCGTCAGCGTTCCCGGAACCGCAATGCGCACCTTCTTTACCTCATCCACGCTCAACCGCTTGGCGGAGATGATCATGGGCCCGTAGCCATCGCCCACGCTCCCGCCGTTCGGCATCAACAAGTACTTGTCCTGAACGTAGGGATAGGCATGAAACGAGATGGCGGTGACGTCGTAGTAGCCGTCCATGGCCATGCGATTCAACGTCTCAATATCGCAAAGCGTGTGCGTGAACTTCAGCCCGGGAACTCGCACCTTGTTGGTAGCCAGGCCGTAAAACATGAAAGCATCGTCCGAATCAGGACTGTGCGCAACTCTTATTTCTCTGCTAACCCGGGAGGTCATATCACTCCAAAACTCGAGCTGGTTTGCTCAAATCAGCGAACTCAATGCTTGAATTCGCGCTAATCCCTAAGCCTGAACTTGGCCGCAACGGCTGCGGCTGCCATCACCTTGATTACCTCGGCGAACACAAAGGGGTACAGACCGAAGGCAACGGCTTGCAGCAGTGACACATGCGTCAGGGCCGCGATCCAAGTGACGCCAATGGCGAATAAGAGAACTTCGGCAGTGGCGGCGGCCACGGCTTTCGCTGCAAATCCGCGGCCGAGACGCGAGGCGATAAACCCTGCCACGAACGCAACCAGCGGATACGACAGAAGATAACCACCGCTTGGGCCGAGCAGATGCGCCATGCCGCCTGGTCCGGCGGGACTGAAGACCGGCATTCCAGCGGCGCCGTAGCTAAGGTACAGCACTGCCGCGACAAATCCGCGCCTGCTGCCGAGCACCAACCCAACGGCCAACACGGCAAAGTTCGCCAAGGTCAGCGGCACGGGCGTGAAGGGCAGCGGGAGGCTGATGCGAGCGCAAACTGCGATCACCAGACTGGCGGAAACCACGATCGCCACCTGGCGGGAAACGAGCAAAGCGCGAGACTGTACCCTGAGATTTTCCATAATCATCTTTATGGTGTCTTGATTTCCTGACTGGGAACACTCCACCCAGCGCAATTACTTGCGTTCCAACGGTTCGGAGGTTCGCTGATCGGTTTCCTGCGACAAATGCCGCCGAACGCGCCAATAAATTGCAAGCGCTACACCAACCACGGCAATTGTCGACAGCACCAAGATTGCGTACAGGATCTTTACGACCACAGAAATCTAGCATACAGCAAGCCCGCGGCCCGGCGCGATAGCAATATGCGTCGAGCCGGTAAGTTTCCGGTTTCATGGGGCGAGATCTTGCACGGTTCTGGCACTTCAGCGTTGGGTGGCAACGATTTGTTCGCAACGGCGCTTCAGCGCATCATTCATGGCGCGGAAGCCTTGCAAGAGCGCGGGAGAAAACCGGCCCCATAAGGCGGCGACCAGCATTCCTTTGAAATGCTCCGACTGAATCACGCGGGTGCGCGATTGATCAAGCTCGATCACTTCAAACTCGTGGTTGCCTTCGAAGAACTCCGAGGAGAGCAGCCGGCCCACCCAAGCCAGTTTTTTCTTCGGCTCGACGGCGCTGATGCGCGGATGAAAAGTAATGGTGCGATTTCCTACTTTCGCCGCAATCGTAATCGTGCTGCCGGGTGTAATCGCGCCGCTGGCGGAGGTGAGAAACGGATTCCAGGCGCGATAGCCATCCAGATCGGTCAGCACCTGCCACACGCGGTCGCCCGGTGCGTTGATGTCCACCACGGTCACAACCGAGCGCACCTGATGATAGGGGCTGTACCAGTAGAAAATACCGGCCAGCGCCAGCAAGGCAATCAGGATGAAAGCCAATCGCACGCGCATAATCTTCCGTCGCTACACTCCCACCGGGAATGGTTTGGTGTGCTGCTCTGGATTGGAGCGGATCATGGCGTCGAATCTTCCCTGGAGCAATGACATCATGCCTGTGTACCAGTAACCGAAAACAAAGAGAATCAGGAACGGAACGGTAATGTAGTTCTCGTTCTGAACCGCATAGATAACCGTCATGGCGAAGTAGCAGCCGATGACCAACTCGATCCAGGGCACGATGCCGAGGCGTTTGCGGTACTTCCTGGCCGCGACCGACTGGTCGCTCTTGTTTTGCACGCGGTACTTGGGAGTCCGCGCGAAAGCCGTCTGCTTTCCCACCAAGGCTTCGATCACCGCCTTGGAGTTGGTGATGGTCAGGCCTATTCCCAACGCCATCAGGCAGGGCAGGTAGAGGAACGTTCGAAACCAGCGCCGCGGAAACAGCTCCTTTTGCGAAACCAGATAGAAGCTCGAGATGGAGAACGTGGAGGCCAGGAAGAGCGGCACGTCGATGTACAGCATCTGGAACCATCCCTGGTAAAAGCGGATGACCATCGCCGGCAGCAACAGCACGGAAAGCATAATCATCAGCGGATAGCTGAGGTTGGCCGTAAGGTGGTACCAGGCTTCTATCTTCTCCCTGCGGTTGACGCCGGAACGCATGACCTGGGGTAGGTCCTTGATGGCGCACTGGATCAATCCCTTGGCCCATCGCGCTTGCTGCGTCTTGAAAGCCGTCATTTCGATGGGTAACTCAGCCGGACACTCCACGTCTTGCAGATAGAGAAACTTCCATCCTTTTAGCTGTGCGCGATAGCTCAGATCGGTGTCTTCCGTAAGCGTGTCGTGTTGCCAGCCACCCGCGTCGTCGATGGCCTTGATGCGCCACATTCCGGCCGTGCCGTTGAAGTTGAAGAAGACGTTGGCGCGCGAGCGGCCCCCGTGCTCGAGTATAAAGTGGCCGTCCAGCAGTATGGCCTCAACTTCAGTCAGGAATGAATAGTTGCGGTTGATGTGGGTCCAGCGAGTCTGCACCATGCCAATTCCGGGATCGGCAAAATGGTGGATCACCTTCATCAGCCAGTCCGGCGAGGGCGTAAAGTCCGCGTCGAAGATGGCGACAAACTCACCCTTGGCGGTCTTCAAGCCCTCCTGTAACGCGCCCGCCTTGAAGCCGTGGCGGTCGTTGCGGTGATGGTAGCTGATCTGGTGTCCCATGGCGGCATAACGCTCCACGACGCCGCGTGCAACTTCCACGGTTTCGTCCGTCGAGTCGTCGAGAACCTGAATGTCCAGCTTTTCGCGCGGGTATTCCAGTTTGCAAATGGATTCCACCAGGCGGTCGATTACGAACTGCTCGTTGAAAATGGGCAACTGGATAGTAATGCGCGGGAGTTCCAGGAAACTGGATTTCGGCTCCCGAACCGCATTCTTGCGGTGGTGATAATACATCCAGACGAGCTGGTATCTGTGGAACCCATAACCGGCCAGGATGATGAGGACTATGAAGTAAGGCACCAGCAGCATCATGTCGAAGCTGTTGGCCTGGTAGAGCCCCTTGAAAGCAGGATTCGTCTGCTTCTGCAGAAACTGGATGACAGGATTCGGTCTCGACTGCATGAAGACGAAAAATGTCGCGAAGTAGGCGATCAATGCGCAATCCAGCTTGAAGGGATTCGGCCAGCCCGGCCAAGGCTGATTGTACCTGAAGTGTGGCGTCGAGGCTGCACCCGCGGCCAAGCGCGGGCTGGAGGGCAAGTTCCTAGTTGAGGAAGTATGTCCGGTAGAGCGTGTCGCGTTGCACCGGCCTGAATCCGGCATCGCGGATGATGCGGCGCAGTTCTTCTTCCGTGGTGCAGTTGTGGACCCCCGCCGAAGCTACGACGTTCTCCTCGATCATCACCGAGCCCACATCATTGCCCCCAAAACGCAGTCCCATCTGGCATATCTTGAGTCCCTGCGTCACCCAGCTTGCCTGCACGTTGGGAAAGTTCGACAGGAAAACCCGGGAGATCGCCAGCGTCTTCAGGTAATCCACGGCGGTCGCCTCGTCCCAGCCGCGGCCGCCGAGCGCCGTGTTGCCGGGTTGGAACGACCAGGGGATGAACGCGGTGAACCCGCCGGTCTCCTCCTGCAAATCGTAAATGCGCTGGAAGTGATTGACGCGGTGTTCGTAATCCTCTCCGACGCCGAACATCATGGTCGCCGTGGTCTTCATTCCCAGCCGGTGTGCGGTGCGGTGCACCAGCAGCCAGTCCTCGGTCAGGCATTTCAACCGGGCGACGCGCCGGCGAACCTCATCATCGAGAATCTCCGCGCCACCGCCGGGTATCGAGTCCAATCCGGCGGCACGCAAGCGCACGATGGTCTCTTCCACGCCGATGCCGCTGTACTCGGCGATGGCCAGGATTTCAGAGGCCGAGAAGCAATGCAGATGAACCTGCGGGAAGCGCTGCTTGATGCCGCTCATCATGCGCTCGAAGTAGTCGATCTTCAATTCCGGGTGGAGGCCGCCCTGCATGAGCACGCCCGTGCCGCCTAACTCCACGGTCTCCCGGATTTTTTCGTAGATGGTTTCGAAATCCAGGATGTAGCCCTCGGACGCGAGCTTGCCCTTGAGCGGACGATAAAAGGCGCAGAAGCTGCAGTACTCTGTGCAGAAGTTCGTGTAATTGATGTTCCGGTCGATGATGTAGGTGACGATGCCGTCCGGATGCAACTTGCGGCGAACCGCGTCGGCTTCCATACCGACGCCGATCAAGTCGTTGGAACGAAACATCTCCACTGCTTCTTGTTTTGTAAGGCTCATCGCGTGCTCAATAATTCCCCGGCGTCAGCGCTGGGCGCGGTGCATGATCCTGGCGCTCGCCTCTGGTTTGCCTCTATTCTACGCGAACTCGCAGCCCCGGCAATTCTCCGAGGCACGCGATCGGGAAGCGCTCCGGCTTCACTGAGTCCACGTGAGCCATGCCTTCCGAACCACGGGATCAGAGAAAGCTCAGCGCCGGCGCCTGGGGAGCAGCGCCGCACTCGGCTGCGTAATCAAAGAACAGCCGCAATCCCTCGAGGCAAGGCTCGTCGAGATCATAGTAGATGTTTCGGGTGAGATAACTGCTGATCTCCTCCGGCGAGAGGCCAAGGTGCCGCGACCAGTCGCAGGCGATCCGTTCGACGTTTTCCGGTTGCAGCCCCGCATCGCGTGAGCGCTGGAAGATTTCCGCGACGGGCAAGCCCGGCCGCATCTTCTCTAATGCCTGCCGCCTTACGGCCCAGACCGCGAAGACGAACGGCTTGCCGGTGCGCTCAAACCAAACCTGCGCCAGGTCATACGAGTAGAAGCCATTGGCGTTAATCAGCAACGCCGGATCGCCGATGATCAACGCCGCATCGCAACGCGCCAGCATGGGCTCCAGAACCGGCTCCATCGAAACCAGTGGCCGCCTGCCTCCAAAGAATTTCGTAAGCAGAACTTGCGTCAGACCCACCGAGGTTCGCGAAGAGCTGTCAACCGCGACGGTCTCGATCTGCTCGATCGGCACTTTGCTGATGAGCAGTATGCTGCGGACCGGACCGCGCGCCGCGATGGTCACGCGAGGAATCACCACTAGGTCGGGAATCGTCGCGTAGGTGATGACCGGGACGATCCCGATATCGGCAGTGCCTTCGTGCAGAGCCTGGGCGCATTGCGATGGAACGGTGTAGGAAATTTCGAAATTGCTGGCGATCTCGGCCGTGGGCTGGTGCTCGAAGTTCCACATCAGCGGAGCTGTATTCAGGAACGAAATCGCGGAAATCCTAAGTGGACGCATGATCTGCCTGTGCTGGATGGCGGGAGCCACTCCGGATTGTACAACGGCAGCCAACAGGAGTACTGTCTCAGTCTGCCAGCCGGGCAATTTCTTCGAGCGAGCAAACGTGATCCGCGATCCCCGCTGCCAGGTTGTTCGCTTGACAGAAATCTGGGCTCGGGCTACAGTCCGAGCTTTCCGGAGCGATCATTGTGTCCGCTGCTTCCTCCGCAACCTCTGCCGCACGCACGCGCGAATGGCTGGCCCTGTCCGCAACACCCGGCCTTGGACCGACGAGGATCAAACGGCTGCTCGAACATTTCGGAGATGTTGGGCGGGTCTTCCGCGCCTCGTTAACCGAATTGGAAGCGGCGCGGATACCCGCGGCCTCGGCGCAATCGATCGCGCTCGGGTCTTCGATGCAGCTTGCCGACGAGGAACTGGAGAAGGTGCACGCGGCGGGCGCAATGTTGCTGGTTCCGGACGACCCGGCTTACCCGCGCCAACTGCTTGAGATCTATGATCCTCCGGCGGTGCTGCGCGTCCGCGGCGATGTGGAGGCGCTGAGCAGGCCGGGGATTGCGATCGTCGGAACGCGGCATCCCACGCCTTACGGTTTGGGGATGGCAGAGAGGCTGGCCTGCGACCTTGCGGCTCGCGGACTCATCATACTCAGTGGGATGGCTCGCGGTGTCGATTCGGCAGCGCATCGCGGGGCGGTGAATGCCCGGGCAAAAACTGTGGCGGTCTTCGGCGCTGGTATCGACATTATTTATCCCAGAGAGAACCAGAAGCTTTCCGAACAGATTCTTGCCCACGGCGGCACGCTTATCAGCGAGTTTCCCATGGGAGCCGCGCCCGCGCCTCAGAACTTCCCGATTCGCAATCGCATCATCAGCGGGCTGTCGCGCGGCGTGCTGGTGGTGGAGGCGGGCGAGTACAGCGGCACCCGCATTACCGCTCGTTGCGCTCTGGAACAGTGCAGGGAAGTGTTCGCCGTCCCGGGTAACGTGACCAACAAGCTCGCATGGGGACCGAACACGCTGATCAAGCAGGGCGCTAAGCTGGTGGCGACCTGGGAAGATGTGTGGGAGGAATTGCCAACCGACATCCGGCTACGCGTCGAAGAGGCGCGCCCCTCTGCATCGAACGAGCCGGCGACCGCATCACTGTTTGAGCAGCAGACGCCTCTTGAGGGAAATGAAAAAAAGGTTTACGCCCTCATCAAGTCCGACGAGGCGATTCATATCGATCAGTTGGTAGAGGAACTGGAGGGCGTTTTTTCTTCCTCGGAAATCTTTGCCGCGCTTTTTGAGCTGGAACTCGCGGCACGCATTCGGCAACTTCCAGGCAAAAACTACGTGCGCACTTTTTGACCAGTTCCGCGGAAAGTGCGTGGCGAAAGCAGCCGGGCATTCAGCCTGCAACGAGGGAACCGATCTGGCCGGGGTCATATCGGTCGGAACGGACTGGTTTTGTGATTTGCGCTTGCTCGTGCTAGCTTCAAGAGGATTCAAGGCGCGCTGATTTGCCGCCAGGAAGTTTCGCAGTAGATTTAGCAGGCTGCTGAAAAACGCGCCGAAGCACCAAGCGAGGCGCTACGTGGTGTGGGCATCCCAAAAGCCTTGCGCAAGAGTTTGTGGACTTGCTTTACCTGAAACCTGTTTTTCAGCAGCCCCTTAGAGGTTTACTTTGGCAAAAGGATTGGTCATCGTCGAATCGCCCGCCAAGGCGAAGACGATTCAAAAATACCTGGGAAGCAAATACGATGTGGAAGCCTCCCTGGGTCATGTAAAGGATCTGCCCAAGAGCAATCTCGGGGTTGACGTTGAAAATAATTTCGAGGCCGAATACCAAGTCATTCCCGGAAAAGAAAAAGTTCTGGCCAGGCTGAAGAAGCTGGCCAAGAGTGCCGACGCAATCTACCTGGCCCCCGACCCGGATCGTGAGGGCGAAGCGATTGCGTGGCACCTGGCCGGGGAACTTGATAACGGCGGCGCCAAAAACAAGAAGGGCGTCGCCCAGCGCGTTGTGCGCGTCAGCTTCAACGAGATCACCAAGCGGGCCGTGCAGGAGGCGTTCCGGCATCCTCGCGACATCGATCGCAACCTGGTGGATGCGCAGCAGACCAGACGCGTGCTCGACCGCATCGTGGGTTACCAGGTTTCTCCATTGTTGTGGGACAAGGTTCGTCGCGGCCTTTCCGCGGGACGCGTGCAAACCGTTGCCTTAAGGCTCATCGTCGAGCGCGAGCGCGAGATCAAGGCTTTCGCGCCCGTGGAGTACTGGACGCTGGACGCGCATCTGCAGGGGCCGAAGCCTCCGGCGTTCGATGCGCGGCTGGTGGGAACAAATCCGAAGCACAACGTTCTGCCGAACGAAGAAGCGGCAAAGCTGCTTGAATCGGCTTTACGGGATGCGGCCTGGACCGTGCGCACGGTGGAGACGCGCGAAACGCGTCGCAACGCCGGCGCGCCGTTTACCACCAGTAAGTTCCAGCAGGATGCATCGCGCAAGCTGGGCATAAGCGTGAAGCGCGCAATGATGCTTGCGCAACGGCTCTATGAAGGCGTCGATCTGGGCGACGAAGGCACTGTCGGCCTCATCACCTACATGCGTACAGACTCGACCCGCGTGTCGAACGAAGCGCTGGCTGGGGCGCGCGAGGTGATCGGACGCGATTATGGAAAGCAGTATTTGCCCGATCAGCCGAACGTCTTCAAATCCAAGCAGCAGGGAGCGCAGGAAGCGCACGAGGCGATTCGTCCGACGGAAGCTTCGCGGCGTCCGGATGAGCTAAAGAAGTACCTGCACGAAGATGAGATGAAGGTTTACAAGCTCATCTGGCAGCGTTTTCTCGCTTCGCAGATGGCACCGGCGGTCTTCGATCAGACGACAGTTGACATCGACGCCCTCACCAAGGCAAACGATACGCATCAGTTCCGCGTGACCGGAACGGTGCCGAAATTCGACGGCTTCCTGAAAGTCTATGAGGAAGCGAAGGACGCCAAGGACGAGGAAGACGAGGCTCTGAAACACAAGCTGCCGCCGCTGACCGAGGGACAGAAGCTTAAGCTGAGAAGCCTCAAGCCGGAGCAGCACTTCACCGAGCCGCCTCCGCGTTTCAATGAGGCGTCGCTGGTGAAGGAACTCGAGGAGCGCGGCATCGGAAGACCATCGACTTATGCCACGATCCTGAGCACAATCCAGGAGCGCCAGTACGTGCAGAAGACGCCTGGCCGCGGCGGAAAATTCATCCCGACGGAAATCGGCATGGTCGTCACCGACCTGCTCGTCGACAACTTCAAAGACATATTCGATCCGCAGTACACGGCGCGTCTCGAAGAAGAACTCGACGAGATCGAAGACGGCAGGGAGAAGTGGACCGACGCGCTCAGGGAGTTTTACGACAAGTTCGAGAAGGATCTCTCCTACGCTGAAAAGCACATGGAAAACATCAAGCGCATGGAGAAGCCGACCGACCAGAAGTGCGAACGATGCGGCGCGCCGCTGGTGCTGAAGTGGGGAAAGCACGGCTCGTTCTTCGCCTGCTCCACTTACGACAAGAAGGACCCGAACTCCTGCACGTTTACCAAGGAAAACCCGATCAACCTCACCGACCTCGACGAGGCCGAGATGCAGGGAACGCAGGAGGAGGAGTATTGCGAGAACTGCGGCCGCCCGATGGTGCTCAAACGCGGGCGCTTTGGGACGTTCATGGCTTGTACCGGGTATCCGGATTGCAAGACCACGAGGCGGCTCGATCAGGCCAAGAAGATTCCGGACGTTCCGTTAGATGAGAAGTGTCCGCAGTGCGGGCGCAATCTGGTGCTGCGCCACGGGCGCTTCGGAGAGTTCGTTGCCTGCTCGGGGTACCCCGAATGCAAATGGGTAAAGCAGAACTTTATTGGGATGAAATGTCCGAAGTGCAAGGACGGTGAACTGGTCGAGAAGAAAGCGCGGCGCGGGAATCTCTTCTACGGTTGTGCGAATTATCCGAAGTGCGATTTTACTTCGGCCACCAGGCCGGTGGCGGAAACCTGCCCGGACTGCGGCAGTTCATACCTGGTGGAAAAGACGACGAAGGACGGCACTTTTCTGGTCTGTCCGAACAGCAAGGTTACGGCACCGGCGAAAGGCAAAGGCAAGAAAAAAGCGGCGACCGTCGAACTGGCAAAACCCTGCGATTATTCCCGCCGGGTGGCGCCGCCGGCGGAAAAGGCCTCAGCCTGAGCGTTGCTAAAACCCGGGAATAGCGTCCATGAATTTGTTCTAGAATCCAGCCCGCCGGGTCTACGGCGGAGCTTTCACTCACCACGGAGGCAGCATGAAACCACGGAGCGCCACTCCAGACGACGCCAAATTGATCCTGAAGCTTTACGACCTCCGGCGCGAGCCGGTGATGCGCAAAGCGAGGGATTTCGTAAACCAATTCTTCCCGCAGTCGGCCGACGAATTCCTGCGGCTTGCGCAAGCCTGGGGCAGTGATGAGAACGCATACGTGCGCCAGGTGGTCAGCTACTGGGATATGGCCGCGAGCCTGGTTTTGCGGGGTGCGTTGCACGAAGAGCTGTTTCTGGAAAACGCGGGCGAAATGTTCTTTACGTTCTCTAAGATTTATCCCTTTCTGGGCAAGATCCGCGAGGGCATGGGAGCGCCGGAATTCCTCCGCAACATCGAAACCCTCGTGACTCGGAGCAAGGCCGGGCGCGACAAGCTCAAAGCAGTTCAAGAGCGTGTGCGAGTCATCTCCGAGATGCGCAAAAAGATGGCAAAGGGCTGAGCGGCCAGCGAAACCCGGTTCAGCTCAGATAGTCCCGTATATACGGATCGGGCGAGTTGGCCAGTTCGGCCGCGGTGCCCTGGAAGATAATCCGGCAGTCGCGCAGCAGGATGAATCTGGTATGCGTGTCGCCCCGCTGGCCGTCGGGGATGTGCTCCATCCTGTTCGCCTGCCGGTTGAAGTAGTGCGTTGCCATCAGAACCGCATCCTGCAGCCGGTGAGTAACCAATAGCGCGCTGGTTTTGTAAACGTCTCGCTGTTTAACCAGCAATTCAATGATCGTGGTTGAGGTGACCGGATCGAGTCCTCCGGTTGGCGAGTCGTAGAGCAGGACATGCGGTTCGGTGATGATGGCGCGCGCGATGGCTACACGCCGCCGCATCCCGCCGGAAAGCTCAGGAGGGTAAAGACCGACAGTGTCTTCCAACTCCACGAATCGCAGCGCCTCGATTACGCGACGGTGAATCTCCTCGTAAGCGATGTGCTCTTCGTATAGCCGGTAGGCGACGTTTTCCTCGACCGTGAGCGAGTCGAACAGAGCGCTTTCCTGGAAGACCATGCCAATCATGCGGCGCAATCCGAACAGGTCTTCTTCCTTCATCTGCGTGATTTCGCGGCCGAGGACGTAGATCCGCCCGCTGTCCGGCTTGATGAGCCCAAGGGCAAGCTTGAGGATGAGTGTCTTGCCCGAACCGCTTACGCCCAGCAGGATTTTGGTTTCGCCGTGCTCGAGCGTGAAGGAGATTTCTTCCAGCACCGGGTATCCTTCAAAGCCGATACTGACATTTTCGAAGACGATGGTCTGCTTCCGTTCGTCGGCGGCAAGGTCGTTCTGCACTCCATTCGCCATGTCAGCGGACCGGGACGATTACCATAAGCAATCGTGTCAGGAAGAAGTCGACAACGAGAATGAGAACGCTGGCGGCGACCACGGCCTGGGTGGTGGCGCGGCCAACGCCCTGAGTGCCGCCGCGAGCGCTCAATCCGTAGTAGCACCCGACGGTTGCGATGATAAAGCCGAAGAATACGGGTTTCGCCAACCCCTGGAATATGTCACCCATGGCGAGCGAGCGCCAAGCGTAGTTCCAATATTCATTCGAGTCCAGTCGCAGCAGCAGCACTGCAACCATGGAACCGCCGGTCAGGCCGACCAGGTCAGAGATGATGGTGAGAAAGAACAACATCACCATGGTCGAGATGACCCGGGGCGTAACCAGCTTCTTCTCGGGGTCCGTGCCGAGCGCACGCATGGCGTCAATCTGCTCGGTAACTTTCATCGAGCCCAGTTCGCTGGCCATCCCACTGGCGTTACGGCCCGCCACCATCAAACCGGTGAGCACCGGTCCAAGTTCACGCACCATGGAAAGCGATACGAGCTGCCCGGTGAACGACAATGCGCCGAAGCGGGTCAATGAGTTCGCGCTTTGCAAGGCCAGCACCGCTCCGGTGAAAAAGCCGGTCAGAATTACGATGGGCAGCGAACCAACGCCGATCAGGTCGGCCTGTTGGAGCATATCCGCAAGATAACGCGGCTGCTTGAAGAGGTTGGTAAGGGAATGCCAGGAAAGCAGGGCGTATTCCTGAACCGCCAGGACCTTGTCCTTGGCAAACTCTGTTGGCGAGAAGAGTTCCATTCTGGCTGTGGCTGGAAAGCTGGAACGGCGAATTTTTGCCTGTGTTAGATACCGCTGAGAATATAACAGATGCGGTGCGAGATGTGCTGCCCCGGTGATTCTCATTTCCCGGTCTCCTGGGCTTCCACCTCAGTCAACGCAAGGGCAGCTTCAAAGTATAATGAGGGCCCCGGTTGTGGGCTGGACGCAAAATGGTCCGTGGTAATATCAGGATGCTATCCGGTATGTTTGCCCCTACAACCGCGAGGGCGGCGCTGTCCTGGTTCCCAAATTGGCCCCGCTAGTGCATTAACGACGCGTCCGGGTCCCGGAATCCGGTGAAAGCATAGGCAACTGCGACGAACCTGCCAGAGTTTGGCAGAGCCCGGTGGCAGCCTGCGGCAAAGACCTTTAGGAGAAAGAAATGGCGAAGATTGCAAAGACTGCAGACCGCAAAAAGGTGATGGATACATCCAAGAGCACCGATTGTCCCAAGTGTGGCAAACCCACCCGAATTGTGAAGCGCGTTAAGGATCGCGAACGCAACGTCCCTGGCGGAGTCTACATCTCCTGTTCGGCTTGCGAATTCTACGAAAAGCTCTGATCAGGTTTGTCCCAACGGGCGAAATGCGGCGCCCTGACGGCGTTTGGCGGAGCCCAATTCAGCAAAAAGAGAAACGCGCCCGCGTTGGGGCGCGTTTTCCCTGTCCGGCTGGCCCCACGAATTCCAGGTCCAAATAATCTTTCTCGCAAGCAGCAAGCGGCGGCTTTCCTGACAGCCTCGTCTCCCGTGTCAGGTTGGAAATCAGGCGGATCTCATTGATTCTCTAAGCAATCTAATGTGCCGAAAAGCGATGGCAGTGTGGTTAATAAGGCAAAAGCAGAGTAGCTGCTTAGAACTTTACCCGATATCCCTGAGCGCGCCAGGGCGGTAAAAAGGATCGTCCCCCAATTCGACAGACGCCACTATGCATAACATAAAGATGCCGGTGAAACAGCTCTACAACGAGAGAGAAGCCTCTGCGGCACTCGGCATTACTCTCCCGTTGCTCCATGTAATCCTTGACGCACATATCTTCAACGACGGGACCCCCCGGCCCGAAAACGTCGAGTTCACATCATCGGATCTGCTGATGATCGCCTATTGGGTGGAAAAGACGCCAATGGAGAACGTTCTCGCAATGCCGATGAGAAACTGAATACCAACCTGGCTGGAGTGAACTGCTCCCGAGCGTTCGGGAAATCCTCCAGCCGTCCTCTCCCGCTGCCCCGACTGCCGCGGTGCTGGAACTTCCTGCGTTACCTCGGTAAATTCTGCTTCATTCCTCTTCCGTCGAACGTCCCCAATCCAGTGAAAGCGCCTAAAGACCGGCGTTTGTGCGCCCACGGCAAATGGCAGCTTGCTTGCGGTATCTACGACGCAGTGTCGGGAGGCACCATCGATGGCAGAGCGCGCGCAGGGAGTATCACAGGATTTTTGGCGGCCGGCACACACGCCCCGCGTGGGAGTTGACTCTGCTTTTTCAGCGGCGTGCTGCGCAAATTGCGGTGCAGAGTTCGCGATTGGAGCCCGTTTCTGCCACGTCTGTGGCGCTCTGCGAGAGCCTTTAACGGAGCCGAACTCGCGCTGGACGGAGTGGTTCGAGATTGAAAGTATGCGCGAGAAGCTGGGCCTCAACTTGGCCTCGTTTCTCCTATTCGCTGCGGCATGCACGTGCGCACTTGGCGCAATCCTGAGTGGCGTTATCTACCGTGCCGATACCATGCTTGAATGGCAGGCCGTGCAGACGTGGCGGATCGAGTGGATGTTGGCTTCAGTAGTTGCTCTGCTGGCCGCGCTTTTGTTGAAAAAGCCGACAGCTTAGACCGGATACGCGGAAGGTATATCCCAGAAAAGAGCCGGGCGCTCGGGGTTCCCGGCAAACGTTGCCTTTAGCGTTTGCTGGGGTGACGTTAACGCCCGGTGGTGATATTAAGGAAACACCAACCCGGGTTGCTCCTGGGGCAATTTCGCGAAGGGTAGGCCAACAAACTCGCCGCCGTCAGCGGATTTCAGCGTTCAGCTTTGGTGTTGTCAGGCGCCAACTCAAGGATCGAAATGGAATCTACCAAGTAGCTCTTTCCGTCGAAATTGGCGTGTGCCGTCACCTTGGCTCCAACGCGGAGACGATCGTGCTCGGGAACCAGCGCCGCATTGTAGCGCAGCTCGTAATTCCTGTGGTCGCTTTCATTCTCGATGGCCAGCAGCCCTTGACGCATGTCCACATTCGTAATCCGTCCGACAAAGACGTAGCTGCTTCCGGGCACGGCCAAAATGTTGACATCATCCGCTATCCCGCCCTTGCGGCCTGGAGCGAAAACTGCCTCGATCAGAGCGCCAGGAACAAGATCGGCGGTTGTTGCCACGCCATTCTTTTTGTGGAGCGCCGTGCGATTCGAGATGGTAAAGCTAATCATCTCAGAGGTCAGACTCTCGCGCATTTGGACTACTTGATTCGACGGATCGAAACGCACGACCTGGCCATGTGCCTCTACCGGTCCCGTGGTGGTAGTCTCCACCCGGATGGTGCGAGCGAAGACTTTGTGCTCCAGGGTCATCGTATCCACATAGACCCGGTCGCCACGATGGATGCCAAGCACGGTTGCGGCAGCGCCATCGCGATAGATGTGCGAGCGATCGTCGAAGCGAACGGACGCCTCCGGGCCGCCACCGAAAGGCTGAATCACCACGCGATACCGGACGGCATCGACTTTTTTGACGGTCCCGCCGATCAGGCTCATGGGTTTGCTCGGCAGCAGGCCGGGGTCAAGTATCGGATCGGGCGAGGCAGCAGTTTCCGGGACGATCTCCGTGCGGGGCAGGTTTTGGCCGGTTGCGGCGGCCTGCGTTTCAACGGCGGCGGGCGCGCCCGGCTGGGTGTTTTGCGCCTGCGCCATAAGGACGGAGAGCAAGAGCAATGCAAGGGCGGGGAACAGTCGATTCATCTTGTCCTCGGGCTGACCATCGCCTGCGCCGGCTTGTGAAAAGGGGCTGAGGCAATCGAAGCGCAGCGAATGAGAAACTCTGCCCTTGCTATTGGATGCAGCGAGAGGATCGATCGTTTGCACGGAAGTGGGAGCCCGACAGGGATTCCGGAGACACACAACAAAAAGTGCCTTTTGCCCATCCAACTATAAGCAGCCCGGCAGGTCCCCCGGGCATGCCAAGGGTGACGCCGGCTCCGGCCGGTTAAAGCCCGTGGAGTTTCCGGAGGTCTGATGCCTTCTCTGCAAGCGCAGCGTTCCCCGCGTTTGGTAGCTTTGATTCTCGTTCTGTTGGCCGCGACGGCGTGCTTTGCCGGCGATCTCCGCATACCGCTTCCTAAGAGTTCCAAGCCAACGCCGGTGCAGAAATTCAACCAGGAAGGCGTGAAGGCGGTCCAGAAGCACGATTACGCAAAGGCCAAAAAGCTCTTCTACAAGGCGTACCTGATCGATCCCAACGATCCCTTCACGCTCAATAATCTGGGCTACATTTCCGAGATGGAAGGCGATCTCGACCGGGCTCAGCGCTTCTATGCGCTGGCAGCCGAGCATCCGTCGGAGGCGGCCGTGGCCAAGGCCTCAGACAAGGCGGCGGTCGGCAAGCCGGTTGATCAGATCGCCGGTAGCGCGGCGGACCAGCAAATGGAGATCAACCGCCTCAACGTGTCCGCCATCGGCCTGCTCGAGAGGGATAGGGTTGCCGAGGCCGACCAGACGCTCCAGAAGGCGTTGGCGCTTGACTCGAAAAATCCCTTTACCCTGAACAATCTGGGATACGCGAAAGAGAAAGAAGGAGAGCTGGAGCTGGCTCTGAGCTTCTATCTCCGCTCGGCCGCCATCAACTCCAAAGAACCGATCATTGTGGCGATGAACAAGAGCTGGCGCGGCAGGGGCATCAGCGCGGTGGCCGCCGAAAACGCCCAAAAAGCACAACGTGCAATCGAGCACGAGCAGGACGTGGAAGCCAGGGTGGCAAGGCTGAACCTGCGGGGAGTTTCGGCCATCAATCGCAATGAGCGCCGACTGGGCCTGCAATACCTTCAGCAGGCTTATGCTCTGGACCCGAACAACGCCTTCACCTTGAACAACATGGGTTATATCGCCGAACTGGACGGCGACCGCGAAACCGCCAGTTTCTTCTACGCCAAGGCGATGGAAGCCCATGGTTCGAGCGGGCGCGTCGCGACGGCAACCCGGAAAGAGGTAGAGGGGCAGAAACTCGGAGCGGTTGCCACTATCAATGATCAGGCGGTAGACGCCGCCGAGCGCACCCAACAGGAGATTCGCCGCCGCCAAGGCGTTCCACCGGCCCTAATGCGACGCGACAACACTCCCGTCGTCGACACGGCTCCGCCGGAACAGCAGGAAGCGCCGGGGTCTCCGCAAGTTCAACGCCCCTGAGTTACCCGAGTCCGAGCAACTACCCCACGTCAGCCCAAAAGATGGGCGGGACGTGGGGCACCCGGCGGCGCTTCTGGTTCAGAGCCATTCGAAGGATGGCCCGAACCTGCGATTCAGGGCGTGATGCTTCCCCTTCCAGACTCGCAATAGCCACCAGTCGTGCAGCAGCCTCAGCCAGTCCTCGTTAAGCCGGCCCAAGTGATCTCACCGGGCAGTCGCAGTCAGGACCGCCTTCGAAGCGGCCAGAGATGATTGATCGGGCCGATGCCCTTTCCTAGCGGTTTGGCCGTCTGAATGGCTCGAAGTACGTATTCCTGGGCGCGAGCCACTGCTTCAGGAAGCGAAGTGCCGAGGGCCAGCGAGCAAGCAAGCGAGGTGGCAAAGGCGCAGCCGGTGCCGTGAGTCGAGCGCGATTCGATTCTCCGCGAAGGGAAAATCAGAATCTGGAGTTTTCCTCCGGGCCGCCACAAAAGGACGTCGGTGGGCTTTTCAAGATGCCCGCCCGTAATCACAACCGCCTTGACACCTCTGTCCAGCAGCACCTCCCCGTCGGCAATGGCCGCTCTGAGCCTCGGATCTGTGTCCGGGTCTAGGAATCGGGCAGCAGCCAGCGTCGGCTCGGCGGCGGGAAGCCCGCTCAGCACAGAAACCTCGCCGACATTCGGAGTCACGACGGAGACAAGTGGCAGTATCCGGTGTCTGAGAAGAGCCACCCCGGCCGGGTCAAGTAGCTCCGCTCCCGAACTCGAGCGAATAACCGGGTCCAGGACCACGTTTGGCGGGCGGGTGCTCTCAAGGAACTCCAACACTGCTTCCGCCACTGCGGCTGAGCCAAGCATTCCAATTCGAACGGCGCTTACAGGCAGGTCCGCCGCAAGCTCCCGGAGCGTGGCGCGAACGATCTCCGGTCCTACGGCTTCGACGGCCCGGACGCCCTGCGTAGTTTGCACCGTCAGCGCCGTAATGCAGGTAGCCCCATAGCAGCCGTAGGCCGCAATCGTCTTGATATCCGCGGTGATTCCCGCGCCCGAGGAAGGATCAAAGCCGGCAATCGAAAGCACGACGGGAGTCAGCTTCTGGTTTTGCCTGTTGGCCAACGGAGTCACCCATCAACCCTAGCGCAAACGAATTTCACTGCAAGAAAAAACAGCTCATTTGCGGCTTCAACGGGCGCCGCCATTCGGATAGCGATCATTTTATAGCCCAAAGATGGTGCATTTCTGGCCCAAATTGGCCCGGTGCTGCGAATAAGCCCGAGAACGTGCAACGGCATCCCAGCCTTTCCCCATCCATCTTAGAGTGTCGCTGTAAAAGCCTGAAGGCAGCATTTCGGCCCCGGGCGGAATGAAGCGTGTGAAGTGGGAAGGTGATTCGCTCTTTGAGGTGCTCTGCTTTTTGCTTAGCACAATCGCGCTGAAAAGGCAAGCACAAATTCAGAGTTTCTCCTTAGACGTTGACTGTAAGTCGCTATAGTACTTACAATTACAGGGTCGTCTTCAGAGCCGACCGGGCCTGTGCGGCAACTGCAACTCGGAAACTTGGAAGACGAGGTAATGGATGCGACGAGTACTAACCCAATCAATGCTGGCTGCCGTTCTGGTTAGCACCTTGGGCGCGGCACCCAGCCTGCATGACTACACGGTCAAGCGCGTAGCCCCAAAAGTCATTGAGGGCAAACCGCAGGCCAAGCCCTACCAGGTGGGCAAAGCATCTTGGTATGGCGAGTTGTTCCATGGCAAGACGACCGCCAGCGGCGAAATCTACGACATGTTCCAGCTCACTGCCGCGCATCCGGAGCTGCCGCTGGGCAGTTTCGTAAGGGTCACAAATCTGAGCAATCTGCGGTCTGTCGTCGTACGAATCAACGACCGGGGGCCGGTTACGCCGGGCCGCGTGATTGACCTCTCTTACAAAGCGGCTGAAATTCTACGGTTCGATCGCAAGGGCATCCAGAAGGTCCGGCTTGACGTGGTTGACCAGCAGGCCACGGTGCTAGCCGAGAATCTTCCCAATTACCTCAGGACGAGGGGCGAATAGGTCCGGGACGCTTCCGGGGACGGATTGCCACCCGCCTTTCTGATTCAACTTGCCTGGCGCGCACGGTAAAGCCCGACCGCCAATCCTTCCTTTCGCCTGCTTTGGAGTTCGGGTAAACTCTATTCAGAAGTGATAATGAGGCGATCAGTACGTCTGCTCGGCGGTTTCGCCCTTTTTCTGGCGATGTTTTCTGTTTCAGCGGCTTGGGCTGCGGAGCGGAGCGCCTCCGGAGACGCACCTCGTTTTGTCCATCCCAATAACAACCCAGTCGCGAAGCGGGCGTCCGACGACTTCTATAACCAGGACTATGACCGCGCGATACGGGGATTTGAGAGTCTCGTAAAAGAGCACCCGGACGATCCTTTTGCCACCAATTATCTGCTGTCCGCCGTCTTGTTCAAGGAGATGTACCGGATAGGAGCGCTGGAAACGGAGAGCTACGCCAACGACAGTTTCATGGATCGCAAGGCATCCCGGCCGCTGGACCCCGCCGCACGAGCGCGAATCCTGGAGTTGGATCGCCGCGCCGAAACTCAAGCGAATCGATTGCTCGCCCAGAATCCGGACGATGTCGACGCCCTTTACGCCAGGGGTGCTGCCCGCGCCCTGCTCTGCGTGTACATGGGCATGGGCGAAAAAGCCTGGCTCAGCGGGCTACGGGCTGCTATCGCCGCCCGCCGGGACCATGAGCGGGTGTTGGAGCTGGACCCCGACTACGTTGACGCCAAGATGGTGGTCGGGGTTCACAACTACGTGATTGGCAGCCTGAGTTGGCCGGTAAGGGTTTCGGCCTCGATTGTCGGCATCGGGGGTAACAAGCAGAAGGGGCTGAATATGCTGCGGCAGGTGGCGAACGCGGGCTCGCTGGCTAGTCCGGACGCGAAGATTGCGCTGGCGTTATTCCTGCGCCGGGAGCAGGCCTACGACGAGGCGCTTCGGCTGGTGCAAGGGATGAGCGCCACTTACCCCCGCAGCTGCCTGATCGCCCTCGAATATGCGCATTTGCTTGCGGCCGCCGGTCACGGGCCGGAATCGGTCGCCGCCTACCGCCAGATACTGACTAACTATAAAGATAAAAAATATCCCCTTCCCGAGCCGGCCATCGCCGCTTTTTTCCTGGGAAACGCCCTGCGCGGGCAGAACCGATTCGAGGAAGCAGCCGAGACCTTCGATTCGGTAGGCACATATCCGGGCGCCAGCCGCGAACTGATCGAGCGCGCCATGCTTGCCGCAGGCGAGATGTATGACACCCTCCAGAAGCGCGATTTGGCGATCAATCGTTACCAGGCCTTGCTCTTGGCTGGCAACAATACCGGGCCGTCCGAGATCGCCCGCCAGCACATGCGGCAGCCGTACCAACCCAGGTGAACCACAAACGCGCCATAGCCGCGGCACTCGCGCTCAGAGCTTGTGACTTTTTCGGACGATGCCCCACATCTGCCGCAGTTAGCAGATGTGGGACTTGAGCACCAGTCGAACTACCCCACGTTAGCCCAATCACCCCAGCGAGCCGAGCCTCGTTGGGGACCCCGACGCGGGCGGAACGTGGGGCACCAAGTCGAAAGATTCATCAATAAAACCCAGAGCGGCACGGGGTGGGACAGTTTCGTGGGATGCTTCGCTTCCCCACCCCACTCAAGCCAACAGCAGGCTTGAATGGGCCACCAAGCCTTCGATGTTGATTTAGTCACAGCTCTCAGGGAAAGAAAAAGGCCCGCGTAGAGCGGGCCGGATAGTAAGAAACCGCTGGTCAGCGATCAGCGAGTCCCCAACCGGGGATTGCTGTGCTCGGCGACGATCTTGCGGGCATTCTCAGCCAACTGCTTGGCTTGTGGCAGCAGGTCAAGCGCCTTGGTGACATTGGGGTCGGATTCGGCCTGCACCCGCAACCCCTCTTCCTGACCGAACTGGCTGATGAACAATTCCGTCTTTATGCTCGACTTTACCCAGTCGAGGTTGTCGGTCAGATCGCCCTCGGTAAACGGAATTTTCTGATCGTCCAGGTAGCGGCGGAACTCCTGTAGAACCGCGTCATCTACCGTAAAGTTCTTGCCAATGCCCTTGTGGATCGCGATGTAGTGTTTGGAGAAGTTGAAGAAAGCATACTTCTGCAGCAAGCCATCCTGGAACTTGTTGCTCTTGATGGCGGGCAACTTGACGTCGGGGGTGATTCCGCCTCCGCCATAGACCGTGCGACCACTGTCAGTCAGCTTAACGTCATGGTTCTGGGTTGGGTTCTCCGGGCTGCTGCCCTCCCGGGCGTAATAGTAGTCATAGAGCGAAACGCCGGTATAGTCGCGCTGGATCAGGCGGCCGCTTGGGGTGTAATACTTAGCGGTGGTCAGGGCCAAGCCAGTGTTTTCCGACAGCGGATAGACCGTCTGCACCAACCCCTTGCCAAACGTCGTTTCCCCTGCAATCAGGCCACGGTCGTGATCCTGAATCGCTCCGGCGACGATTTCGGCCGCCGAGGCGCTGCCGCGGTTCACGAGCACCACCAGCGGAAACTCCTTGCCGCCGTTTCCGTGCTGGGCATGGTAAACCTTCTCCGGCGAATTGCGTCCGTGGTGAGAGACAATCACCTGCCCTTTGCGGAGAAACTTGTCGGCGACGCTGACGCCCTCGCTGAGCAGGCCACCCGGATTCTGGCGAAGGTCAAGGATCAGACCGCTGAGATCTCCCATGGCGTCCAACGCCTTGCTCACTTCCTGGTCGGTGGTTTCCTGGAAGCCGCTGATGTGGAGATAGCCGATGCCCGGGCGGATCATAAAGTGCAAATCGACGCTGTGGCGCGGAATTTCATCACGCACTACGGCGAACTCAACCGGTTTGTCGGAGCCCTCGCGGAGTATCGAAATCTTGACCGCAGTGCCTTTGGGACCTTTCAGCAGTTCGGCCACTTCGCTGACGCTCATGTTGTCCGTGGGTTTGCCGTCGACGGCAACAATGATGTCGCCTGGACGAATTCCGGCCCGGTACGCGGGAGCGCCGGCAAAGGGCGCTATAACAATGACCTTGTTATTGCGTGGGCCAACCTGCATGCCGACTCCGTAATACTTGCCGCTCTGCTCCTCGCGAAGCAGGGCATACGACTTCGGATCGAAGAAGTTGGAGTGGGGGTCGAGCACGCGAAGCATTCCCGGGATGGCTCCGTTATAAATCGCCTTGTTGGCATCGACGACCTCGGCATAGTTTTGCTCGACGACGTCGTAGACCTGGGTGAACGAGCGCAAACTGTCGCGAACGTCACCATCGCCGACCGGCGAGCCGTTTCCTATGCGCTGTCCGAAAACCACGCCCAGACAGCCACATAGCAAGATCACCAGAAACACTGCAAAGAAGGAGCGACGAGAACTACCAGCCATCCAAATTGTCCTTCGCTGCCAGAGCGGCGGCGCCAGTGAGAAATTGTGCCCAGCAACCGTGAAGATTCTCAAAAGTATAGCACGTTCAGGCTCCGCCACGGATCGGAGCCACGCACCCGCAAGTGCTAGTAAATCAGATGCAAGTAGCTTTTCCAGGGGTTCGGGAAGATAGCGTATTTCTCCCTGAGGAGCCAAAAACTCGTGCCTTTCATTGCTGCCGGGGGCTGGGCGAAGTATCATACAGCCATGAATCTCGGAATGCCCGAAATGATTTTTATCTTTCTGCTCGCCCTGCTGCTTTTTGGGCCCAAGAAGTTGCCTCAGGTGGGTCGCGAGCTGGGTAAAGCGCTGAGCGAGTTCAAGCGCGCAAGCAACGAGTTCAAGAACCAGCTCGAGACCGAAATAGCGCAGGTAGAGGGCAATGAGCACGAGAAGGCGGTTTCCGCCCCGGCCAGCGCGGAGTTTTCGGGAGACCCCATGCAGCAGCCGATTCCGCAGCCCATCCAGGGGGAGACCATCGCGCCGCGGATTTTGCCGCCCTCCGAACCTACCGTTGCCACCACTGCCGGGCAAGCCGGAGAAGCAGAGCTGTCTCAACCCAAACCGCCAGCCGCGGACCTGGCTCGCGATCTCAATCTGGCCGCGTCGAATCTGGCCGCCGTGCAGGGCGAAAATGGCGGCTCGATCAATCTCAACAAGGCCCCGCTAAGAGAGTCCAATGCCTGATTTGGCATCTCCTCCTTCTTCTGAACGTACCCGCAAGGACGAAACCTTGCAGTCGATGGGCTTTCTCGATCACCTCGAGGAACTGCGGCGTCGCATCATCTGGAGCATTGTCTACATCGTCGGCGGCTTTTCCGTCTGCTACTGGTACCACGAGCAGATCTACAACCTGATGCAGAAGCCGATCTTCGAGGCGCTGAGGGCGCACGGGTTGGCCGAGAAACTCGTCTATCTGAACCCGACCGAGCCCTTCAACATGTACTTGAAGGTGGCGTTCATCGGCGGAATCTTCGTCGCCTCGCCGCTCATTCTTTACCAAGTCTGGTTGTTCATTGCGCCGGGGCTTTACCGCCAGGAGCGGCGTTACGTGGCGCCATTTCTGTTTTCGACCGTGGGCTTGTTCGTCGCCGGCGGAGTCTTCGGCTACAAAATGGTCTACCCGGCGGCGCTCGATTTCCTGATCGGTTATGGCCAGCAGTTCTCGCCGATGATCACCATCAGCGAGTACACCAACCTGTTCATGACCATCATCCTCGGACTCGGGATCGTCTTCGAGATGCCGATCCTGGTCTTCTTTCTGGCCCTGATGGGTGTGATCAGCGCCGGGTGGATGTGGCGTAACCTGCGCTATTCGATTCTGGTAATTTTCATTATTGCCGCCATCATCACGCCGACCACCGATATCATGAACATGTGCATCTTCGCGGCGCCGATGATCGTGCTCTACCTGGGCAGCATCGGAGTCGCTTACCTCGTCCATCCGAGCCGGCGCAACAGGAAGAAGAAGGCGCTGAACGAATGACCGGGCAGCATAAGGGTCTGGCGCGGATTTCGCTCGGGCCGGTGAGTTCTTTCGAGTGGTGCAAGGGGGCGCGGCGGCCAACGCTGCGCTCTTTCTGCTGGCCGGCGGCCGCGCTCACCCTGTTGGCGGTGCTCTTTATGGGCTGCAAGCGCAGTGGACAGAGTGAACAGGTCGTGATGGGCGATGTGCCTTCAGGCGGGTCGCCATCCGCCCGCTGGCAACCGGTTGCGGCCGATTTCGTCGTCCCAAAGGATGCCGCTCCCGCGCCTCGCGTCGACGGCAAACGCGCCATGCAGTATGTCCGCGAAACGGTAGGGTTTGGTTCGCGCCCGATCGGCAGCGCGGCGCACCGCAAGCTCGAAGCCTATATCCACCAGAAGCTGACGGCCTGGCACGTTGCGGTTGCCGACGACGCCTTTACCGCCAAAACCGCTGCCGGCTCATATCCCATCCGCAACATCATTGCCAAATTTCCGGGCAAGAAAGACGGGATTATCGTTGTCGCCGGCCACTACGATACGAACCTGCCTTTGCCCAAAAGTTACGTGGGCGCCAACGATGGCGGCTCAAGCACTGGCCTGCTGCTGGAGTTGGCCGAGGTCCTCCGGGGCAGGCAAATGGAAGGTTACAGCGTGTGGCTGGTGTGGATGGACGGCGAAGAGGCCACCGTGAGCTGGAGCGACACCGACAGCCTCTACGGAAGCCGGCACCTGGCGCAACTCTGGCAGGAGGACGGCACGGCAAAAAAGATCAAAGCCTTTTTGCTGGTGGATATGGTGGGAGACGCTGACCTGAACATCGATCGCGATCTCAACTCGACCGTCTGGCTGGAAGACCTGGTCAAAGATGCGGCCACCAGGCTGGGCTACCAATCGCACTTCTTCGCCCGGCAGATCTCCATTGAAGACGATCACCTGCCGTTTGCCAAAATCGGCGTCCCGGCAGCCGACCTCATCGACTTCGATTACGGCTACGACAACGTCTTTCACCACACGCCGCAGGACACGCTCGACAAACTCAGCCCCAACAGCCTGCAAATCGTCGGAGACACGGTGCTGGAAACCATCCGGGCCCTCGACGCGCACTGAGCGGTTGAGATAGCAGGCTGCTGAAAAACTTGTAGGAGTGTCATCCTGAGGTCGCGCCGGTTTTGCGCGACCGAAGGATCTGCTGTGCATTCAACGCGCACAAACAGCAGATCCTTCGCTGCGCTCAGGATGACACTCTCCTAGAAGAATATTTCAGCAGCCTGCTAGAGACTTCTACGTCGTGAACAAACAGCTCTAATATGACGAGAAGCGGACGGTGGCCCATATCTGCGCCTGCTGTTGGGCGCAGATATGGGGCTGTTCCGACGGATAGAAAAGACCCACATCTGTCGCAAACGCGCGCCAGATATGGGGCATCAGCTGGAACGCTAGGTGAATTCATTCGCATAGTGGGTTACCGCGAAGGGATGATCTATGCTGCGTTGGTGTCAAGACCCTTGCCGTAGCCGACACGAGGTGGAATCTTAACTTCGGGTCCGGCGTGCCCGGCTTTGGCTTTAGCGCGTCTCGCAACCGCAATTTTGGCCGTGAGCAGAAGGGCCGACAAACTTGTCAGGACCACAACGACCGACTGCCAACCGCCCACAATCGGCTTGTTGCCCATAATCGTCAGCGCAAGGAAGACGCATAGCAGGTGTACGCAGAAGACCGGAAGCGAGGCTTGGCCCATAATTACCAAGGGCTGGATCGCCAATGGCTTCAGGAGGGATCGAAACCGGATCGCCAACGTCGCGACCGCGGTGAAATCAATCATCCGGACAATCCCAAAATCCCACTTGTCCAGCAGGACCCCAAACTTTCCGAATTCGAGGATATCCGCCATCTGCGCGTAGCGCAGCACCAGGAAACAAGCCGCGACAATCGCCGCGGGGATCATCATTCGTTTTGCCCAGGCTTCGAGTTGCAAATCACCCTTTGCCCAACGAACGCCTAGCCACAGGCCAACAAGCCACCAGAGCTGCCACGCCCAGAGATTAAACGCGCCCATTTCATTTAACGGGATGTGCAGATCGAAGATACGAATCATCCAGTGATAAACAAAACCACGCAACCCGAATTGCGCAAGCAGCCAGAGGGTGGAACCTCCGCCGAGGACGAGCTTCCACCCAAACCGTGACGCAAGAATCAGTGCGAGGGGCGTGAGTGCAAGGAAGATAATGTAGATCGGTAAAATATCCAGCAGAGGCGGCCTGTAGAGCATCACTGCGGCGTCGATGTAGGCATGTGTCCGGCCGACCGCAAAATAGAAGTCGAGCAGGTTGTGCACTGCAGGCCTGTTGCCGTGCGCGGCGATTGGAGCTTCCACCACGAAGGCAAAAGCCAGCAGCAATAGCTGATAGCAGTACAGCCGTCCCGCTCGCATCCACAACTTGCCCCACATTGCGCGGTCGCCTTCGCGCTCGGCGATCTGGAAGTAGATGCGGCCTGTAAAGAGCGCCGAAAGGAAGATGAACCCCTCCGTGGCCGCGAAAAATCCAAACGGCTGATTGAGGTATTTGCTGAGAGCTGTCGGCAGGTGGGTGAACGTAATCCACACCAGCATCAGACCGCGAAGAGCATCGAGTTCTTCCAATCGACCTCGCATCGGTACCCTCATCGATGGCAGATTTAAGAAAGTTCGCCGCAAGTCACTTGTTCGCAAACTTGGCAGCATCTACGCTGAACTTCCTTAAACCATCCGATCTTAGATATTCCTTGGCTTTCGGAACCTGCTTCAGATAGGCATCCCAGAACGCAAGGCTTTCGAGCTTCGCGTATTGGAACACTTCGTTCTGAACACCTCCGCGCCGGGAAGAACCAGCAAATGCCATGTGCGTTCCACCCTCGAGTTCCACCTTGTATTTATTGCCGGAGGGAGCTTTTTGGAAGGCCTCGCTTCGCCAAGTTGGCGCTTCGCCCCATGGTCCAAAATCGAGCGAACCGTACATGAGCAGCATCGGCAAACGGAGGCTGTCCCACGAGTGAGCTGTCAGCCCCATGCGGCCTTCTCCCTGAGGTGACAACAGCAAAATGGCAGAGACTCGTTTGTCAGCAAAACGCTCCGGCCCAGCTTTCCCCGGCGGCAGAATAGTCATGCCTCCGACTAGTTCAGCCGTGTAGGCGCCGAAGGAGTGTCCACCGACCCCAATATGCCGGTAGTCGAGTTTGCCGTCCAACTGCGGCACAAGCTTTTCGATGTCCGGAAGCGAGTCGATGATGAAGGAGATGTCTTTAGGGCGGTTCTCCCACGCGGTGGGATCGCTGATTGCCTCGCGCAGCGTGCCGCGGTATCCGCTGTCGGCGATGGAGTCGGCATGCGAAGGATGAACGCTTACGTATCCGAAGCTCGCCCAGTACTGCCCAAGCGCCGAATAGCAATCTTTCGACGCCAGTGCGCCATGAGAAAAAATGATGACGGGAAACGGCCCGGGAGCGTCCGGATAGTAGATTTTCAGCGGCAAATCTTTCTTGCGCGCCGCATCGTGCAGGACGATGCGCTCGACGGTAAGCACGTGGTACGGCCCTGAACTCGGACCATATTGACCCCAGGCCGACCACGAGCATAGCAAGGTCCCGATTACGGCGACTGCTCTAACCCAATTGCGTTCTGGACGAATTAACCCCACAGCTTTCCCACCCGGCTCGCGCACGAAATTTTCCCTGTATACAAACTAGTCCCCTGTTCGATAGATATGGAGTAGATTCGGCCTTCCCAGTGTTCGCCTCAAACTATTTGTTTGTGTGTTCCTGCACCACGTTAGGGTGGTTGACTTTGGTTTGCCCTGGACGTACACAGGAAGGGCAGTTTGGTATTTATTTCTGAATGGATGTTGGGCCAATACCCAGGAGATTCCAATGAAAAAGACTAGGCTCTGGTTCGTGTTTGCGGTTACGGCACTTTCCATCATCAGCACTATTGCGCTAGCAGCACCCAGTTGCACAGGGTGGATGAAACAACCTGACGGTAGTTACTGGAGAACCTGCGTAGACGACAAAGGGCGCCAGTATTGTGAGCAAAGCAAGAACGGCCATATTTCCAGGGTGCGGTGCAAGTAAGAATCTTATGGACTGCCCCGTTCTGGCGAAGCTAGGGCGGGGTAGTTGTCTGTTCCGCAACTGCATTTCGATCAATCGCATGGTGACCCTGACACTTGGACTCGATCTCCCTATCCTGCGCCGTGCTGTGATATCGAACGAAAGCCCCACCAAGCTGTGCTTGAATGGGGCCCCTCGGGATTTCCTATTCTCATACCTCGGGCCCCCGCGTGGTCGTTTTGGGTTCGGGTTGAGCGCAATCGACTGAGCGGTTGTTACAATTCCAGCGATGCCCACGAACTGGCTTTTTTGGGTGTTGTTTCATGTTTTCGTGTTTGCCATGCTGGCGCTGGATCTCGGCGTCTTCCATCGCAAGGTGCGCGTCATCCCCTTCCGCGAGGCCGTTGCCTGGACGGCGATGTGGATTGCGCTGGCCGCAATCTTCGCCCTGCTGATTTATTTCTTCGGGCACGCCATGACGGGCAGGTTGCACCGCCCGACGCGCGTGCTTTCGCTCGAGTTCATCACCGGATACGTGGTTGAAGAGGCGCTCAGCGTCGATAACCTTTTCGTTTTCCTGCTGCTGTTCCGCTACTTCGGGGTTCCCGGTGAATATCAGCACAAGGTGCTGTTCTGGGGAATCCTGGGAGCGCTGATGACGCGCGCTGTTTTCATCCTGACAGGGGTCACGCTGGTGAATCGCTTCCACTGGGTGATTTACCTTTTCGGGGCTTTTCTCATCTATGCCGGGGTGAAGCTGTTCGTGCAGAAGGACGAAGACCAGATCGACCCGGAGAGCAATCCGGTGGCCAAGTTTTTTCGCGGGCATGTGCCGATGGTTGCCGATTTCGGAGACGGCAGGTTTTTCGTCCATCGGGAAGGAAAACGCTATGCCACGCTGCTGGCGCTGGTCGTGGTGGTAATCGAAACCACCGACGTGGTGTTCGCGACCGATTCGATTCCGGCGATCCTGGCTATTTCGCGTGATCCTTTTATTGTGTACACGTCCAATGTCTTTGCGATTCTCGGGCTGCGGTCGCTGTTCTTCGCGCTGGCGGGGATGATGAAGATGTTTCATCTGCTGAATTATGGCCTGGCTGTGATTCTGGTATTCATCGGCACAAAGATGCTGGCTTCGAACTGGTGGGAGATGCCGACCGGATGGGCCCTGGCAGCCGTGGCGGGCGTGCTTGCGATTTCGGTGGCGCTCTCGTTGGCATTCCCCGAGAAGCAGGAGAACGCGAAATAAGCCGGGTTGCTGGAAGCTAGGGCCTGCTAAACCCTTATTAGGATAGGGCGGCAGCGGCGTGAGCTGGATATTTTGGTTTGTTCTCTCGTCTGGCATTGCCGAGCGGGCTGACTTCAACTAGAATCCGCGCGACTCATTTTTCGGTCCTCCGGCGGGGCCTCCGGTCATGGCAGGTGTGAAAGCCGCTGTTCGCGCCGGAGGCGTCAGCCGGAGCGGCTGGGCTCGGGTGGACTTATGTAGATGATTCTTATAATACTTATTTCGAACTGAATCCATTTCCCGGCAAACGACATCAAAAGTTGAGTAAGATTGACTCAAGGAGTGTTATGGCCAACGAAACGCGCAACTTAGAGAGTGTCCCGCCCGAATTACGGGATGATGCCACGGAAGCGCGCACCCTGCCGGTACTGCCGGTACGGGACACGGTCCTATTCCCGCATGCTGTTTTGCCACTCACTGTGGGCCGCGAAAGTTCTGTTCAGCTGATCAACTCGCTGGGAGAAGACAAGACCATTGTGGTTGTGGCCCAACGCGAGGCCCGCGTGGATTCCCCGCAGCCGACCGATCTGTTCATGATCGGCACGCTGGCGGTGGTTCATAAAGTCGTCAAGATGCCAAACCAGAGCCTGTTCGTGTTTGCCGAGGGTCTGGAGCGCGTGCGGCTTGACGAATACACGCAGTTGGCCCCGTTCATGAAGGCGACGGTGACCACGATCAGCGAGGTGATTCCGCCCAAGAGCGCCGAAGTGGAGGCCTTGCAACGGAACATTCTCACGCTGTTCCAGCAGATCGTGACGGGCTCGCCGACGCTCTCCGACGAGCTGTCGACCGTGGCGATGAATATCGAGGAGCCGGGGCGTTTGGTCGATTTCGTCGCTTCGTCTCTGCCCTCGCTCTCAACGCGCGACAAGCAGGAGATTTTGGAGACGCCGGACGTTTATCTGCGGCTGGACAAAATCAATCAGCACCTGGCAAAAGAGCTGGAAGTGCAGCAGCTACGGAACAAGATCCAGTCCGAGGTGCAGGATCGCGTACAGCAGACGCAGCGTGAGTACTACCTGCGCGAGCAGATGAAGGCAATCCAGAAAGAGCTGGGCGAACAGGACGAAACACAGCGCGACGCGGAGGAATTCAAGGAGAAGATCGAACAGTCGGGCATGCCGGACGAGGTAAAAAAGGAAGCTCTCAAGGAGCTGGCCCGGCTGGCGCGCATGTCTCCGATGGCGGCCGACTATTCGGTGACGCGTAATTACCTGGAGTGGCTGGTAGTGCTGCCCTGGGCGAAATCGTCGGGCGTCGAAGCCGATATTCTCAAGGCAAAGGACATCCTCGACGAAGATCACTATGACCTGCAGAAGGTAAAGGAGCGCATTCTCGACTATTTGTCGGTGCGCCGCCTGAACCCGAAGATGAAGGGCCCGATCCTGTGCTTCTTCGGACCTCCGGGCGTAGGCAAGACATCGCTGGGCAAGTCGATCGCGAGGGCGCTCGGACGCAAGTTTGTCCGCCTGTCGCTGGGTGGCGTGCACGATGAGGCGGAGATCCGCGGACATCGCCGCACGTACATCGGAGCGATGCCGGGGCAGATCATTCAGGGGATTCGCCGCGCCGAAACTAACGACCCGGTTTTCATGCTCGACGAGATCGATAAGGTAGGACGCGACTTCCGCGGCGATCCAACTTCAGCGCTGCTGGAGGCGCTGGACCCGGAGCAGAACAACACGTTCCGCGATAACTACCTCGACGTGCAATTCGACCTGTCAAAGGTGCTGTTTATCACGACTGCCAATCAGCTCGATACGATTCCCGATCCGCTACGCGACCGCATGGAGATCATCGAACTGCATGGCTACACGGAAGAAGACAAGGCTCACATCACCTTCCAGTACCTGATCAGGCGGCAGACGGAGGAGAACGGCGTCACCGATCAGCAGATCGAGTTCACGCAGGATGCGGTGAGCTTCATCATCCGGCACTACACGCGGGAGGCCGGCGTGCGCAGCCTGGAGCGGCAGATCGGAACCATTTGTCGGAAGCAGGCGCGCCGCATCGCTGAAGGCAAGCTCGATAAGCTCGTCGTAACGCGCGAAGTGGTGCACGAGATGCTGGGCGGCATCAAGGTCAGGGTTGACACCGAGATCGCCGAACGGACGAAGCGGCCGGGAGTGGTGGTTGGGCTTGCCTGGACTCCGACCGGAGGCGACATCCTCTTCGTCGAAGCGATGAAGATGAAAGGGAAGGGCGAGTTCAAGATCACCGGCCAGATTCAGGACGTGATGCGCGAGTCGATGCAGGCGGCCCTCAGTTGGGTGCGCTCGAACGCGGTCTCGCTCGGCATCGACGAGGACTTTCTGTCGAAGCACGATCTGCACATCCACGTGCCGGCCGGCGCCATACCGAAGGATGGCCCTTCGGCTGGCGTGACTATCGCTTCGGCATTGGTTTCGCTGTTGACCGAGCGGCCGGTTCGACCGCTGCTGGCCATGACCGGCGAGATCACGCTCAGCGGCAACGTGCTGCCGATCGGCGGCGTGAAGGAGAAGTTCCTTGCCGCCAGGCGCGCGGGAGTGAAGGACCTCATCTTCCCAGCCGACAATCGGCAGAATGTGGAAGAGGACGTGCTTCCCGAGCAATTGGAAGGCGTTAACGTGCATTACGCGAACACCATTAACGAGGTGCTCGACATCGCGCTGCCGACGAGCAAGGCCGAGGAGAAGAAAGATTCCGAGCTCCGCGAGCAGTTGCTCAGCAGCGTCTGAAGCGCCCTGACACGCGTAAACACGGCGCGTGCCGAGGACCCCGAGGCACGGCTGGCCGGGAGATCCGGTTGGCAAAGACATGAAAGAGCCCTATCCCTGGCTGGGGGTGGGGCTTTTTTGCGTCGATAACAGGTATTTCCAAACGTATCAGGCTGTCATGGCGAGCGAAGTCGAGCCACCTTTTGTTTCTGCTACCGAAAAAACAAAGGGTGGCTCCGCTCCGCGCCAGAACAGCTTCTTGTTTATCCCACAGGCGCTCGGCGCTCCGGTCGCCATGACATACTGTTGGGATTTTGGATACACCAGCAAAGGAACCGCACTAATTTTCCGCCCGGAAAGTCAAACGGCGTACTCCGTGGAGTACGCCGCATGGAACCATCGCCGGCTCAATCGTGCATCTGGAGTTCACTGACCTCGATGGTGAGATTGGAACTCTCGGGCGCGGCTGAACCCGCCCGCACCTGCGGGATCGTTTCGCTGGTAGTTATGAGGATAAGGAGTATGTATACGCAAAAAAGAATGTTTATGACGCGACGCAAGAAGCTAGCTTTCACCGTGGTCCTCCGGGGACAAACAGATATGAATTCGAAACTGCGTTATGAAAAGGCCCCACTGCTATAAAGGGCCCCACTGCTATGAATGCACTACAATTCCTACCCTAGGCGCAATCGGCGGCGCAAACTAGTACAGCAGTCACGCGAAAACGTGACCGCCGCGGCGAAACCACTGCCGCCCGTCACCATGAGGTGTGTGCTGCCGCACTCTGTCCGCTGAACCTGAACCTCGTCATTTTGCTTTTTATTAGTTGCGAAACACTCTGATATGCTTCGTGCATGCGCGTGCAGGTAGTTTTTTTGGGGATTCTCAAAGACCTTGTGGGAAGCTCCGAAGCGCAGTTAGAGCTGCGGACAGGAGCGACCGCGGGGGATCTCTGGACGGCGCTCCAGGTGCAAACGCCCGGACTCGCGCGCTTCCAGAAGTCGGTGGCGGTGGCGGTGAATCAGCACTACGCCGAGCCGGGAACGCTGCTCCATGAGGGCGACGAGGTCGCACTGCTTCCTCCGGTAAGCGGTGGAAGCGGGTCCGGCGCCGACCAGCCTGACGCCAAGCCCGCGATGAGGAGCGCCCATTGCCAGTTGCAACACGCGCCAATCGCTGCCGAGTCGATCATCCATCGCATCCGGCGCGGCGAAGACGGAGCGGTCGTGGTCTTCGACGGGATTGTGCGCAACCACAGTCGCGGACGGCGCACGCTCTACCTGGAATACGAAGCTTACGAGAAGATGGCGCTGGACGCCCTGGAAGCGCTTGCCACGGAGGCAAAGACTCGCTTCGAAGTGCGCGACTGCGCGATCGTACACCGCCTGGGGCGGCTGGAGATCGGCGAAAGCAGCGTGCTGATCGTGGTTGCTTCGGCTCACAGGGCGGCGGCTTTCGACGCCTGCCGCTGGATCATCGATACCCTGAAGCGGACCGTACCTATCTGGAAAAAAGAGCATTTTGCCGATGGCGCGGTATGGGCCGATGGAGATCCCTTTCCGCCAAGCGTGGCTACGCTGCCGGGCAGCCAAAGCGCGTCGGGCGAGGCCCCAAAACCAGATAAGGCCGAAGGGACGGAGTTCAAGAATCCTGCAAACGGTTAGGCCCAGTTCAAGTTAAGCTTAGATGCAGGATTATTCACATTATGCGGACGAATCGTTTGTAGCCGCTGCTCGAGAACGCTATATGGATGCTGCAGAACTTCAGAAGATGGCGGATCGTATTCTTGACAGGTACCTTCAGGGCCGAAGGCAGGGCTCGTACACTGTTGATAACCTCGTTGCCCTACTTACTACTGCACAAGAGCACAGGGCACACCTGTTGCATTGTTTGCGGGATAGACTTCTTGATGCCCTAGTCAGACCCCCGGTGGAACTTGCGTCGAGAATGGTGCGTGATCCCAGTGTGATCGAAGTCGTAATGGACACTTTCGCTCAGGTCGGAGAGGCACAAAGTCTATTTTTACAGCTCTTTGAATATTTCCCGCCTGAGGAGCCGATCTTGTTGAGGAACTGGACTCGACAGGTGCTCCCGACAATGACCTCTGCAGTTCTTTTGCACCGCGATCAACTTCCTTCCTCCTTTCTTGCCTCCTTGAAGGCGCAATGCGAGTTATACATCCAGGACCCCCGTCGACAACTTTTCGGCATCGATCAACTTCATGAGGGACTTCTCTTAGCGGTGACGCAGTTGAAGGATGCAATTGAAGACGTAGAGTTCTCGGAGTTCGAGGCGAAGCTCAAAGCCGCAGCAAAAACGCTTGGTAGCTCCCCTCCGATTGATGTTGCGCCTCAGGATCAGGAGGGCATTACTGGCCGAGTACCTCGCCAGATTGCGGAGGCGTTGTCGAAAGCGGACGATTGCCTTAGGTCGAAGGGACAGTTCGACCCAAAGATTGCGGGCGACCTGCTTCGGACTTCGATGGATGTGGCCCACAGAGCAATTGTAGATGAGTTATGCTCATCCGAAGCTCCGTTTTCCGGCCAAGATAAGGACGGCGCTCGGCGTGAATATCTGAGGGAACAGGGGTTTATATCACCCGCAGAGGAGAAATTCTTCAGTTCCGTTTACACGTTGATTTCTAATGAAGGAACGCACCGACTTGATGCACCCAGAGAAACGTTTTTGCTTATGCACCAGACCGTTGCCGGGTACATTGAACTGCTCTTTCAGCGACTGACAAGCCGGAACAAAAGAGAGGCTGCTGCAGAGCTGTGAGTACGGGTTACAGTGTTCGTGGATGTCGGCAGATTTGCACTGTGCTGCTCTTCGTTTGGCTGCTGGCGGCAGCCCCGACCTTGTCCCTCGCGCAACAGGTGCCGCATCCGCCAGATCGTCCGGACGCCAAGCAGCCACCCGCGCAGCCTCCGCGGCCGCGTTCCTCCCAGAGCGGGGAGCCGGCGACGACATTCAAGGTGAATGTCAGGCTGGTGAACGTGTTTACGACCGTTACCGATGAGAGCGGCGCGCCTGTAGGGAATCTGACTAAAGATGACTTCCACATTTTCGAGGACGGCGAGGAGCAAAACATCGCTGTCTTCGACCGCGAAAGCGAGTTGCCGCTGTCGATTGTGCTGGCGGTCGACGCCAGCTTGAGCACGCGCAAAGACCTTCCGCTCGAATTGGAAGCGGCCAGGCGCTTTACGCATGCCATTCTGCGGCCGGTTGATGCCATTTCGATTTACCAGTTCAGCCAGTTTGTCTCGGAGGTGATCCCGTTCACCGGCGATTTGCGCGTTGTGGACCGGGGAATCTCCCGGATTCGTTCGCAATCTTCGACCGCGCTTTACGACGCAATTTACCTGGGGTCGAGAGCGCTAATTCCAAGGCAAGGGAGAAAGGTACTGGTCGTCATTACCGATGGCGGCGACTCGAGCAGCAAGATTTCCTATAGCGAGGCGGTGCGCGCGGCCCAAACAGCGGAGGCGATTGTCTATTCGATCATCATGGTGCCAATCGAAGCCAACGCGGGGCGCGACATCGGCGGGGAGCATGCGCTCATACAGATTTCACACGATACCGGCGGCAAGTATTATTACGCGTCTAACCTGAACGGGCTGGACAAGGCGTTCAAGCAAATCAGCGAAGAACTGCGCACGCAGTACTTGATCGCCTATTATCCCGCGAGGCGAATTAGCGGCGACTTCCGCAAGATTCGCGTCGTCGTGGAACCGCAGGCTGCGGAAAAGATCACCGCGACGGAGCTGCGGGTCCGGCATCGAACCGGGTATTACAACAGCAAACTCGAATAGCTGGAGCAATTCCAGAGTTGGTGTACCGCCGGGCGCGCGAATCCGGTTTGCGCTCTGCCGAAGCATTTGGCCGTCGTGGATGTTCGACACTGACAGAAGCGCAAGCTGCCTGTACAATTCAGGGCATGGTTTTCCGTTCAGCTCAAACCGCTCAAACCAGTCTTGCGAACCGCAAAGGCAAGACTCCGCCACCCGAGGAGACATTTGAAGAAGTCGCGTACTTGAAATTGCTTGGCGAGAAGCAGAAGGCGGTGAACGTCAAACTGGTGGACGGCGAAATCGTTCGCGGCTGGATCGAGTACTATGACCGCAACATGATCCGGCTGACGCGCGAGGGCGCTCCCAACCTCTTTATTTTTAAGCACGAGATCATGTATATCGCCGAAGGCGGCGGCCGCGAGGTTTCCCGCAAGCGCGATGCGGCCAAGCCGGCGGTTCAGCGCGACCCGGGCGTGAACGGCGCAAACGAGACCGGTAAGTAGAATTCGGTATCATACCTCCAGTGACTGCAAACTCCAGGTCTGAGTTCCTCCCAGAGATGTCGGCGATTGCCCGTGAAGCGGGCAAAGTGCTGATGGACCATTTCCAGCAGAGCGTCGGGTTCGAGTACAAAGGCGAAATGGACCTCGTAACCGATGCTGATCGCGCGTCGGAGCGGCTGATTGTCTCGCGCTTGCACGAACGCTGGCCGGATCACGGCATCGTCGGAGAAGAGGGAAGCAACAAGCAGAGTGACAGCAGCTATCGCTGGTACGTCGATCCGTTGGACGGCACGACGAACTTTGCGCATGGCTATCCCGTGTTTTGCGTTTCCATTGGGCTGGAGCTTGCAGGCGTGCCGCAAGCGGGGGTGCTGTACGACCCGACGCGGGGTGAATTGTTCGCCGCCGAGCGGGGCAAAGGCGCCACGCTGAACGACAGGCCGATTCGGGTTTCCAAGCTGCCGACCCTTTCCGAGGCGATCCTTGGAACGGGGTTTCCAAGCTTCAAGCGCCACACGAGCCCGAACATTCACTTCTATCACCAGATTACGTTGCGGAGCCATGGCGTGCGGCGCGCCGGTTCAGCGGCGCTCGATCTGGCAAACGTCGCGTCAGGACGCTACGACGGTTTTTGGGAGTTTAACCTGAACCCCTGGGACACGCTGGCCGGCGTTCTGCTGGTACTGGAGGCGGGCGGGATGGTGACCCGGTTCGACGGTTCGCCCTGGCGGCTGGACAGCACTGAAACGCTCGCTTCGAATGGCCTGCTTCACCAGGAACTCATCCACAACTTCACCGAGATCTTTGCCGGACGCGGGCTGGCGCCACTGCCGTCGCCGGCGGATTGGGCCCGAAACTGCTAGCGCTGAATGGCCGATATTCAGGGCGAGTTGAACTCTTCTGCCCGCGGTTGCATCTGTAGAGGTATTGGGGGCTTACAAAAGGTTCTGTGGGAAGCAGTTTCCATGCGGACCAGACCAGACCGCAAGGTGCCAATAGGCTGCGTGAAAAAGCCGCACCCCGAGGGTTGAAACCGTGGCGAATCCTCTGCTTCAGCGCAAGGTTGAAAAACTACCCGATCGAGTCCGTCTCGAAGGAAGGATACTGTTTCTCACCGAAGACCCGGAATTGATCAGGCGCCAGCTCGCCGGCGAAGACCTGGCGTGGGACACCGGCAATCCGGCGGCGAATCCAAAGCTGCGTGACGACATTTCCACCGACGAGATCACGCCGGCGCACATCTGTTTTTTCTTCGACGAGACGCTCGGTCGTTTTGTTAGAATCGAGTGTTTTCGATGGGTTTTCGATATCATCAGCAGGCGTTCCGGAGAAAACGAAAACTATGGCATATGTGATTGCAGAACCCTGTATCGGCACGAAGGATACGGCGTGCGTCGACGCGTGTCCGGTGGATTGCATACACCCGAAGAAGGACGAAGATGCGTTCGCCAAGGAAGAGATGCTGTATATCGATCCGGTCGAGTGCATCGACTGCGGGGCGTGCGTTCCGGTTTGTCCCGTTTCGGCTATTTTTGCGCTCGATGATCTGCCGGAGAAGTGGAAGGCTTACACCGAGCGCAACGCGAAGTACTTTGGCCGGTAGCCTCGCAGCAGCCTGTGCCCAAGTTCTGGGTCATCGGCTGCCACTGGCCGGGCTTTGAGCTTTATTCCAGGGGCGAGCCGGGTACGGCGCCCCTGGGAAAAAGCGCCTTCCGCACGGGGCGAATTCCCGTGCTTCCCTCCTAGTCTCCACTCCAGTAAGATTATTCTGATGCGCTTGATATGAAGGACTGGCCTGTCTCGGCCCCAACGGACGCAACGGCGACCGGCGAGGAATTCATAGGCGCCGAGAACCACTCTGAATGCCGCTGAAGCAGTCTGAGGCGATTGTTCTGCGTACGTATCCGCTGCACGAGGCGGACCTGCTGGTCACTTTGTTCACTCGCCTGGAAGGCAAGGTGAAGGGCGTGGCGAAGGCGGCCAAGAAGTCGCGCCGGCGATTCGCCGGCGCCCTGGAGCCGCTGACCTGTGTGCGTGTCCTCTGGGAGGATCGCGAGCGAAGGGAGCTGGCGCGGATCGATTCCTGCGAGGTGTTGGCGTCACCGCTCTCGTCGCAGGTGGACTACCCTCGCATTGTGGCCTTGGGACATGTGGCCGAGATGCTGGACGAGATGATGCCGGAGCGTGAAGCGAACGACGCGATTTACCGGCTGGCCATCTCGGTGCTGGCGAATTTGAATTCGAATGCCATCTGGATGCCGGTGACCTACTTCCAGCTCTGGCTGGTGCGGCTGATGGGGTTTCTGCCGGAGCTGGGCGCCTGCATCGTTTGCGGACGCGCCCTGGACGGGCAACGGGCGTGGTTCCATGCGCTGGCGGACGGCTTGATGTGTCCGGAACATAAGCGGCTGGCGTCTTCGGAGATGACGGCCGAGTCGAGGGGATTGGCGGCGGAGATGTTCCGCTCGCCGGTGGAGAAGTTAGCAGGCGAGCCGTGGCCGCGCGCACGCGGCGCGGACCTGCGCAAGTTCCTGATGCAGATTCTCTCGCGGCACCTGGATCGCAAACTGGTGACGGCGGCACAGTTGGAGAAGCTGGACTGAGCGAACAGCGCCGCATCCACAAGCTAACTGGAGTGAACGCAATTGCCGATGACTGGGGCCGAGCGCTCGGCCGGAAAGACTGTCTGTGACTGGATCAGTTAACAAACCGCTCACTTTCCAGGATCTAATCCTGAAACTGCAAGAGTTTTGGGCGCGCTACGGGTGTGTGTTGCAGCAGCCGCACGATGTCGAGGTTGGCGCGGGCACGATGTCGCCCGAGACCTTTCTGCGCGTGCTTGGGCCGGAGCCGTATCGCGTGGGTTACGTCCAACCGTCACGCCGCCCGGCGGATGGCCGCTATGGCGAGAATCCGAATCGGCTGTACAAGCACACGCAGTTCCAGGTGATTTTGAAGCCGCCGCCGGAGAACGTGCAGGAGCTCTACCTGGAGTCTCTGAAAGCGATCGGCATCGATCTGCGTAAGCACGATGTCAAATTCGAGGAAGACAACTGGGAGTCTCCGACGCTGGGCGCCTGGGGCGTGGGCTGGCAGGTGATGCTCGACGGGCTGGAGATCACGCAGTTTACGTATTTCCAGCAGTGCGGCGCCGTGGACCTGGACCCAATGTGCGCCGAGTTGACCTACGGACTGGAGCGAATTGCCGCCTTTCTGCAAGATGTCGACTCGATCTACGACATCGTGTGGGTGTACGGTCCCGACGGCAAGCCGGTGACGTACGGCGACATCCGCTTGGCCGACGAGCAGCAGTATTCGGTCTACAACTTTGAATTGGCCGACGTGGACAAACTCTGGAAACACCTGGACGCCTACGAGGCCGAGTGCCAGGAATTGTTGGCCGAGTATGCCAAGTTGATGAGCGAGAAAAAGGAGACAGGCAAGAAGGAGCGCGTGCTGGATGAGGAATTCGGGAAGCATTTAGCGCAGCAGAAGTTGCGCTTCCCGCTGCTGCCTGCATTTGACCTGTGCCTGAAGTGCTCACACTTGTTCAATTTGCTTGACGCGCGGGGAGCAATCAGCGTGACGGAGCGGGTCGGCATTATCGCGCGGATTCGCGCGCTGGCCGTTGCTGCCGCCAGGTCGTGGGTCGATCAGCAGAAGACCAGAGTGGCGGCCGCGGCTGCCAAGGCCCGTTATGTGGAAACCGATGAGGAGGCTTCTGAGCGTCACTTCCAACCCCGCGAGGTTTAGTATGCCGCGGAGGCGAATCCGGGGTCGCTGCCCGCCGGTGCTCGCAAATTTAACCTGACTTTGCTCATCGCGCGATGGGCTGCGCATAGAATAGGAAAGAACTTGTTGCAATGGCGAATTTTCTGCTTGAAATAGGGACCGAAGAGATTCCGGCCCGCATGATCGCCTCGGCCGCCGAGGAGCTGACCAAGCGCGTGTGCGATTTGTTGGCGCGCGAGCATCTCGCCGAAGTGGCGGCCGTGGAATCTTTCTCCACGCCGCGCCGCATTGCGGTGCTGGCTCGCGGAGTGGCTGACGCACAGCCTGATGTCAGCGAACAAGTGCTGGGACCTTCGTTGAAAGTCGCCTTTAGAGACGGCCAGCCGACGCCGGCGGCGCACGCCTTCGCGAAGAAGGTGAACCTGGAACTGAACGCACTGGAAAAGGTTTCAATCCCGAAAGGCGAGTATCTGGCGGCGAAGGTGCTGAAGAAGGGACGCGCCGCTTCGGCCCTGCTGGCGGAGTCGCTGCCGAAAGAGGTGGGCTCGATCTACTGGGCCAAGAATATGTACTGGCGCGGCAAATCGGCGGAGCGTTTCGTGCGCCCGGTACGCTGGATCGTGGCCTTGCTCGACGGCAAGGTGGTGCCAGTCGAGTTTGGCGGGATGACGGCGGGAAACAAATCGCGCGGGCACAGGATTCTATCGGAAGGCGACATAACGCTGCGCGCGGAAGACGAGTATGCGGACAAGTTGAAAAGCGCGTGCGTGATTCCGCATCCCTCGGAGCGGGAGACGATCATCCGCAAGGCGCTGGATGCGGCCACGAGGACGATTCCGGGAGCGCGCTGGCGGGAAGATAAAGAGCTGCTGGCGACGGTCGTGAACCTTACTGAATATCCTTCGGTCATTCTCGGCAATTTCGAGCCCGAATACTTGAGCCTGCCGGAAGAAGTGCTGGTGACCGTGATGCGCGACCACCAGAAATATTTCGCCGTGGAAGACGCAAACGGCAAGCTGGCGCCGCACTTTCTGGCGGTGCTGAATACGTCCTCCGACTCCGCCGGCTTGATCCGTCATGGCAACGAGCGGGTGCTGCGCGCGCGCTTCAACGATGCGCGCTTCTTCTGGCAAACCGACCAGAAGATCACGCTGCGCGAGCGCGTCGAGTTGCTTAAGTCGGTTACCTTCCAAAAAGATCTTGGCAGCTATTTCGAAAAAGCTATCCGCACTCAACACCTGGCGAGTTTGGTGGCGGAAAGCGTGCGTGAGGACGGAATTACGGTGCGTCCGGGGATTATCCACAAGGCCGCGCTGCTGGCCAAAGCGGATTTGACGACCGAGCTGGTCAAGGAATTTACCGAACTCCAGGGTATTATCGGCGGTCTCTACGCCAAGGCACAGGCCGCGGCTCTGGAGATGAATCCCTTTGTGGGCGACGTGATCTACGATCACTACAAGCCCGAGTCGATGGAAGATGCGGTGCCGCGCACTCTGGAGAGTGCGGTTCTGGCGATTGCCGACAAAGCGGATTCCATTGCCGGAATGTTTGCGCTGGGGATGCAGCCCACTGGATCGAAAGATCCCTTCGCGCTGCGCCGCGCCGCCAACGGCATCGTTCGCATTCTGGCCGAGCACAAATTGCCGTTGAGCATTTCGCAGATCATGGCCGATGCGCTTTTGCAATACAAAGGCAGCGAAGCCGAGAAGAAGTTCACGGCGGTGGAGGGCTTTCCGCGGGATGTCGCGGCGTTCTTCCGCGAGCGCCTGGAATTCTACCTGCGCGACGCGAAGGGCTATGCTTATGACGTGGTGAACGCGGTGCTAGCCTCGGGCGCGGATAATGTTCCGGATGCGATGATGCGGGCCGAGGCAGTGGCGAGAGTTCGCGGCTCGGAGGATTTCGAGGCGATTTCGATTGCGTTCAAGCGGATGAAGAACATTCTGCGGCAGGCCGCCGAAAGCAAGAAGACCGGAACGGAAGCGGTTGCCGGAACCCATGACGATGGCGAACCGGCGGAGCGTGAACTAGCCGGACAGGGGGCACAATCCGGAGAGAGTGTTCGCGTACTCTGCGCCGAGAAAAAATACGACGAAGCGCTGGCCGAGGTCGCGAAGATCCGCAAACCGATTGACGAATTCTTCGATCGCGTGATGGTGATGGTCGAGGACGAACAGGTTCGTAACCGCAGGTTGGCGTTGCTGGGAATGCTGCTCGGCCAGTTCAGCAATATCGCCGACTTCAGCGAGATCGTGACCGAGCGTAAGAGTTTGCAGTAACCGGTTCCTTTGGGGCGGCAACGTCGTACAGGTCCGGCGAGTCAATGAGCACTGTTATTCCGGCGGTGGTAGACGCCTTTAGAGGTTGAGGTTGAAATGAGCACACAAACTTTTGAAAGTGAGAGCGCACAGATGGCAACACCCAAAGAGACCGCGATCAAATACGTATACTTCTTCGGCGGCGGGAAGGCTGAAGGAAACGGAAAAATGAAGGATATGCTTGGCGGCAAAGGTGCCGGCCTGGCCGAAATGACGAACGCCGGGTTGCCGGTTCCTCCGGGCTTCACGATCCAGACGGAAGCCTGCCGCGACCGGATGCGCGGTTCGCTGTCGCCTGAACTCGACGCGCAGATGGACGAGGCGGTCGCGAAGCTGGAAAAGCTGCAGGGACAGAAACTGGGCTCGGGTGAGAACCCGTTGCTGGTATCCGTGCGTTCGGGCGCGAAGTTTTCCATGCCGGGCATGATGGACACGATTCTGAACCTTGGCCTCAACGACGAATCGGTGGTGGCCCTGGCGGAAAAGACCGGCAATCCCCGTTTTGCCTATGACTCTTATCGCCGGCTCATCCAGATGTTCGGCAATGTCGTGCTGGAGATCGAAAAGGCGCATTTCGAGGAAGTGTTCGACAAGAAGAAAAAACAGAAAAAGGCAAAGCTGGATACCGATCTCGACGCCAAGGCGCTGCAGGAAGTGATCGCCGAGTACAAGAAGGTGGTCAAGAAGTTTGCCAAGGTCGACTTCCCGCAGAGTCCGCGCGAGCAGCTCGTGATGGCCCGCGATGCGGTTTTCCGGAGCTGGAACAATGAGCGCGCCAAGCACTATCGCCGCATCAACAACATCGATGACTGGTTGGGAACCGCCGTCAACGTGCAAGCGATGGTCTTCGGCAACATGGGCGAGAACAGCGGCACGGGCGTCGGCTTCACGCGCAACCCCGCAACCGGTAAGAAAGAATTTTACGGCGAGTTTCTGCTGAACGCGCAGGGCGAAGACGTTGTCTCCGGCGTGCGGACTCCGGCTCACATCACCGAGCTCGAGAAGATCATGCCGGACGTCTATAACCAGCTGCGTGATATCACGTCGCGAATGGAAAAGCACTATCGCGACATGCAGGACTTCGAGTTCACCATTCAGGACGGCAAGCTTTACATGCTGCAGACCCGCAACGGCAAGCGCACGGGACTGGCGGCTGTGCGCTTGGCCATCGACATGGTGGAAGAGGGCTTGATTTCGAAGGAAGAAGCGATTTTCCGCGTAGAGCCCAACCAGCTCTATGACTTCCTGGTCCCGCAGCTTGACGAAAAGGGAAGCAAGGTCGAAGTGCTCGCCACCGGTTTGCCGGCTTCGCCGGGCGCTGCCGTGGGACAGATCGTATTTAGCGCCAATGACGCCGTGGCTTACACCCAGAAGGGCAAGATGAAGTCGGTCATCCTGGTGCGCGGCGAAACCACGCCGGAAGATATTCACGGCATGGAAATCGCGTCCGGCATTCTGACCTCGCGCGGCGGCATGACTTCGCACGCGGCGGTGGTCACGCGCGGCATGGGCAAGTGCTGCGTGGCGGGCGCGGGCGACATTGCTGTGGACGAGAAGAAACGCGAGATGCGGGTGAAGGGGCAGACCTTCAAGGAAGGCGACTGGCTATCGCTGGATGGCACGACCGGCCGCGTGATCAAGGGCAGGCTGAACACGATCGCGGTTTCGGCGGACAATCCGGACTTGGTGAAGTTCATGAGCTGGGCCGATCCGTATCGCAAGCTGGGGGTGCGCGCCAATGCGGACATTCCGCGTGACGCGAAGCAGGCCCGGCTGTTCGGCGCCGAAGGCATTGGTCTGTGCCGCACCGAACACATGTTCTTCGCCGAGGACCGTCTGCCGTTCATGCGCATCATGATCCTGGCCGACAACGAGAAGGACCGCCGCGCGGCGCTCAAGAAGCTGCTTCCGATGCAGCGGGCCGACTTCGTCGGGCTGTTCAAGGCGATGGACGGCCTGCCGGTTACGATCCGCACGCTGGATCCGCCGCTGCACGAGTTCCTGCCGAAGCGCGAGGACCTGATGGTGGAAATCGCCAAGCTCGAGATCGGCAAGCCGAAGTCTCCGAAGTTGAAGGCACTTCGCGCGCTGTTGTCTCGCGTGGAAGATCTGCACGAGATCAACCCGATGCTCGGACACCGCGGATGCCGTCTGGGAATCACTTATCCGGAGATCACCGAGATGCAGGCGCGCGCCATTCTGGAAGCGGCCGTTGAGGTGAAGAAGAAGGGCATCGACGTGGAACCGGAGATCATGATTCCGCTCACCAGCGGCATCAAGGAGATGAAGAACCAGGGCGACATTGTCCGCCGTGTGGCGGAAGAGGTCTTTAAAGAGAAGGGCATGAAGGTCGATTACATGGTGGGAACCATGATCGAGCTGCCGCGTGCCTGTCTCATGGCGGACCAGATTGCGCAGGAAGCCGAGTTCTTCAGCTTTGGCACGAACGACCTGACGCAGACGACCTTCGGTTTTTCGCGTGATGACATCAACAAGTTCCTGCCGGCCTATCTGAAGGATGGAATCATCAAGCAGGATCCGTTTGCGGTTTTGGACCAGGAAGGCATGGGGCAACTGGTGAAGATGGGAACCGAACGCGGCCGCAAGACGCGTGCGAACCTGAAAGTCGGCATCTGCGGCGAGCACGGCGGCGAGCCCGAGTCGGTGAAATTCTGCCATAGGGTGGGAATGAACTACGTCTCATGCTCTCCGTTCCGTGTTTTGACTGCCCGCCTTGCGGCGGCGCAGGAAGGCCTTTCCGAAAGAGGAATGGAGGGGGGCCAGACAAAGTAATCGCGCGTGGTCGTCCTGAGTGCAGTGAAGAATCTGCTTTTCCTCTCGGAACTAGCAGGTCCTTAGCTCACGCAACAACCAGCATTAAGAGAGGGCCTGGCGGAAAAGCCGGGCCTTCTTTGTGTGGGCAATGGGCGGACGGACAGCCATTCTTTCTATGTCAATTGCGCCCCGCCTGTTACCATAAACTGTGTCAACACTTTGAAATGGGCAAATCGATTCTGCCTTGTCTTTCCTCACGACAATCTGGGATGAAGCGTTAGCCGAGGAAGCGCCGGCAAGAGTGGCGGCGGCGCGCTTCTATCATCCTGAGCTGGACATGCTGCGTTTCTTCGCGTTCTTCGCCGTGTTCTGCCACCACGCGCTGCCGCACAATGTTTCGGCGTATGCCGCGCTTCACATTGCGCCGTGGCTCGGTCATCTTCTGGCGGGCATTGCTATGACGGGTGCTTTCGGCGTCGACGTTTTCTTCGTGCTCAGCTCGTTTCTGATTACGGAGCTGCTGTTGCGGGAGAAGTCGCTGCTGGGAGAGGTCGATGTCAGGTCTTTCTATGCCCGCCGAGTGCTCCGGATCTGGCCGCTTTATTTCGCATTTCTGGCTTTGGCGGCGGCGATGCAGTTATTCGTGCCCGGGCAGCAAATCGGCTGGCGGGCAGCAATGGGATTCACCTTCCTGGCGGGAAACTGGTGGGTCGTATTTCACGGGTTTCCATCCTCGGTGATCTTTCCGCTGTGGAGCGTCTCGATCGAGGAGCAGTTTTACCTGCTGTGGCCTGCCGCGGTGAAGCGGGCAGGAACCGTGATGATGCTGGCGCTCGCAGTTGGTATGCTGGCCCTGGCAAATGCGACGCGCCTTTATCTTGGGCTGCACAACACGATGGAGACCCAGGCCTGGTGCAATACATTGGTGCAACTTGACCCGATTGCGGCCGGCATTCTGATTGCGGTGTTATTGAAAGGAAGGACACCCGCGCTCGGCGCGAGAGCGAGAGTCGCGCTCGCCGGGGCAGGGATTGCGCTGCTGTGGGCGGCCGCCAATTTCTTCCGCATCAATATCGATCCGCTCAAGTTGCAGGACCTGTTGCTCGGTTACCCGGTGATGGCCGCGGGTGCTTCAACGCTGCTCTTCGCCGTGCTTTGCAGCCGGCCCATGCTGGACAAGAGCTTGTTGGTGTACCTGGGCCGCATCTCGTATGGGCTTTACGTTTTCCATATGCTGGCGCTGATGTGTTCGGACTATCTGATTCCGCATTTCACGGCGTCCGTCAAGCGCTTGGTGCTGCGCGAACTAATTGCGCTGATGCTGACGGTCGCGCTGGCGGCGGCTTCCTACCGTTGGCTGGAAACTCCATTCCTGAAGTTGAAGCAGCGCTTTACCCACGTGCTATCGCGAGCGCTCTAGTATCGCGTCCCAGAAGTTCGCGCGATGACATTTTGAAGTGTCATGCTGAGCGAGTGAGCGAACCTACGAGATAGCTTGCCAGGGGCTGTCTACTGCACTTTTTGCAAACGGGCGACGAGTTTCTGCGCGAGGTTCTCTTCGCTCTCCGACCAGAGCACGCGGCCAGTCAGTTGGCAATGCTTCTCCACTGCGTGCGTGAAGGCAATGAGTTGGGCGACATTCTCGCGCACCCGCTGCTGGCCCGCGGGCGACAGATCCACCTCTTCGTAAAGGAAAGAGTAGTCCAGCCCGAAATCGATTTCGAGGTGCCCGTAATCGGTGTAGACGCCCTCATCGAATTCCGTGCCATGGAGAATGAAGCTGACTTTGTTTTCACGTCGCGACCACTCGCCGCCCTCGCTGGCCGGCGTCCACAACTCCCAATATGCCTCGAAGGTGATGGCATAGTCTTCATGGGCAAACTCCTCTACTGCCTCCATGGCTTGTTGCGGAGTGGCAGGCGGAGTGAACCGGCGCTCGAGGATGGTAGGCTCCGAGAAGCTAATGGGCTGCACTGCAACGTAAGCGATCCCCGGCGCGGCGGGCGCAAAAGGGAATTGTTGCAAAACGCCTAGCGCGCGCACCAGCATTTCTTCGGCACGAAAGGTTGGAAACCACAAGCTCAGGTAAAGCGGATCGGCCATCGTTGCTCCATGGGTTCAGGCCCGGCGAGACGATGCCGGGCTGAATGACTCACTGGGCCGGTAGATGCGTGTGCATCCGGCCCAGGCGCCACAACGCTATATAAAATACAAACGCTATATATACGATGCTTGAACTGCACGTTCACTTCTTTTGTTGCGTGGCTTCCCACACGGATTTGTAGTCGTAGGTCGGATAGAAGTCCGTGCGGAACGCTCCCCACGCGTGGCGCTCGATTGCGAGATTCACTTCGCGTAAACGCTCGGCCGGGAAACGAAGCGTGACGACCTGTCCGATGCCCATCATCACGTACCAGGAGACGACTTCGACGTCCTTGGGAGGAAAATTGTCGAAATAGCCGTGCGCCTTAAGGTCGGCGTTGATCTGGTCGAGCGTTTTGGACTCGTCATGACGTAAGAATATGGTAAGCATCATCATCCCTTTCTGCGCGCCTGCCTGCGGGCTTGCAGCGGGAGCCGACGGTGCCGCCGGTTGGTTTTGAGCCATACCGATCGAGGCCAATAACAGCAACAAAGAAAAGAGGCGAACAACGGTTTTCCAATTCAACATCATTTTCTCCTCGCGCCGGGTCTCTCGACAGGCCCCGGTTGCGGTTGAGTAGTGAGTGTCAGTCGGTCTTGCCGAGCCATTCCGGATGGCTCCAGGCGCCGTCGAAGTGGTGGATGGCCGGGTGTCTCTCAAATTGTCCTTTGCTCGCCCCGGGTTGCAAAGCGGCCGAATTCGCAACCTGCTTGCAACGCTTGCCGCACCGGCAGCGAGTTGCAGCCAGTGATGGCAACGCTCGCCGGCAGGTTGAGCGCATGCTGCCCTGCCCAACACGCGCAACTCCAGCGCGTGCCGGGAACCCGCATTCGACCGTCGCGGCTTTGGACTGCTAAATAATATCAGCACTCATCGGCGTCGTGCCGAGCGCTCCGACGGGGCGCAACAAAGTTCGGAGCGTGGTTTGCTTTCCGGCCATTTGGGCGACTCGCTTTTGACACTGCCGAGGTGTGCTGATACGATGAATCTGCTGGTACGTGCAAGAGTTCCTGCCTGTAGAGTCCCCGTCGTCTAGCCTGGCCTAGGACATCGCCCTTTCACGGCGGTAACGCGGGTTCAAATCCCGCCGGGGACGCCAACAAAATAAACAATTTATGACATTCTCTGTTTTCTGGTTCCCTTTGCCGGGGACGCTGTGGGGACGATAGAACAGAAACTCAGCCCTTTCCCGCCTCTGCGGAGGCCGCAATTGTCTTCGGTTTCTCCTCCTGCTTAGATTCGTCCTTGCCCTCTTTGGAGCCGTCCGCGTCCTTCGGTTCCTCCGCAAAAGCAGAGTCCAACAGTTTGACCGCATCCGAGAGGAAAGCTGGGCTTAGGTGCTGATAGCGGGCCGCCATCCTCAAATCTTTGTGGCCCAGGATGAGCGCAACCGTGTGAATGTCCGCGCGTTCATCCTTTGACGATGGAAGCCGCAGACACTTCGCCGCAGCGATGCGTGATGTACTTCTGCACATCGGCCCGCCGAATGGCTGCAAGCTTTGTCTTATCTCCGAAGAATGGCCGGAGATGTGCCTCTAAATACCTATTAGTTTGATTCTTGCGAACGAACCCAATTCAACTTTCCTCGAAAACCGGTTTGGCTCGGCCCCGCCGAAATGCAGTGATCCCCCCGGCTCCAATCTTCGAACGACTATTCCCGGCCCTCGTCGACGCAGAACGGCCTGGGCCGTGAAAACCAATCAGCCAGCCACGGGGCTTGGTCTGACGCATAGTATCTGCTCACTCAAACCACCGAGCCCATCGTCTTCAAGCCGTCTTCGGCACACATTCCCATCCACCTTCAGCGCAACCGCGCTCCGGTGCAGGAACTGCGGCGGACCCCCTGCCGTCCCGCACTAAACTTGTGGAAGATACGGGTAGGGTGGAACGCCTTGAGCCAACATTTAACCCTCTGTGCTGCTCTATGTATGCACAGGAGGATCTATGAAACGGCTCATGAGCGCCATCATGTTGTGTGCCTTTCCTCTTTTGACCTACGCGCAGAGTAATCCGGTGACTGCGGCCGTCCGCGATACCTTACAGGGCAGGCAGAAGATGATCGTCGAGGCTACGCAGGAGATGCCGCCGGACAAGTACGGCCAGACTGACCCTACTGCTCGCTTCAAATCGCCGCATAAGCGCCGGGCCGAGCGGCTTCAGCAGGTCGCAGATGGTGTCCGCGTGAAGCGCGGACCCCTCGTGCTATGGAACCGGAATCATACCCTTGAAGACGTAGGCCTGAAGTGTCGCAATAATGCCCATGACTGCCGTTAGAATCAGACTGTACTTGAGGACGGAGCGGAAAAGTTCGCCTTCCTTTCCAACCAGGCCGGTAGCTGAGGCGGCAACCGCCAGAGAAATTGGCGAAATCATCTTCCCTAGGCTGCCACCGGTACCGTTCGTTGCGGCTGCCAGGACTTCGCTAATGCCGACTTGACGAGCGGTAACAATCTGTAGATTTCCAAACAACGCATTGCTGCTCGTATCACTGCCAGTTAGGAAAACCCCCAACCAGCCCAGAAATGCGGAAAAGAATGGAAACAGTCTACCCGTCAGTGCGAACGCAATGGCCAAGGTGGAGGTCATCGCGCCGTAATTCATCACCCATGCGAATGCGAGGACAGCGGCACCCGTAAAAATGGCATAGCGCAGTTGGTGAAGCGTCTTCCCGAGTTGCCGGCCAACAATCGAAAGTCCCTTTGGCTGGAACACGGCGGAGAGGACCGCCGTCAGAAGCACCGCCGTTCCGGGAGAAGACAGCCAGTTGAAACCGAATACTGCAGGATACGGAGAAGCTTTGGGCACGATCGGCGGCATACGCAGAACGGCTTTATCCAGCCCAGCGATGGGAACGTTCACAGTCCAGTGATTCAGGATTTTCAGGAATCCCGGACTGCCCCACAACCCCACGATGGCGACGAGGATGAGGAACGGGTACCATGCATTGACCAGCTCACCCGTTGAATACTTGCGCGCCGCTCCGGCAGATAGAGCCGCACTTCCAGTTTCCTTTGGGAAACGCCAATCCTCCTTGGGACGCCAGACCCTCAACAGCCCGATGGCGAAAAGAATGGTAACGATCGAACCGATTACGTCCGGAAGATACGGTCCGATGAAATTCGCAACCAGGCTTTGCGTGGAAGCAAACACGACGCCGACGCCGATCGCAGCCGGCCAGACCCCCTTCAATCCCTGCCGTCCAGCCATGATCCAAACGAGAATAATCGGAATCAAAAGCGAGAGAATCGGCGTTTGCCGACCGCACATCGCGCTGAGTGCCTGCAGGGGCAGGCCCGTAACGGTTGACAGCATGACGACTGCGATCCCGATGGCTCCGAAAACCACCGGAGCGGTATTGGTGAGCAGGCAAAGCCTTGCGGCGTAGAACGAGTCGAAACCCATCCCCACAAGCATTGCTGCGGTAATTGCCACCGGGGTGCCGCCGCCTGCGATTGCCTCTAGCAGTGTGCCGAAAGCGAATGCGATCAGGATCGCTTGCAGCCTCCGGTCATTACTGAGCGAAGCCAGCGATCCCTTAATCACATCGAATTGTTTCGTCTCGACGAGCACATTGTAGAAAAGAATCGCCGCGACGATGATGTACATAATCATCAGACCGTTCAACACGCCCAAAAGAGTAGACAGGCCAACTAATTTGGCGGGCATCTTATAGACCAAAATGCCGACGGCGGCGGCAAATACCCACGAGACTGGAACGGCTTTGTGAGTCGCCATTCGCTTGATGCCCAGCAGAAAAGCCAAAACGAGTAGCGGCAACGCTGCCGCGAAGGTTGACAAGAACTGATTTTGGAGGGGGTCGTAACCCTGCATCCAAGGAACCATGTGTGTAATGCCTCCTTACAGTCGGTGTTAAAGTGGCCGCATACGAACGGGGCTTATTTCTTGGCGGCTAACTCTATTGCGTCACGAGCATCCGCTAAACATTTCTTAAATCCGGTGGTGAGCAGAGCTCGGTCTCCCCCTACGGTCATGAGCCTGCATCCCAGGTCTCTCCACTTTCGGGTAGAAGCTTGTATCTGTTCGGTGGTGATTTCAGAGAGCATTACCGCAATCATGGATACGTCTCGGGCCTTTGCTTTGCTCACCATCGTCTTGAGAGTTTCCAACACGAGTGGATGATCCAGTTGACCAGGAACCCCGAGAGACTGTGATAAATCAAACGGGCCCATCATTAACGCATCGGCATTGGGGACCTTCAGGATTTCATCAAAGTTCTCTGCACCCTCTTTGCCCTCGACGAGCAACCACGCCATCGTTTCCTCATTGCTCCACTTCACGTGCGCGGGCCAATCTTCGACGTTATATTTAGTCGCTCGGGTCCATGGGCAAGCCCCACGGATACCGCTCGGTCCGTATTTTGCCGCTCGGACAGCTTTTTCCGCCTGCTCTTTGGTTGAAATGCCCGGAACTAGCACTCCCATGGCTCCGGTATCGAGAACTTTCAGAATGATGGTCTCTTCAACACCCGGTACCCTGACTACCGGGGTCACATCTGCGGCCTCTGCAGCTCTCACCATGGATGGCACGGTATCGAATCCGAATTGCCCGTGTTCCATGTCGATAATCACGAAGTCGTAGCCCTGATAGCCAGCGGCTTCGACAACCTCTGGTGAGCCTATCTGTACCCAAGTCCCAAAGGCAATCCGCCCTTGCTGCTGGGCTAGTTTCACTTTGTTCACTTTGTGTGCCATAAGTGTCACTCCTGGAAGAACTTATTGGAGACTTTCGACAGGAATCTTTGTCAGTCCTGAATCGCCTGAATTGTACTGTTCGTGACTGATCTTGCAAGACCAAACTGCACTGACCGAATCAAAACGGGGCGATGCTGTGCCATTTTGGGGCTGGTGGCCCAGATCTCCTATCAAGCCCTGAAGGTGCCCCACATCTGCCGCAGTTAGCAGATGTGGGAGTTGGTTTGACGAAGGTGATACTCTTTCCGCATGCCGGACGGGCTGAAGCGCTGGTATTTCGTGTTCAAAGCACACTTGAATGCGTGGAGTCCTGAGCTGCCTCACGTTTACCGACAGAAGGCAAACATGGGCCACCCGCCCGTTTCCAAGAGTGCCCTGATTTTCGGCACTTCTGACCTGCCAATTTCTCCAAAGAACGTGATCGTTGTTCCATTGCTCTTGACCAAATTCTTACTTCGCCAGTTGCTTGCGGATTGCCTGGAGTTCGCTTCGCCGCGCACCGGTCATCTTGGGATAGTTCAATTTGAGACCTTGCAGCGCGTCGATGACGATGCGCGAAATGATGAGCCGTGCGTTGTACTTGTCGTCCGCCGGAACCACGTGCCACGGCGCTGTTCTTGTGCTGGTGGCGCTCAGACAGTCCTCATAGGCCCGCATGTATTGATTCCAGAATTTCCGCTCGGCGATGTCGTCCAGGCTGAATTTCCAGTTTTTGTCCGGTTCATCGATGCGCGCCAGAAAGCGCCTTCGCTGCTCCTCCTTTGACAAGTGAAGGAAAAATTTTATGACCCGGGTGCCGTTGCGGTGGAGATGTTTCTCCAACTCCACAATGGAACGGTATCGCCCCTCCCAAGTCTCTTTGCTGTCTTGCTCGTGCGGAATATGTTCACCGTGCAAAATTTCCGGATGCACGCGGACGACCAGCACCTCCTCGTAGTAGGAGCGGTTGAAGACCCCGATCCGTCCGCGCGCCGGCAGGCGGCACGTCGTGCGCCAGAGAAAATCATGCTCCAATTCTTCCGCGCTTGGATGCTTGAAACTATGGACCTCGCAGCCCTGTGGGTTGACGCCGGTCAAGACGTGGCTGATGGCACCGTCCTTCCCGGCGGCGTCCATAGCCTGAAAAATAAGGAGCACCGAATAGCTGTCGGATGCGTAGAGTAAACGCTGCAGGGCGCTCAGTTCCCTGACATCCGCGGTGAGCATCTCCTTGTAGTGCTTCTCCGACTTGTAGAGCGCTCTTATGTCGGTTGCCCATTTGTGGAGCCTAACTTTTCTCCCTCTCTGGACGCGGAAGTCTTCTGGGTCGATCTTCACTATGGTCTTCATATTGAATGTGCTCTCTAGGCAAACGGGGATGTTCCCCCATCAATGTGGAGGGGCTCCCACTGCGGAATCCCCCGGCTTCTGAAACGCAGGCCATCAAGGACAACCTGTGCCTGGCCTGAAAAGCAAGTTTCCTAAAGCATTAGGCTACAACAACTTGCCCCAGGCGTCTCGCCATTATCTATTGCTTCGGCAGGTTTTTACCAGTCTGCCAGCCGCCGGTTAGCGCAAATATTTTTTCAGGCAACTCATCTTTTCAAGAACTCCGGGCATCACGCAATGGGCTACCTGCGTCAGAGACATTGTCAGTGCCATTTCAGGTGCTGGTGGGCGATGTTTGCCTTGCCGTTTGATTTTCCAAGTGAGCGCAGCAGTAAGTAAGTCAAAGACGAAATGTCGTTGAGGCGGCGAAGCTATGCCCGGGCCCCAGTTGTTCTCGCCAATACAATCTCAGAACGATCTGTCCCAATCAACCTATTTTGAGCCCAGGTGGTACGCCGCCTACACCTATGCGCGTCACGAGAAGCGCGTGGCCGAACACTTGCAGCGAATCGGAGTGGAGTCATACCTGGCGCTCTATACGGCGACGCGGCAATGGAATCAGCGACGCGCGCAGGTTGAATTACCTCTTTTCCCGGGCTACGTGTTTGTGCGCATTCCACTCGCGGAACGTATGCGCGTGCTGAGCGCTCCCGGCGTGGCGTACCTGGTAGGCACAAGAGGGGAGCCAGCACCGCTGGCCGACGATGAGGTCCAGCCGCTCCGTGATTGCCTGTCGCAGAAGTTGCGCGCCGAGCCAGTTGCTTACCTGAGCGCGGGAAGTCGCGTCCGCGTAGTGGCAGGGCCGCTCAGCGGGTTGGAAGGGGTGATCGTCCGGCGTGATGGTGAAACCCGATTTGTGGTATCGATTGAACTGATCATGCGCGCAATCGCTATCAATGTTGAGGGACTCGATCTGGAACTGGTCGAGTCGAGCGTCACGTCGGCGCTGCGCACGGTGTGTGTGGGAGAAACGGGAGCTGGCAATTCCTCTAGGCATTTCGAAGGATATTAATGTTTCTCAACTTCTATGGTTTGAGCGAACAGCCGTTTGGTGTGACACCCGATCCTGACTTTCTGTACCTGGGCGCCACTCATCGGGAGGCTTTGGCTTCAGTCGCCTACGGAATCCAGTCAGGAGTGGGATTCGCCGCGGTTATTGCTAAGCCGGGGATGGGCAAAACTACGTTGCTGTTCGCCCTGCTGCGGCATTTCCAGAATTCGGCTCAGAGCGCGTTTGTGTTTGACACGCAATGCAACTCAAAGGAGCTGCTACAAAACCTGCTCGCCGAATTCAAGATCCCGCAAGAGAGCGGCAAAAACGATGCATCAGCACTGGCTTGTTTGAGGCAGTTCCTGCTGAAGAGCGCACGAGCCAACCAGCGCGTGTTGGTGGTGGTGGATGAAGCGCAAAATCTCGACATTCCGGTCTTCGAAACGTTGCGCCTGCTGTCCAATTTTGAAACAGCTCATGCCAAACTCCTGCACATCGTGCTCGCCGGCCAGCCTGAACTCGGCAGGAAACTGGCCCTCCCCGAACTCGAGCAGCTTCGGCAACGGATCACGATCGTGTCGCGGCTGGACGTTTTTGCTCCCGTCGACGTCATCCGGTACGTTGTGCACAGACTGAAGCGGGCAGGGTATCGAGGCGATCCTCTTTTCACTCCTGAAGCTCTCGGCATACTGGTGGACAAGTCCCATGGCGTCCCGCGCGAGATCAACCGGCTTTGCTTCAATGCATTGTCACTCGGCTGTGCGTTGGGAAAGAAAGTGATCGACGGCCAGATGGTGCGCGAGGCCGCCGCGGATCTGGAATTCGGCTCTCTGCCAAACCAAGAAGAAACTGCCCAAGGGCGTGGGGTTTCAGAGACGACCGACGACGCACTTGCAGCATTGTTCAGCACCGCGCTCACGGCTCCAGCCCTCGCGAAAGAGGAAGCGGAGCGCATCACGGTGGGGCAGGAGTTGCAGAGAACAGAGAGTGAACGTACGGTTGTCGCCGGGACTGAGCAGCAACCGCAGACCGCGCCGCCCCTCATCCCCGAAGAGTCGAAAGCGGGGCAGGAGGAGCGAGCGGGCTACGCTGCAGAATCCAGCGCCGTTTCTGCCTCGCTTAGCGGTGTCTCGGGAACAGCCGCCGCTTCCCGGCTCGGCGTGCGCAACGCTTTCGGGCAGATCGCACAGAAGATGCGGGGTTTGCGGACGAAGCGAGCAACGGTCGCTGCCGGTTCGCGGCAGTCACGGCGGTTTGGATTTCGTCGGGTCGTCTGGCTGTGGAGTTTGGCAGTCGTGGCCGCGGCGGTCTTCGGCGGCCTGATTTGGTTCAGCAATCCCCAAAGTGCTACGACGCTCGCTTCACAGTTCGTTTCGGCAACCCAAAAATCGGTGGGGCAGTTCGCTTCGGCAACGCAAAAATCATTTAGGCAATGGCTAACAACCCTGCAGCCGGCTTTCGCAAGCGAAAAAGAAAAGCCTCGCTCCGAGTTGAACTCTAGCGCTCCCGAGAGCGTTTCAGAGGCCTCGCCAACATCCCCAACGGTCAAGCCCGCTTTGACGGCCGAAACGGGAGATAAGGGCCTTTCCGCTGCGGGCACAACAGCATCTGTTAGCGTTACGCCGGCAGCGGGACCGGGGAACCACAATCAAAGAGGCTCGCAAGCTACGAGGCTGCTGAATGGACGGGCAGCCTCAACCGGAAGCAAGGTCCCGGCGACGCGACACAGTGCCGCGCTTGCCGGAACTCCGGCAATGAGTCACTTCGCCGCGTCTGCGGTTGGAGCGGCGTCGGGTGCCGGTGCGACAGCGACGCCAGCAAGCCCGATCGTGAACGAAACGGCTAACCCTCCGGCTCCGGAGACGACGATTGCGGCGAAGCTGACCAAGTGGGTGGACCCGGTATACCCGCAGCAAGCGCGCAGCAGCGGGATCTCGGGCGGCGTTGAGTTGAATGCGCACATCGACGAAGCCGGAAAGGTGCAAGCGGTGCAAGCTATTTCTGGTGATCCGGGGCTGGCGAGCGCGGCCATGGATGCCGTGCGGCAGTGGGAATATCAGCCATCGTCAGTCAACGGAGAACCGCGGCAGAGCGATGCGCGAATCGTAATTGTCTTCTCACTTCGGTAGAGGAGAGCGGCCAGCTCGCGATGGCGTGCTGGAGACGAGGCATGGGTACAGGAAAATGAAGAGCAGATTTGGACTGATGATGGTGATCGTTTTGGCGGCCGTTCCTCTGTGCTGGTCGCAGGAGCAGCGCAAAGACACGCCCGATGCGAGCGCGACGAAAGAACAATTGGGTGGAGCGAGCGCGCCTCCGGGATTTGACGTAAGAAACCCGCGCTACCAGCTTTGCCCCGGCGACGTACTGGACCTTCACTTCGAATTCACGCCGGAATTCAATCAAACGAAGGTCACCGTCCAACCCGATGGCTTTGCCGCCCTGACCGGCGTTGGAGACGTTCACGTAGGGGGACTGACGGTTCCGGAACTGACGAAAACATTGCAGAGCGCGTACGGCAAGATCCTGGCGAAGCCGGTGATTACGGTGATGTTGCAGGATTTCAATAAACCTTACTTTATCGCCACCGGGCAGGTCGGCAAGCCCGGCAAGTATGACCTGCGAGCCAATACCACGCTGATCGAAGCGATAGGAATTGCCGGTGGCATGAATGACACCTCGAAGCACTCCGAGGTGTGGGTCTTCCATCGCCTGCCCGACGGCACCGTTCAAAGCAAGCGAGTGAACGTAAAGCAAATGCTGGTCGCGGGACGCCTCAACGAAGATGTCAGCCTGCAGCCGGGAGATACGATCTACGTTCCACAGAACATGGCTTCAAAGATCAAGAACTTCATCTCGCCGAGCATTGGCGCAGCCATTATTCCCAGCAAGCCATAACGCGAATCAGGGAGTTGTGAATGCAAGCAGAGCTTCAACCCGTAATATTGCAGCTGCCGGGGCGGCAGGCTGCGAAGTCCACTCCACGCATACTGCTGGCCATACTGTTCCGCCGCCGGCGATTGATGCTGACCACGTTTTTCGCGGTGCTCCTGCCGGTTGTGGCCGCGATGATCCTGATGCCGGGCGACTACGTTTCAGAAACGAAGGTACTGGTGCAAAGGCTCCGCTTCGATCCCATGATCAGCGCGGATTCGGCATCGAACGATTCCGCCACGCGGGAGTCAATGGCGCGCATGCAGGAGCAGGACGTCGATTCCGAGATCGACCTGATGCAAAGCGACGATTTGCTGCGGCAAGCGGCCGTGCAGAGCGGTTTGTCGAACCGCACATCGCTCTGGACAAGGCTGCTGCCGGCACCACCGGAAGACCGGCGCATTGCAAACGCCGCCCGGGTGATACGCAAAAATCTTGAGATTGAGCCGCCGAACAGATCCAACATTGTCACTCTGCGTTATCACTCAAACGATCCGCAGCAGGCTGCGCGGGTGCTAAAGGCGCTGACCGGCCTATACCTCGAGAGGCACGTCCAAGTACACCGTCCGGCGGGCAGCACGGAATTTTTCAGCCAGGAAGTCGAGCAGAACCGGCTTGCCCTGCAGCAGGCGGAAGCTCGCCTGAACGAATTCACGAAAACGCAAGGAGTGGTCTCGGCGGACGTGGAAAACAACACGCTACTGCAGAAGACCGCCGATTTCGATGCTTCGTTGCAGAGCACGAAGAGCCAGATCGCTGCGGTACAGCAGCGCATTTCCAATCTTAAAGCGCAGCTCCAAACAGCCAGCCCCCGGATCACTACCCTAGTCAAGACTACGACGGTCCCGGTCGATGCCCTGAAGTCAACTCTCTACTCGCTGCAACTGAAGCGCTCGGAACTGCTCACAAAGTATCAGCCCGAGTACCGCGTGGTGCAGGACGTGGACAAGCAGATTGCCGACACCAAGCTGGCAATTGCCGCGGCTGAAGCGGCGCCGAGTGCCGAGCGCACGACTGACCAGGACCCGGTGCACTCGTGGCTCACCTCCGAACTGGCGAAAGCACAATCGGAACTCGCGGCCCTGCAGGCCAGCGGGGCGCAGATCGGGCGTACCGTAAGCGATTACCACACGCGGTCCGTTCGGCTGGAGGAACTGGGGAAACAGCAGCAAGACCTGACGCGGAACCAGAAAGCCGCGGAGGAGACTTATCTCGCATCGCTGCACAAGCAGGCTGACGCGCGTTTGTCTGAGGCGCTTGATCGCTCGCGGATTATGAACGTGGCAATCGCCGAGGCAGCCACGGTTCCCGTACTGCCTGCCACCTCGCCTCTACTGAGACTTGTATTGGGCCTTGTTTTGGCGCTGCTGGTTGCGTTTGGAGCAGGAATTATCGCCGATTATTGGGACCCGTCTTTCCGCACGCCTTTGGAAGTCGAGGATGCTCTTGGCATTCCGGTGCTTGCCGCAATTCCTCTCAGAAAGTCGATTGGTGCCGGAATGGCTGCGATCGAGCGTAGCAACGTTTCAGCTTGACACCGTAAATGAACCACGCCATCGCACAGTCACCAGCGACCGCTCACGCCGCAAGGCCTAAGCCGGGGCGCTCTCCGAAGTTGCGCAGCGTCAGGCTGGAAGACTATGCACAGCTTGCCGCACTGACAGCGCCCTACGGATTTCCGCCGTCGATATGGACCTGCGAGCAATGGCGTCATCTTTGGGTCAACAATCCCGCTTACCCGCGGATGGGTGAAAGTTTTCCGCGAGGATGGGTACTTGAAGCCGGCGAGCGCATTGTCGGGCACATTGGTAGCCTTCCTCTGTTTTATCAACTCGATGGGCAACAGCTTCTCGTCGGTAACGGCCACTCGTTCGTTGTGGAAAACGAATACCGCGGATACGCACTTTTGCTGGCCGATCAGTACTGGAGCCAGAAGCTCGTAGACGTGGTGTTGGGCCACCAGACAAACCATGATGGGTTCAAGGCGCACGTCGAGCTTGGAGTTAAAGCCGTGCCCCTGGGCGCATGGGATCGAAAGGCCGTCTGGATCGTAAGCTATCGGGAATTTATTGCCGATTGGCTCGGTCGCAAGAGCCTGCCCGCCGCCGGCTTGTTATCATACCCGGCCGCGCTGGCGCTCTCGACCAAAGACACCTGGAATCGGATGCTACTGCGAGGACGCGCCCGCCGGGAAGCCGGCATTGAGATGTGCGCGGCTTTCGACGAGCGCTTCGATGATTTCTGGGATGAGCTTTGCGCCGAATATCCGCAGAGGTTCCTGGCATGGCGGACGCGGGCGGACCTGGAATGGCGGTTTCACTTCGCGCTGCGTGAAAAAAGAATTTGGATTGCCACATTCAGCCAAGACGGGCGGCTGCGCGCGTACGCGATTTTTCTGCTGCAGAAAAACCGCGAACCGCAAGACCGTATCCGGCGAGTGATCGTGGCGGACTTTCAATCTCTCGACCGCGACGACAGCGTCTACTACGCAATGCTGCGAGTAGCGCTGGAGCAAAGCCGCAAGTCCGGCATTCATCTGCTTGTGACCATGGGAATCAGCGCGAGCGGAACGGACATGAGCGCGATGGCACCGCATCGCGGTCCACTGCCTCGTCATTCGACGTCCCTGTTCAAAGCGCGGGATCCGAAGCTTTCGAGAGCGCTTGAGAGCCCGCAAGCGTGGTGTCCCTCTCTCTACGACGGCGATTCGAGTCTGTAACCAGATTCGATGAACTTCCAAGGTTTGAAAAGCATGCCAAGCAAAGAGCAAGATACTGTGTCCCGCAACATCAACGAGATTCACGCGATGTTCGACGCCGAACTTGCGGATGACATGTTTGCGCACCGCATGGTGTCGGCCGCGGCCTCCAAGCGTCCGGACGCCTTGGCGATTGTCTCCGCGCAAGGCCGGCTGAGTTATCGCGAACTGGATGCGCGAGCAAACAAGCTGGCGCAGCATTTCCGCGCGATGGGGATAGGTTCAGAAGAGGTCGTTGCACTATGGATGACGCGTTCTCCTTGGTTGATGGTGGCAGCCCTGGCCGCGCTCAAGGCAGGAGCGGCGTACTTGCCCATGGACCCGGCAAATCCTCGCCACCGGCTACTCTTCATGGTGAGCGATTGTGGTGCGAAGATTGTGGTGACCGAGTCTGCTTTGGCGGAGTGCGCGGGCCATGCGTGTTGCCCCGTGCTGAGCCTGGATCGCGCATGGAGAGAAATTGAAACGCGGGAAGCGCAAGCGCCGCAAGTGGAGCTTCGCCCAGACGCGCTGGCGTATGTGATCTACACCTCGGGGTCGACGGGTGTGCCGAAAGGCGTGGAAATTACGCATGCTAATCTGGCAAACCTGATCTTGTGGCACAACCGCGTGTTTCAGGTTACCAATGCGGATCATGCCAGCCACCTGGCGGGGCTCGGGTTCGATGCTTCCGTATGGGAGACTTGGCCCTATCTGGCAAGCGGAGCAAGCCTGCACCTGGCCGATTCTGAAACGCTGACCAGTCCCGAACGGCTTCGCTGCTGGTTGGTGGAAAACGGCATCACCATCGGTTTCGTGCCGACGCCGCTGGCGGAAAGAATCATCGACACGCCATGGCCAGAGGCAACGAAACTGCGAGTGCTGCTGACGGGTGGCGATACGCTGCATACGCGTCCGATCGCCGGATTGCCGTTTACGCTGGTGAACAACTACGGTCCGACCGAGTGTACGGTGGTTGCAACGTGGACAGCGGTACCATCGCGCCCGGGTCATGCGGGGTTACCCCCGATCGGCGCACCCATTGACAACGCGCAGGTTTACATCGTTGATGAGAACCTGCAACCGGTGCCGGACGGCGTCGCTGGAGAGATGTTTGTCGGCGGCGCTAACGTTGGCCGTGGGTATCGCAATCATCCCGAACTTACGGCGGAGCGCTTTGTCGCCAACCCGTTCGTGCCGGGCACGAAGTTGTACAGGACGGGCGACCTGGGACGGCGCTTCCCGGACGGTCAGATCGCATTTCTCGGCCGAGTCGATAATCAGATCAAAATTCGCGGATACAGGATTGAACCGGGCGAGATCGCAGCAGCGATGAATGCGCACCCCTCAGTCTCCGCAAGCGCCGTGATGGCACGCGCCGATGGCGCGGACGAAAAGCATCTGGTAGGCTACGTCGTTGGCAATGGCGATCTCACCCGCGGCGAACTACAAGGGTTCCTGCTCGACCGATTGCCCGACTACATGGTGCCCTCTGTCTTTGTCGTGCTCGACAGTCTTCCTCTGACGGCAAATGGCAAGGTAGATTACAGCGCACTTCCGCTGCCCACCTCGGAAAACATGTTGCGTGATGAACCGGCGGCTGCGAGTTCGGCGACCGAGGCATCTCTCGCGCGGATCGTCTCGGGACTGTTGCACGTTCCTGAAGTCGCTCCCGACGATGACTTTTTCCTGATCGGCGGGCATTCGCTGCTCGGGACACAGCTAATCGTGCGAATTCATGAAGCCTTCGGCGTCGAGGTTCCTCTCCGTACGCTGTTTGAGCGGCCAACGGTGCGAGGACTCGCGGCAGTGATCGAGGAATTGCTGATCGCGGAGGCCAAGGCGCAGATGACATTGGCTGCCACGGTGGAAACGATTCTTGCGGAACCAGTTCCTTCTTTTCCGCAAGCGGCGTAGCTGAGCGCGCGATTTGCAACCGATCCTTTGGAATACGTTCACTCAACTTCCACCGCAACAGCGGGAGCTTGAATCATAATGCTTTCCTCTACCGAACAATTGCCGGCTAGCCGGTCAACCGCTCCTCCGCTCAGCCTGTATCATCTGCTGGATCCGGAAGTGCTGGCCAATCCTTATCCCTTATACCAACGGCTCCGGACCGAGGATCCGGTGCATTGGGACCGCTATCTGCACGCGTGGGTGGTTACCCGCTACGAAGACGTCGTTACCGTGTTGCATCGATTCTCCGCCGAACGGACTCCCACACCAGAGCAACTGAAGTGCATGGGCCTCGCGTCGCTCAGCCCCATCGCGGCGGTCATGGTCAAGCAGATGCTTTTTATGGATGCGCCCGCGCACACGCGCTTGCGGGCTCTGGCCTCCTACGCCTTCGGGCCTGACAGGGTTGCCGTTCTCCGTACTCATATCCAGGAAATCTGCGACAGGCTTATCGACGGGGTGTTGCCTCGCGGCAAGATGGACGTGATTGCGGATCTTGCGGCGCCGCTCCCGGCGATTGTCACCGCCGAAATGTTGGGCGTTCCGGTGAGCGACCACGACCAGTTGAAAGACTGGTCCGCCACTTTTGCGGAGATGCTCGGCAACTTTCAGCACAATCCGGGCCGTGTGCCGGGAGTGCTACGCGCCGTGGAGGGGATGACCTCTTACTTCAAGTCCACTATCCGCGAACTGCGGGTCAAGCCGCGCCCAGGTCTGGTGCATTCCCTGATGACGGCCGAGATTAACGGTGATCGATTGACCGAGGAAGAGGTCATTGCAAATTCCATTGTCACGATGGTCGGCGGCCAGGAAACGACAACTAACCTGATTGGCAATGGGATTCTCAGCCTTCTCCGCAACCCCGGCGAATTGCAGAAGCTCCGGGCGGATCTGTCGCTCATTCCGTCCGCGGTCGAAGAACTGCTGCGCTATGAGAGCCCCAGCCAGCACACCGGGCGACTCGCTCCGGCCGACGTGGAACTGGGGGGAAAACTGATTCGAAAACGGCAGGCGGTGATCGCAGTTATGGCTGCCGGCAACCGCGATCCCGAGCGCTTTCCCGATCCCGACCGCCTCGATATTACTCGCCAGGACAACCGGCATCTCGCCTTCGGCTGGGCCGCGCACTTCTGTTTCGGCGCGGCGTTGGCGCGCATTGAAGGCAAAGTGGCTCTTGAAACGATTCTGCGGCGCCTGGGTGAGTTCGCACTTGAGCCGGGTGCAGCGCTGCAATGGCGTTCGAACCTGGGGCTGCGCGGCCTGACTCGTCTGCCTATAACGTTCCCGGCCTCCGAAGAGCGGAAAGCCGCATGATTGGTCAAACATGGAGGCATTGAATCGCATCGAGCTCGGGCCTGACGACGTGCACGTCTGGCGCGCGAGGCTTGATGCGAGCCCGGCGGTGTTCCGCGGTCTGAGCAGGACGCTTGCGCCGAATGAAGTTGAACGGGCGAGGCAATTTCGTTTCCTGCGCCACCGCAATTTGTTTGTTGCGGCGCGCGGCATTCTCAGGCACATACTCTCCAGCTATATGCGGATGGCGCCACACGCATTGCTGCTGCGGTCCTCCGCGAATGGAAAGCCATTTATTGGCTATGACAAGTGCGGAGTCCATTTCAACGTCTCGCACTCAGGCACTTTGGCACTCTATGCCGTCGCACGGCACGAGGTTGGCATCGACATCGAACAGATCGATGCGCGGCTCGCCACTCCAGACGTTGCCATGCGGGTTTTCACCAGCGGGGAACTCGCGGAATGGTACGCGCTGCCGGTATCCACGCGCTTGCACGCCTTTTTCGATTGCTGGACTCGCAAGGAAGCCTGCCTCAAAGGGCGTGCTGAGGGTCTCTCGCTACCATTGAACGAGTTGGAAGTGTGGTCGGCAGGCGATGAATTACGAGTCTTGTTCAGCGGCGGCCAGGCTTGGTTGCTACGCTCGCTAGAATCTGCCGCAGGATACAGCGCCGCCATAGCCGTCGAGGGCGGATGCGCGGACGTCAAATACCTGGACTTTCGCTTGAACCATGGCGCTTTCGCAATCAACGACGTTGTGCCCGGACTTCAACAGCCAGCAATTCCTGGTTGAGAACGCTATGGAGCTGTTCCGCAACCTGTGAACCTCTAATCCTTTTGGAAAACACACAATGAGCCGAAATTTCGAATTGCTTCAGAATCTTGGGCGGGAACCAAAGCTGTTCTCTTCCGCGGCATTTCCCGCGCGGAACGGAACGGAGAGGCAAGCGCCAAAACTCTTTACGAGCGACTTCGGAGTTGATCCCGAAATCAATCAACTGTGCCAACGGCTGTTCGTTGGGGGAGCAAATGCCGCAGAAGCCAGGGTCGTGACCTTTTGTTCCGTACAACCGGCCGCCTCAGAAGGGCAGATATGCGCGTACACGGCAATGACACTGGCGGCGCGCGTCAACCGGACCGTATGCGTTGTCGACTCGAACCTGAGGTCGCCGTCGTTGCACAGGTTTTTCGGCGTAAACAACCAAAGCGGCTTCAGCGAGGCAGCGACGAGCGATTCGACCCTCACTTGCCATGCCCGCCAGATTGGTGACAGCAATCTTACGCTGATTACCGCTGGCCGAATGCCTGATTCGCAAGTGGCGCAATCGGAAAGCACCGCATGCCGTCTGCGCGAACTGCGTTCGCATTTCGATTACGTCCTGATCAATGGCCCCACTGTCCCAGACCGTGGCCAAGCTATCTTCCTGGGCCGCCTTAGCGACGGGATTGTGCTGATCCTGGAGGCGAATTCAACCCGGCGCGACACGGCGATGCGAGTCAGGGCCGAAATGGAACAAGCGAATGTGCCTGTGCTCGGCGCCGTGCTTAATAACCGAACCTTTCCCATCCCTGACTCGTTGTATTCCAAGTTGTTTTGAACAGCACGTGTTCCTGATTGCGCGGCCTGACGGCGGCGCTTTTGCCGACCTGCTGTTCGGGTCCCAATTCAGCGATTGAGTCGCGCCATCCAGGGCGGCCCGCGCCTGGGCAGGAGACTCTGCCGGCTTACTGCAAACGAAATCGATAACCAGCGCAGGATTCTAGCTAAGACAATGTCGACACCCGAAGTTCTCCAGAGATCCATTTCCGCCCCCTCCCTGGCTGTCTCCTCTGTTCGGAATCCCCATAGGCCTGGGCTTTCGGCGATGCTCGTCCTCGCCGCAGACATCGTGGCACTGCGGCTTGCCTTGTGGGCATTCTTAGGCAATACGATAATCAGGCGACACGCCGCGCCAACCCGCTGGTTGGATTTTGCGCCATTGTTGTTACTTTTTTTGGTCCTTTACTGGCTTTTCGAACTATATCCGGGAGTCCGCGTCAGCCCGGTGGATGAGATCCGGCGTGTATCGCTGGCCAACACCAGTGCTTTTTTCTTTGTCGCTGTAATGCTCGCGTTAGATGGAGCAGCACTTGTTCCACTGTTAATTTGTCTCTTAGCGTGTCTCGGTACATCCGTTGTGATACTCGTGATGCGGGCCGCAGTCCGACGAATCGGGTCGCGGTTCGACTGGTGGGGCTGCCCGGTCGTTGTGTGCGGAGGCGGAGAGGTGGCGCTCTCGGTGTTGCGCAGACTAAACAGTCAGCCGCACCTTGGCCTGCGTCCAGTCGCGGTGGTTACCGATTACATTTCCGACAGGCAGATAGAAGAGGTTCCGGTACTCCAATCCGAGTACCTGAGCCGGATCGCGTCCAGCGGCGTGAAGCACGCGATCGTGGCCGCGCCGGAATTGTCGCAATCGCAATTTATCGATGTGCTTGAACGGGCCGGCGACGCCTTTCCTCATCTGATCCTTATTCCAGATACCGATTTTTTCTGGAAAGTCGGGTCCCATACGCAAGACCTGATGGGAGTCCTGGGGCTCCAGGTCCGAAACAATTTGCTTCATACCGGATCGCGAATCGCCAAGCGGGTCATCGATTTGGCATGCTCCACGGTGTTAGCTCTCCTCTTGCTTCCGCTAATGGCAGTCATCTCGCTTCTGATTGCCGTGGAATCGGGATTTCCTGTGTTCTACTCCCAAAAAAGGTTGGGGCACGATGGCCGGACCTTTCACATTTGGAAGTTCCGAACCATGGTGCGGAATGCTGCGGAAATCCTTGAACTCTCTCTGGCGAGCAACGCTGAACTGCGGAGCGAGTGGGCCGCGAACCAGAAGCTTCGAAACGACAGCCGTATCACCCGTGTAGGAAAGCTGTTACGAAAAACCAGTTTGGACGAACTTCCGCAACTTTGGAACGTGATCAAGGGCGAGATGAGCCTGGTCGGCCCGCGACCGATCGTGGACTCCGAAGTAGCCAAGTACAAGGCGGCCTACTCCCTGTATAAGAAGATGACTCCCGGGGTTACCGGGCTGTGGCAGGTGTCCGGACGCAACCGCACGACTTATGCGGAGCGTATCGCCTATGACACCTACTACGTCCGTAACTGGTCTGTGTGGATGGATATTTATTTGTTCGCCAAAACGATAGTGGTCGTTCTAACCGGCGACGGTGCCTATTGAGCCCAAACACTCGATATGGGCCGGCTTGCGTTAGCCAAGGCGGCGCCAACGCCTTCTTGCCCCGAACTCTGAATTCTCCGAGCACTTTCTACAGATGACAACTTTTGTCGGAACTCCGATTGATAACACCAGCGCCGAAGCCAAGGCAGCCGTGCGCAGCCACATTCGCGGCTCCGGGCTGCTGCTTACCGGCCGGGTAATATCCCTCGCCCTGACGTCTCTGACCCAAGTGCTGATCGTGCGCCACCTGTCGACAGACAATTATGCAGCGTGGGCATACGCGTTTTCCGTCGTGCTACTTTTGCAGGTCCTGTCAAGCTTTGGTTTCCAGGAAGCTGTCCCGCGATTCGTTTCCATTTACCACGAGCGCCGGGACTACCCGAGAATGTTCGGCACGATGCTGCTATCGGTCGGCTTGATAGCCCTTTCCAGCGCAGTCGTTATCGCGGCGTTTTTCTATTTTCCCGACAAGCTGCTGGCCCTGTTCCACCAGCAAAAAGAATCTCTCGTCGTGCTCTCCGTTCTAATCTTCATGGTGCCGTTCGAAGGGTTTGACGGAGTATTGATGGGTGTCTTCGCCAGTCTGGCCAACCCACGCTCGATATTCTTCCGGCGCTATATTCTGGCGCCTTCACTGAGGCTGGCCGTCGTGGTGCTGCTGATCGCCGGAAAGGCAAGTGTGTCGTTTCTTGCCTACGGGTATCTCGCTTCTAGCGTGCTTGGCATCCTGATCTACACCTGGATTCTGCTGCGGCTCCTACACCGTGAAGGTCTCCTGGCCGACCTCCGCCGTAATGGGGTCCATGTGCCCTACCGTGAATTGCTGTCGTTCGTGGCGCCTATGATGACCTCGGATTTGCTGCTGGTCCTGACCGATTCAGGCCTCGCCCTGCTCATCGGCTATTACTGCGGTTTGCGGGAGGCAGCTCTCTTCCGGATTGTGATACCCTTGGCCGCCCTGAACCACATTGTGGGGAACATGACGGGAATTTTGTACATGCCGGCAGCGGCGCGGCTGTTTGCCAATAATGATCGGGACGGCTTGGGACACCTGTATTGGCGCACCGCGACGTGGGTCGCCGTGCTCACGTTTCCAGTTTTTGTGGCGACATTTGCTTTTGCGCGGCCGCTCACCATCGCATTGTACGGTGAGCGCTACGCCGATGCCGCGGTGATACTCGCGATCATGTCGGCCGGAAGTTATTTCCACGCGATGTGGGGATTCAACGGCGTGACGTTGAAAGCGCTCAACAAGGCGCGTCATGTCGTGGCTTGCAATCTCTTAACCGCCGCCATAACTGTAATTTGTGCTCTGATTCTGATTCCGCGATACGGTGCGCTCGGGGCCGCGATTACCGACGCTATCGCGGCGGTTGTTCTAGCGCTTCTCAGGCAGGCGGCGCTCAGGCTCGCCGTTGGCATCGAAATCTTCGACATTAAGTTTCTCGCCTTCTACCTGTTCATTGTGGCTGCGGCAGCGCCGCTGTTGATCGTTCGCTCGCTTGTAGGATCTCACTTATACGCGGGAGCGATCCTTGCGCTTCTGAGTTTGGTGGCTGTTCTGCTCATCACGCGGAAGGAGTTGCGGGTTCCGGAGATTTTTCCTGAAAGCATTCGGCTCCCGCTGGTGTGGCGCTTCTTTGCGTAACCAGCTTGCTTGACGGGCAGGGATAAAAGGCAGAGACGCTCGAACTGGAACGATACATCGGAAAATGATCAGCATCTGCAAATCTTCGTACTTCGAGGTCGCCGACTTGTCGGGCTTGAATGCCGCGAATCGAGACCTTCTCCGCGGCTCCGTGGTTGTGCTGGCGTATCACGGAGTCATCTCAGACGATTATGCCAACCATCCGTTACGCTCTTCCAGCATGGTGACCGTGACCGAATTTCGGCGGCATCTGATGGAGATTGTCCGCCTGTTCAATCCGATTTCGATGGATGATTTCAGGGAGTGGTTTCGGGGCGGCCGCGAATTACCGCGCAAGCCCGTGTTAGTCACGTTCGACGATGGCTATGCAAACAATCTGGTTCACGCCGCGCCATTGCTGAAGCAAATGGGAGTACCCGCCACCTTTTTTGTTTCCACGGGCTACATCGGCGATAACCGGTTACTTTGGCCCACTGAAGTGTTTTGCCGTTCTTATTACTGGCCGGGGCGGAGAATGCCGCTGCCGCGAGGCGAAGAAATCGTCGTGCCGGAAAGTCATTCCGCCCGGCTCGCGTTTGCCGACACTCTTGAAAGGACGTGCAAACAGCTTTCGGACGCCGCCTGCACGAAGTATCTTGCCCAGTTGCGCGCGGAGTGCGCGCTGGTGCTGGACGAGGCAGCAAAGGAGCTGTTTGGATTTCTGGATTGGGACGGCGTACGGGAGCTCAGAAAAAGCGGCTTCGATATAGGTTCGCATACCGTCGAACACGTTATCGTTTCGCGCGTCGACCACGCGCGGTTGGCGCAAGAGCTGCGGGCCAGCAAGGCGATGATCGAAAACGAGATTCGTTGCGATTGCCCCTGTTTCGCCTACCCGGACGGCAAGACCGATGACATCACGCCCGCCGCCATGCAGGCAGCCGCCGACGCCGGATACGATCTTGCATTTTGTGTTATGGACGGAGTATGCCGGCGTTCCGCCAATCCGATGGTGCTGGACCGGGTCTGGATACCCGGGCGAGTTGGCATGCACGAATTCCGCACCAGGATCAGCGGCACGCACGGCAAACTCAAGCAGTTGTTGCGGTACGCCAAGCCCCGGCGCGTTGCTTGATTTCACGCAATGAACTTTAACGAGAGATCGATGTCACAAGAATGGCGTGGCCTGCGTTGCGAGTTGGTCACGGACTTTTCTCGCTTGCAGTCTTTTGCTCCCGCCTGGGAGCGATTGAACAGCGAAAGCTGCGGCAGCGCATTCCAGAGCTGGGGCTGGGCGAGCGCCTTCTGGAAGACGCATGGCCATGCGCTTACGCTATGCACGCCAGTGATATTCGCCGGTGATGCAGTTGTGGGCATCGTTCCCTTGGCGATTCGAAACGGCACTGTGCGCCTGCTTGGAGAGCCTTACGCCGACTATAATGGGCCGCTTTGCCTGCCGCAGCACGCGCTTGATGTTCTGAATACCGCGCTCACTGCATTGCTCGATGCGCCGTTTCCCTGGACAGAATGCGTCTTCAACAACCTGCCCGAGGGCTCCCCGGTGATGCAATCTCTGGAGTCTCCGGCGTCGCAGTTGCGGAGGCATTTCCAGGCCGTCTTTCAGTACTCGTGCCCCACAGTGCGGGATGATGAACCCGGCACGTTTGAGCGGCTGGCGCGCAAAGAAAGCCTTCGGCGTCATGAGAACCGCCTTCGGCGTCAAGGAAGCCTTGCGTTTCGCCACATAGAGGATCGCCAGGAGATTCTGCGGCATTTGGACGAGTTTTTCGCGCAGCACGCCACACGCCAGGCGCTCAACGGTGTCCGCAGCCAGTTCCTCGATTCCACGCCGCGGGCCATGATGCGAGCTCTCGTAGAGGAACTCGATCCGGCGCACGAGTTGCGTTTTTGCGCGCTTGAACTGAATGATCGTGCGGTCGCGTATCACTTTGGATTCCAGCGCGCGGGTAAATTTGTTTTTTATGTGCCGAGTTTCGACGTGAACTACTGGGATGATTCTCCCGGGGAGGTGCTGCTGCGCAACCTCTTCAAGTATGCGCAGAAAGAGAAGCTGTCGGAATTCGATTTCACGATTGGAGATGAAGCGTACAAGGACCGCTTCGCCAACTGCGTGCGAAAAACGTGGTCGGTTTACTTCTATCGTTCACCGCGGCAGCCGCGGGTTCAGCTCCTGCGAGCCGGCCGAAGCGTGCGAGACATTGCGCGCCGTAACAACCGGGCGACGGAGATTGTTCGTTGGGCAAAACAGACAGTGAATCGCGGCGCACGATTGCTGCGGCCCGAAGCAATGCTGCGCTCGGCTGCCGTCGCGTTGGGCAGG
>Ga0181533_1000113_pt1 | contig 99247 bp, 90 predicted proteins | sample PEATcosm2014_Bin_45_FD_119772 | JGI IMG/M metagenome (GOLD analysis project Ga0181533, IMG submission 119772) | Peatland microbial communities from MTU Mesocosm Facility, Houghton, MI, USA - PEATcosm2014_Bin11_60_metaG | ecosystem: Environmental > Terrestrial > Soil > Wetlands > Peat | place... | reverse complement strand
TTGTCGGGACCGGCCGGGCCGTCTCCTGGTTCCAGGTTGTGCGTCATTGCTCGACACCTTCCCCGCCCTCATTGCTCAGATGGTGGATGGTGAAGATGTCTCAGGGTTTGTGGACACAGAGGGTTCCATATCGTCTTCGACACACCGCAGCGCCTTCTCGGCCCGGTTGCGCGCCCCTCGGCGCCCACAGAGGCGGGCGCAGAACGAAGTCAACACCTCGGTCATGTCTCGGACCAAGTCGCCATCGACCTCGCCCTCGTCGGCGACCAACACCCGCCGACCTCCTGCCGACAGGGCCGCTTCGAGGTGTTTTACCCCGAAGCGGGCGAGACGGTCGCGGTGCTCGACCACGACGGTGAGCGCCGTCGGGCCAGCCAGCACCCGGGCAAGCTTTCGGCGCTTTGCGGTCATGTCCGAGGCGACCTCGGTGACCACTTCGTCGACCGACAGGCCACGTCTCGTTGCCCACTCGGTGACGCGGGCCACCTGGCGGTCGAGATCACCCCGTTGGTCGTCGGAGCACACCCGGGCATACAGGACCGTGCGACCACCGAGACTCTCGGAGCTCTCCATGTCCACCAGGATCAACCGGCCCACCTTCTGCGCTGGCACCGGCAGCGTGTCTTCCCGGAACCACCGGTAGGCGGTGAAGTTGCTCACCCCAACACGTTCCGCCCAATCGGACAGGTTCATGCATCCGTACTAGAACAGACGTACGCCGACTAGAAGCTACTCAGCATGCAGCAGTTGTGGACCCCTTCCGACAGCCGAGGACCGCACTCCTTCGGTAGCCGAGGACGGCGACGCCACCCCCTCGGTCGCTCAGGAAAGCACCCCCTCGGTCGCTCCGGAAGATAGCCTGGTTGCCGCGAAAAGCACTGCGCCGGTCGCCGCGGGCGCGCCGGCGATGGCCGAAAGCGGCACACCGCCCGTCGCCGGAGGTGACACTTTTTGGCTCGCCAGGGCCGAGACCCGAAAGCCAGCGGCGCGCCCACGCGCGAGGTCCACAACCGTGGCCAGCAAGATCCGCACGGCCGTCGCCTACGTGCTGCTGCTGGCCGTCATCGGGGCGGCAGGATTCGCCACCGTCGCTCTGGTCCGAGGCACCTGGATGGTCACCCCGGTCCTCTCGGGCAGCATGCGACCCGGACTTGCGGTCGGCGGCGTCGTGGTCAGCGAGCGTGTCCCCGTGGCCAGCCTCGCCGTGCGGGACGTGATCATTTTCAGCGACCCGTTCAAGCCCTCCGAGCAGATCGTGCACCGCATCGTCCGCATCACCAAAGGCCCCTCCGGGCAACTCCTGTTCAACACCCAGGGCGATGCGAACACGGTCCGGGACCCGTGGACGCTCACGACAAAGGGGGACTACATCTACCGAGCACGCTGGGCGGTCCCCCTCGTCGGCTATGGCGCCATCGCCTATCAGAACCACCGCGGCTTCTTCCTGCTCGGGGCCGGCATCGTCCTGATACTGATCGCTGTCAGCACGGCCCTCGGCACACGCCGGCGCCGGCAACGCCGACATTCTCGGCGAACTGCTCGGGGACCTGCGGCGGCGGGTCGAGACGTGACCGGAACGACCTCTTCGTCAGCTTGAGCTGCTGTAACGCGGATGAACGAAGCCGAATCCCACTCGGGGGATTCGGCATGACCTCGCAAATTCGTTCGACCCCTCCCTTGACACGGGCGACTTGCTCGTGGCACGGTTCGCCACAACAGAGGAAGCGTTGATTCCCAGTCCGTAAGTGGTCGCTTGGGCTGGTGGGAGCGAATAGCGAACCCGTACCCCTCGGCAGTCAGAGTTGTTCAGGACCTGCGAGCAAGGTGAACGGGAATGGCGAGGTTCCTCCGGTCTCAGCACGAGGCAGCGTCGAAGGGTCCATCCCAGAGCTTCGCTGCCGCGCTTTGTGAACCGTCACCTCCCGCGGCGAACGACCCGGTAGGCGCCCGCTCCAGAACCGGCCACGAGCCCCGCCGAGGACTGGGGGGACAGGCGCGAAAAGCGCTCCGCCTCGCTCTCATCGTTGCCGTCGTAGTTGTGTGGGGACACGACATCGGAACGGCCGCGGCCGATCTCACGGCCCCGAGGCCCGAGACGCTCCAGCAGTTGCTGGCCAACACGGCACCACCGAAGCCAGGCCAGCAGGTACATGCCGTGGCCGAACCGTATTACATCGTCGTGACTCCGGCCGGTCGTGGAGGTCAGATCCCCATGACCTGGCCGGACTGGCGCCGGCAAGTGCCGACGAGCAGCCCAGGCCTGAAGACACCCGGCGCGACGAGCGTGGAAGGGTAAGCGATGAGCGCCGTGGGGTCGGCCGCCCGTCACCTCGATGTCTCTTCCTTGCGTGGTCTTTGGCGTCCCGTCGGAGGACGACTGGAAGCCGGATCCAAACGTACGCGCACCTGGGCTGAGGGAATCCGAGCACGCTGGCACGACAACGGCGTCATCGTCGACTACATGCAGGCCATGGAGTTGGCCGCGGAACTGGCGTGGAACGACGCCCGATCGCAGGGCGGTTCTCTCGAGAGCGACAGTTTCTATGACGGGATCCAAGCTGCCCTCGTGGAGTTCCTCGCAGACCGGCAGCTACCTCAGGCTCTGGACGGGTCGTCTCCATTCGGGCTGGGCCGAAAGCAGGCCTGGGCAATCCTGTCGGCGATGACCCTCGGCGTGGGGATAGGCCTCTGTCCCCCGCCAGTGGTGCTGCCCGAGCTCGGGCGGGATCGCCAGTTCGCACCGGGATGGGTCGGGCCGTTCGGCACGACGGCTGTTCGCGAGGGCGCCTTTGACGCGTCCGACACCCTCAGATTCCGCTGGCGCGAGGCCAGCGAGAGTCCGTGGGATGACTCTGGGCATGCCACCGGTTCACGACCGATCCGGTGGTCCGACGTGAACTGGGTTCGGCTCATGTCGCTACCGAGCCTCCTGCCCAAGGTTGCGGAGCAGTACTCCCGGCTACCCGGTTCCACCGAGCTCGATGTGGTCTATGGAACTCTCACGGGTGCGGATGGGCCGGGTGCAGAAGTCTTCGGCCTCGTGAGCACCGGGGCGTATTCCGGGGAGCAGTGGCTCGAGATGTTCCGGGACGCCGGCGTGAGGATCAAGCCGTGCGCGCCGAGCTCACCGGTCTCAACCGCCTTCGCGGGTGGTGAGAAGCCGGCTACATCCCCTGAGGGCCCACCCCCATCGGCGACGTCGAAGCCTGACGAGCCCTGTCCGGAGGCCAGCGTGCTGGCGCGATCGGGTCGCCTTCCCGCCAGCAGGCGAGGCCGCGCCGAACGGCGTTCGCCCTGACGAAGCGAGGCGGGAGATGGCCCGTCGCGCCGCGCACTTGCAGCACCGTATTCGCTTGACGAGCCCAGTGCGCCTTGTAGCTCTCGTCCCCACGGAGGAGGTCGATCCGCCGCTGCCCTGTCTCGCAGGCCCGCTCGATCGCCGCGGCCATGAGCAGGGTGCCGGCAGACTGCACACCAGAGCGGCGACCGCCCTGATAACAGTAAGAGCAGCCCGCCACCTCCAACCAGACTTGACTGGCAAGGGTCGAGTCGCCATCGACCAGCTCGAAGACGATCAGCTCTCCGCGCGCCGCACCGGCGCGAGCCGCACGTGCAAAGCGCGTCCGCAAGTCGGTGAACTCAGAAGTGCCCCACTGCAGCGTGTGAAGGCGCATGAGCCGCTCGATGGCGGCGTCGATGTCACCAGGTCCGACGCAGCGGACGCTCCAACCGCGTCGCTCCGCCGCGTGCTGAGATTTCCTGATGGTCGATCGCCAGTTGTGCGACCGGCTGGCCATGTAATCCTCGAAGCTCTCCGACAGCTCCTCGTAGGGGGCAACCGTCTCGGCGAGGACCCAACGCGGGAAAGGCACGAGATCGATCGCCGAGAGGCCTGAGACGGCGCACCAGAGGTCGACCACGCTTCGCTCGCGCCCGAGCCACTGGCCGAGCGCCTGCAGGACTTCCGGCTCCCGACCGGGCAGGGAGGCGACGGCGGAATAGTCGGAAACGTCCATCGTGTGCAGCCACGGCAAGGCTCGCCGCCAACGCTCGTGCACGAGCGGGATCCCCCCGATCAGCTCGTCACCATCGAAGACGAGCGGGATCCGCAGAACGCCCCCAGGGCCGGCGCCGATGCCGTCGACCCACCAGGAGCGAAGAAACGGGGACGGGGACACGCAACGATCCACCAGATCGTCCCAGGCTGGGCGAACATCCTCGAGACGGTCAACCACCTCGACGAAAAGACGGTGAGCGACGTCGGTCATTTCCAGGCGACGGGAAAGAACACCTCGTGCCCTCCGAGGAACAACCGGAGAAATCGAGTGTCCAAGGCTGCTCCGGCGTCGATGCCCTCGGTTGCCAGGGCAGGAAACTGCGACCTGTAGGCCGCCAGCGCCTCGCGCTTGCGCTCGAGGAAGTCCCCCGTGCGGACGGCTTCCGGCCAGCGCAGCACAAGCTCGGTGCGCTTCCAGTGTCGCGGCAGCGCCTGTTGCCAGACCGGAAAAGTGAGCAGGCGGGCTGACCTGCCCGACAGCGCCGTGAGAGCGGCCATGCCCAGCGCCGCGTGGTCGCCGTGAGGATCCGTAGGCGAGGTAGTCACTACCTCGTCCGGTCGGAGCGCCTCGAGGAGGTCTGAGATCGCATCCACCAGATCGTCGCCGGCGAGGTGAAGGGCGCCGTCGGAGAAGTGCATCATGTGGGTCTGGCCATCTTCCAGCCCGAGCACCCGGCACGCCTGGCGAAACTCGCTCTGGCGCAGGGCGATGTTCTCCTCGGGGGAAGGTCCCTTCGGACTCAGGCCTCCATCGGTAGCGAGCCCGATATCTACTGGCGTCCCGGCCGCGAGCTTGCGCATGATGGTGGCGGCACACCCCAGGGTCTCGTCGTCAGGATGCGGCGATAGTACGACGCAAGACCGGTAAGCACTGCTGGCGGTCACGTCCCGGGCGACATGACCCACCAGAGAGTCGAGCACACGCACGAGCGGCGGACTGCTCTTTCGCCACACGGGCTCGAGATGGATCATATCGACTGGCGAGTCATCGTCGCCGGAGCGTCATAATTGGGAACTCGTCCTGGGGACGGCGGCGAGCTCGCGCATCCCGACCCGGATGATGGGGGCGGTGCGCCGAAGCAGGCCCCGCAAGGACCCTTTACGGAGATCCCTTTGCCTGATCGTGTAGGTGACCCCTCGCGACTTGGGCATCTGCGAGAGAGTCTTCCTCCAAAAGGAGACGACGTCGGCCTCCTCCTGCTCTTGCGAGTAAGCCGAGAGACAAGCAGCGGCTCTCGATCGGGCCGCCGGCCAGTGCTCAGCGGCGTCGAAGTTCCGGAGCCAGGTCTCGATCTCATGCGCGAAGGAGACGACGTCACTGTCCAGTACCGAGATCGCCCCGAGTGGTCCAAAGTACTCGCGGGCGCCGAATCCCGTGTACCCGATGACCGAGCAGCCAGACGCGATCGCCTCGAGCGGGGAAAGGGCGCAACCCTCGTGCTGGCTGAGAAAGCTGAGGAACAACGAGGCGGACCGAAGTGTCGCGGCGACCACGGACTGGGGCATCCGATCGAGGACGAGGACATCCCAGCCCCTGAGAGCATCTCTGGAACGGAGGATGTCCAAGACGATGCGGGACTCGTCTGGGCGCTTGCGGGTCATGTAGGCGAGGCGCTGCCCGTCCGGCGGCTGGTCCGGCAGGTGAAACAAGGTCGGGTCTACGGAGAGATGAATACGCTGGAACAGATTCTGGGGAAAGGCATATTCGAGGAGCTCCAGATTCTCCTGGGATACGGTCATTGTTGCCATCAGGTCCTTGGAAGCGACGTAAGGATGATCGTCCAGGGGATAGTTCCTCAATACGTAGAACGCACTCTGGTTGAAGGAGACCTTTGGCACGCCAGGCGCCAAAGAGGTGAGCAGGGTGCTCCAATTCTCGGGGATCACAAGCACATCGTCGTCTTTGACCACCAGTGGCAGCGACGTCACCTTCGACGAGTTCTCGAACCAGGTGCAGCGAAAGTTGCGGATGCCGTGCACCACACAGGCCGGAATGCCAGCCCTGTTGAGGAGGTCCACGTGCTGATAGGCCACGCGCACGCCTCCATGGGGCACATCCTGCGAGCCGCACAGGTACAGGAGCGTCATGCCTCAAGAGTAGCGAGGTGCACAAGTTGCTGTGAAAAGACCCTCATTGCCCGCAGTGGCGTTCGTCTGCCTGCCAATGCGGTCTTTGCCTGCCCGGGGCGGACGTCTCCGCCGGCGGTCGAGGCCTTTGGAACAAGTGCCTGTTGACCTCCTTCACGCCCGGTGCCGGAGATCATCGTGGCGGCACCTCTGACATGATCGTCCCGCCCTGCGCAACCTCCACGATCCGGGCAGGGCGCCCGGGCTCAACACGCGCTCGAGGGGCGCCGAAGCGCCCCTCGAGGCGGCCGTGGGAACAGTCCCACAGCCATCGTCATCTGCTGAAAAAGGCTCGGCTTCCGGGCTGCATCGAGCGGGACCAACTCTCGACCGGAGACACCGAGGGTGTCTGGATGGGTATCACCAGGTGGTCCAGCGTGCCGCCTAGCGGCCAGCCACCTCCAGGGTCCCGCAAGGTTGACTACTCATGAATTGGACCACCTCCTTTCTCTGGTGGCCCCCAATGTACCGGCACTCGGGCACCAATGTGTGCACCGCTCAGCCGAAGGGCCACCAGCCCCGTTTCCGGGTCGCCGCCCGGCGGGGCGACTCCAGCCGACGCGACAGCTTCGGCCCCGGGTGAGGCAGGTCGCTCGTCAGCTCGTAGAGGTCGACGAGGGTCTCGGCAACAAAGACGAGCTCGACCCGGCGTTGCAGCTCCTCGAGGCTGAGCCGGCCCTCGGCGTAGTGCTCGTGCAGCTCGGCGGCAAAACGTTCCCGATCTGCATCCGAGGCCCGCGGTCCACTCGGCCGGCCGCCTTTCGCGCCTGCGCCCACGGGCGCGGACTTTAGTCTGTCTCCGGGTCGATCCCCGCTCGACGCGGCTCCCCGCCGCCCGGCGGGAAGGCCCAGGAGGCAGGCGCCATGCACTACGAGGACGAACAGGTCGAGATCCACAAGCTCGTCGTCGGCCCCTTGGACAACAACGTCTTCGTTCTGCGCTGCCGCCAGAGCGGCGAGGCCCTGCTCGTCGACGCCGCCAACGAGCACGAGCAGCTCTTGGCGCTCTGCCGGGAGCTCGGAGTGCGCAAGATCGTCGAGACCCACGGCCACTGGGACCACATCCAGGCCGTGCCCCAGCTGCGCGAGGCCGGCTATGAGGTGGCGGTGCACGCCGAGGACGCCGCCATGCTCCCCTCCTACGACCTCCTCCTCGAAGACGACGAGCTGCTCGAGGTCGGCTGGCTGCGGCTGCGGACGATCCACACCCCCGGCCACACGCCCGGGTCGATGTGCTTTCTCATCGAAGGCTCCCCCGTGCTCCTCTCGGGTGACACCCTCTTCCCGGGCGGTCCCGGTAACACCGCCTCCGAGATCGGGGACTTCCCGACGATCATCGACTCGATCGAGCGACGCCTCTTCGTGCCCCTGGCGCCCGGGACGATCGTGATGCCGGGCCACGGCCTTGACACCACCATCGGCGCCGAGCGACCCCATCTCGACGAATGGGTCGCGAGGGGCTGGTAAGGCAATATTTTCCCCTACGGACGTAGTGGTAATCGCCCGGCGCGTCTAACATGGATGGCGTGCCGGAAGGAACTGCGACCGCCGAGGCCCCGCGTGCCCCACAAGCCCCGCGTGACCCACAAGCCCAGCGTGCCCCACAAGCCCCACGAGCCGAGCGCGCCCCCGAGAGCCTCGGGACCGCCGCCGCGCCCGGGAGCGGCCCCGCCGGCGGCGAGGTGCTGAGCGTCGAGGACCTGCACGTCGCGGTCGAGGACCACGAGATCCTCCGCGGTGTCGACCTCGTCGTCGAACAAGGCGAGCTGCACGCCCTCATGGGCCCGAACGGCTCGGGAAAGTCCACCCTCGCCAACACCCTCGCCGGCCACCCCGGCTACCGGGTCACAAAGGGACGGATCGTGTTCCGGGGCGAGGAGATCACGAGCTGGGCAGCCGATGCTCGGGCCAGGGCGGGAATGTTTCTCGCCTTTCAGTACCCCGAGGAGATCCCGGGCGTGTCGGTGTCGCAATTCCTCCGCCAGGCCGTCTCTGCCCGCCGGGGGACGGAGATCTCGGTGCTCGAGGTCCGCGTCGCCCTCCTGGAGTGGATGCAGCGCCTCGACATGGACCCCTCCTTCGCCAGCCGCTACTTGAACGAGGGGTTCTCCGGCGGCGAGAAGAAACGCAACGAGATCCTCCAGATGGCCATGCTCGAGCCCGAGGTCGCCATCTTGGACGAGACCGACTCCGGCCTCGACGTCGACGCCCTGCGCATCGTCGCCCGCGGGATCGAGGAGGTCCGCCGCGTCCGCCCGGCGCTCGGCATCGTGCTCGTGACCCACTACCGCCGCATCCTCGAGGAGCTGCGGCCCGACCGGGTGCACGTGATGCTGGACGGGCGCATCGTCGAAAGCGGGGGCCCTGAGCTCGCGGAGCGCCTCGACCGCGAGGGCTACGAGGCCCTGCGGTCATGACCTCGACCGTCGAGGCCGGCTCGCTCGACATCGCCACCCTTCGCAGGCAGTTCCCCCTCCTCGGCCAAAAGTCGCACGGCCGGCGGCTCGTCTACCTCGACTCGGCGGCGTCTTCCCAGCACCCCCGCGCCGTGCTCGAGGCCATGGACCACTACTACGAGACCACCCATGCCAACGTGCACCGCGGCGTCTACGCCATCGCCGAGGAGGCCACCCGCCAGTTCGAGGCGGCCCGGCAGGCCACGGGCCGGTTCATCAAAGCGCCCCATCCGGGCACCGAGATCGTGTTCACCAAGAACGCCACCGAGGCCTTGAACCTCGTCGCCCACTCCTACGGCCGGCACCTCCTCCCCGAGGGCAAGGCCATCTTGCTCACCGAGCTCGAGCACCACGCCAACCTGGTGCCCTGGCTGATGCTCGCCGCCGAGCGCGGCACCGAGCTGAGATACATCCCCATCGGCGACGACTACCGGCTCGAGCTGTCCGACCTCGACCGCCTGATCGACGGCGTCGGCCTCGTCGGGGTCTCGTGCATGTCGAACGTCCTCGGCACGATCAACGACCTCGGCCCCATAGTCGCCGCCGCCCACTCAAAAGGCGCTGTCGTCGTCGCCGACGGCTCCCAGATCGTCCCCCACCGCCGCGTGGACGTGAGGGCGCTCGGCGTCGACTTCCTGGCCTTCACGGGCCACAAGATGCTCGGGCCGACCGGCATCGGGGTGCTGTGGGGACGCGAAGAGCTGCTCGATCGGATGCCGCCCTTTCTCGGTGGCGGTGAGATGATCCGGGACGTGCGCCTCGACGGTTTCGTCCCCAACGACCTGCCCTGGAAGTTCGAGGCCGGCACGCCGCCGATCGCGGAGGCCGTCGGCTTGCACGCCGCGATCGGTTTCCTCGAGGCTGTGGGCATGGAGCGGATCACTGCCCACGAGGTCGAGCTCACGTCGCGTGCCATCGAGCTGCTCACCGAGCGCCACGGAGACGACCTGCGCATCTTCGGGCCGCCCGCCGACCCCACCGGGCGCGGGGGCGTGCTCTCGTTCGCGTTTCGCGACATCCACCCCCACGACCTCGCCCAGGTCCTCGACGCCGAGGGCGTCTGCGTGCGGGCGGGCCACCACTGCGCCAAGCCCCTCATGCGCCGCCTGGGCGTCACGGCGACGGCACGAGCCTCGTTCTACCTCTACAACGGTGAGGACGACATCGCCGCGCTCTCGGACGCGCTCGAGGTCGCAGCAGCATTCTTCGGCTGAGACACGCCGACTGACATAGGAGCCACAACACCGCCATGGCCGGCCTTGAAGACCTGTACCGCGAGATCATCCTCGACCACTACCGCTCGCCTCGCAACCGGGGCGAGCTCGAAGTCCCACCTGCCCACCGCGTGGAGGGGTTCAACCCGCTCTGCGGCGACGAGGTCGTCGTCTACCTGGAAGTCAACGACGGGGTCGTCACGGACCTGCGCATCTCCGGCCAGGGATGCTCCATCAGCCAGTCGTCGGCCTCGATGATGTCGGCCTCGGTGAAGGGCCGCCCCGTCGAGAAGGCCCGCAAGCTGATCCGCTCCTTCAAGGCGATGATGTCGATCCACGAGCAGTCCCTGGGCGGAGACGAGGCCGACGACCACGAAGAGGCCGAGACCGTGAAGCCCGAGGACCTCGGCGAGCTGGCCGCCCTCCAGGGCGTGGTCAAGTTTCCCGTGCGCATCAAGTGCGCCACCCTCTCGTGGAACACCCTCGCCCAGGGCCTCGACGAGATCGCCGCCGGCGTGCAGCCGGGCGACTGAGCCGGAGCGGACAGCGCCTCAGGAGCGCCGTCGACTGTCAGGGGGTCGGTCGCGCAGGGCCTCGGCGAGCTCATGGCGCCCGGAGATCCCGAGCTTCTCGTAGCCCAGCCGCAGGAGCTGCTGGGGCGCAGGGAAGTTGTTGGAGCTCAAGCCCCCGGCGGCCGGTAGATCGATTCCCTCTTGACACCGGCATCGACCTCGGCCGGCGTGAGGAGGGACACGGTCCGAACCCTGGCCCCACCGGCGGCGCTCACGGCGAGCATGGCACCGGCGGCCGTGACGGCGTCGGGATAGTCGACGATGAGGTAGGCGTCCTTCTCACCGAAGGCGAAGTAGAACGACTCGACCTTCCCCCCGACTGCCTCGGTCGCCGCCGTGACGGCGGCGACGCGGGCCGAACCGCCCTCAGCCCTGAGGCCCTTTAGGCCCTCGAGGGTGTAGCTCACCTCAAGCAGGTACTTCGGCATGATTCCCCCTTGTCTAGTGGGCCACCATGGTACGCGAAGAAGTTTCCGCCCGCTCCGGTGACACCTGCGTGATCTGGCTGACAAGTGCCACCACCACATCGGGGACAACTTCGACTAGGGTCCGCCCTTTGCTGCACGAAGACTGCTCTGGCAGCTCTGTACCCAATGCAGCCCAAAAAGGGGGGTCCTCTATGTTCGGCACGATCTGTTCCAACCTGCCCAACCGCCCGGTGTACCGCTATTCTCGGCGCCGCGCCCTGCTCCTCGGGGCGGTGGTCGCCATGAGCCTTGTCGCTCTGCCTGCCGCAGCCCAGGCCTCGTCGCGCACCGGGTAAGGAGAGGCCGGGAGCGACCCCGGTTCTTGAACCACCGGTGCTGGACCCCGCCGACAACGCAGGATCAGCGCTCTAGGACGAGCCCCTCGAGGTCAGGTGAGAGCACCACCGCCCGCCCGGGGACGGCCACCGCCTCGAGCGCCGCCTCGCCCGCATCGCGGACGCGCGCCGCTGCCAGCGGCCCGTCGCAGATGCCGAGCAGGCTCGGCCCGGCGCCGGACCAGCACGACACCAGTGCCCCGGCCTTGGCGAGCCGGGCCAACAGCTCCGCCGCCTCGGGGAACAGGCGCGACCGCTCAAACTGATGGAGGCGGTCGTCACCGGCGTCGCCGATCAGCACGCTGCGATCAGCGAGACCGGCGAGAAGCAGGGCCATCCGGGAGAGGTTGAAGACGGCATCGGCGCGGGTCACATCGGGCTTAAGCGCCCTCCTCGCCTCGCTCGTGGCCAGCTCGCGCTCGGGGATGAGGAGAACGAAGGCAAGTCCCGGGTCGAGCGGGAAGCGTCGGAGGACCGGGCCCGTGTCGAGAAGGGCCGCAGAGACGAGACCGCCGCTGACAGACGCCGCCGCGTTCTCGAGGTGGCCCTCGAAGCCGCCGGCCACCTTGAGGGGGTCTGGCGCTCCGGCGGCGGCCGCAACCGCCACCGCCAGGGCCGCGGACGATCCGAGCCCGCGCCGGATCGGGATCTCGGAGCGGATCCGGATCGCGAGGCGGTCGTGACCGCAGACCGCCGAGGCAACTTGTGCCGCGAGATGCTGCCCGTCGCAGGCAATGGCCGACCCTTCCCCCTCGCTGGACAAGGAGAACCGCTCGGCAGGGACGATCTCGACTTCCACATAGAGGGCCAGGGCCAGAGCCAGGACGTCAAAGCCCGGACCGAGATTGGCCGAAGAGGCCGGGGCTCGGGCGCGCACGGCGATCGTTCAGCTTCGGCTCGCGAGCGTGGTGGAGCTGGTCGTGGACGCGGGTGACCACCCGGGAGGAGCCGACGGCAAGAAGCCGTTCAGCTTGGCGGGAACCACCTGCTGGATGCCTGCGGGTGTCGACACCTCGACGGAGGCGATCGTCGCCCCCGCAGACCAACCCCGTCCGATGCCGCCTGCGACGGGGACGGCTGCCTTGACCAGGGTCTTCACGGACAGGCCCGGCCACCCGGCGACCGTCACCGGAGCCGCGACAAGGGCGTTCAGCCGCGCGTGGCTCCAGCCGGCAACGACCGCGGCGACAGGTTGGCCCGCAGAAAGGACTGGCCGCGCCTCGAGGTCGGAAGTGGCGGCGTTGAGAAGCTGCAGGTCGATCTCCCCCGCCCCGGCCAGGCTCGAGGGCTGGCCCAGGGTGGAGGCGACGACCAGGACGACGCGGTTGCCGACCTGGCGCCTTGCCGCTATCACGAGACAGATCTGCGCCGCGTCGGTGAAGCCGGACTTGAGGCCGATCACGCCGTCCTGGCCGACCACCGGGTTGTAGTTGGGGGCCGTCCCTCCGACGGGAAAGTTCATCGTCGGGCGATCCTCGATGGAGATCATGCCCGGCACGCTCATGGCGTAGGCGCCGAGGATCGCCTGGTCGATGGCCGTGCTCCTGGAACCGGGGCTCACACCGCTCGCGTCGGCGTAGTGCGTCTGTTTGAGGCCGATCGCGGCCGCCATGGCGTTCATCTTCGCCACGAAGGCGGGGATGCTCCCGGCGTCCCAGCGGGCGAGGTAGTCGGCGATGTTGCAGGCCGAAGGGATCATCAGCGCCTCGAGCAGCTGGCGCTCGGTGAGACGCTCACCGGCGACGACTTCCAGGCTGGAGTCGCCGTTCTCGACGGCTCGGATCCAGGCCTCGTGATCGGCCGCGGTCATTGTGAAGGTCGGCCCCGACCCGTCGCCGAGGGGATGGTCGCGCAGCACGATGATCGCTGTCATGACCTTCGTGACGCTGGCGATCGGCACCGAGGTCTCGTCCGGGGTGGCCCCCAAGAGCCCGACTCCCCGCACGAGCACTGCGGACTGGCCCGTAGAGGGGAACGGCAGCGGTGCGAGGGTCCCGGGGATCCGCGTCAGCTCCGGCACGAGCGGGACGAGCGAAGGCACCTGGACGCGGACCGGTCGCAGCGATCCCTTGCCGTTGAAGGTGGCGAGGGCGCGAGACCCGGACCCTGAGATGAGCCAGGCCGGCCCGGAGACGACCACGGCGAGTCCGAGGAGCACGGTCAGGCGCCGACGCCAATAAACGCGGCGCTGGCGAAGCTTGCCGGCAGCATGCCTGCGCTTGGCGTCCGGCCACGTCGCCACCCCGGTTCCGAGTGAGGCCGCGATCGTAGAAGTCATGGACGCAGAACCGATCCCCTTGCTTTGCATGGCGTTGACCCCGCCGCTGGTCCGGTCGTCGGTACTACAGCTCGTCCAGCTCCTCGGCTGTCATCAGGACGGCGCGGGGCTTGGAACCTTCGGACGGGCCGACTACGCCCCGCCTCTCGAGAAGGTCCATGAGCCTGCCGGCCCGAGCGAAGCCGACCCTGAGCTTGCGCTGGAGCATGGAGGTTGAGCCTAGCTGTGAGCGGACCACCAACTCCATTGCGAGGGGAAGGTACTCGTCATCGTCGTCCTCGACCCCCCGGCCCCGGCTCGAGGAGGCATCCTCCCCCTCCACGCCTTCGACATAGCGGGGGCCGCTCTGGCGGCGCCAGTGGGCGACGACGGCCCGGACCTCGTCCTCGCCGACCCATGGGCCCTGGATCCGCCGGGGCACGCTGGAGGAGGCGGTGAGCAGCAGCAGGTCTCCCCTGCCGACAAGGCGTTCCGCGCCTGGCTGGTCGAGGATCACACGGCTGTCGGCGAGGGAGGAGACCGAGAAGGCAAGCCGCGACGGGATGTTCGCCTTGATGACCCCTGTGATCACATCGACCGACGGTCGCTGCGTGGCGATGACGAGGTGGATGCCGACCGCACGCGCCATCTGGGCGATCCGGCAGATCGACTCCTCGACATCGCGGGCCGCGACCATCATCAGATCGTTCAGCTCGTCGACGACGATGAGGATGTAGGGCAGGCGGACATGGCGCGCCCCTGGGCCTGTGCGGGCGAGGCCGGGGCCGGCCTCGGCCACCACGGGCGAGGAGTCGAAGCCGGCCGGCCATGGGTCGCCGTCGGTTTCTTCCTCGTCGCCGGGCACCGCCTGCTCGGCGGCACCGGCGCCCGTCATGGTGGACCCGGCGGACTCGGCCCCGGTTGCCCCGTCCCCGTCCGCTTCGGCCCCAGCCGGTTCGGTCCCGGCCCCGGCTGGTTCGGTCCCGGCCGGTTCGGTCCCGGCCGGATCGGCGTCTTCGAGGGCGGCGCCTGCGAGGGCGGCGCCTGCGACCGGCTCGTCTCTGGCCGCGGCGTATGGGAAGTAGGCGGCCGTCGGCACCCCGATGTCGAGAACCGGCCCGCCGTCGAGCTCTCCGCGCTCGACGGCGGCGTTGTAGCCGGTGATGTCGCGCATGCCGCACTCGGCGAGCAGGTCGTAGCGACGCTCCATCTCCGTCACAGCCCACGAGAGGGCGTTGGCGGCCCGCTTCGGGTTGACCACGACCTGGGTGAGCAGATGGGGAAGCCCGTTGTAGTGGCCGAGCTCGACCCGCTTCGGGTCCACGAGGATGAGGCGGACCTGGTCGGGCGTGACCTTCATGAGGATGGAGGTGATCACCGAGTTGATGCACGAGGACTTGCCGGCCCCTGTGGCTCCGGCGATCAAAAGGTGCGGCATCTCGGCGAGGTTGACCATCACGGCGCGCCCTGCGATGTCCCTTCCGAAGGCGACCTCCAGGGGATGGGTCGATCTCTGCGCCTCGATCGACTGCAGGACGCTGCCGAGGGTGACGAGCTGCCGGTCGCGGTTGGGCACCTCGACGCCGATCGCGGAGCGCCCGGGGATCGGGGCGAGGATGCGCACGTCAGCTGAGGCCATGGCGTAGGCGATGTCCTTCGCGAGCGCGGTCACCCGGGCCACTTTCACCCCTGCGCCGAGCTCGAGCTCGAAACGGGTCACCGTCGGTCCCACCGTGTAGCCGACGAGATGTGTCTCGACCCCGTGCGCACCGAGGGCCCGCTCGAGGACACGGCCTCGCTCCTCTATCACCTTGCGGTCCAGGTCCTGCTCCTTGCTCCGCTTCAAGAGCTTGAGCGGCGGGAGCTTCCACGAGCCGAAGGCGGGCGCGACCGGCAAACTGAGCTGCTCCGGCTTGCTTGCGACGGCCGCGACGCGAAGCCCGCCTCCCTCGGACGACTCCGCACCGGCGACTGCCGCCTCTGCCGGTCCCGCGCGATCTTCGCTGACAGCGGTCTCCGGAGCCTCTCCGGCCCCCTCGGGCCGATCCCCGTCCGAGGTTGCGGGGAGGACGGACACGTGACCGTTGCCGGGGGCGACTCCGCCGCCATTGGCCGGCCAGACGCCGAAGCCGTCGGCGCCGGTGTTGGCGTCGGCGGTCGCCCTCGCCCGAGAGCGGCTCTCGACTGGCTGCACCCGCATCGCTGCGACCCAGGCGCCCAACAGGCCGCCCGTCCAGTGCCCTGTGGCCCGAAGACCACGGCCGGCCAGGCGTATGACGGCGAGCAGCGGCATGCCCAGCAGTCCGCAGGCAGCCGCAAGACCGATCGCGCCGAGCACCACCGCGGCCCCGGCGACGCCGATGAGCCTCGAGAGCCCGTCGCCGACGCCGGCACCGGCGATGCCGCCGGCCCCGGCAAGGCGGAGCCAGCTCGCCGAGACCGAAGGCGATCCCGCCACCAGGTCCGCGAGGCCGCTCGAGACGACGAGCAGGAGCAACAAGGCCACGAGCACGCCCTTGAGGCCACGCCGGGCGCGCCCGGCAAGGAGGACGACCCCACCGACGACCAGCGACGCCGGCACCACGTCCGCCCCCCAGCCGAAGGCCCGCCCGCTCTCCTTGCGGAGCAGGTGACCAGCGGGGCCGAGCAAGTTGAGATGGATCCCGAGCCCGGCGAGGACCCCGACCAAAAGGAGAGCCCAGCCCCAGGCGTCCTCCGAGGGCGCCCCGAGGAGCTCGAAGAGCCGTCCGGCGCCGTGCCGGAGAGCAGTCGTCTTCGGTGCGGACCGGGAGGGGCCCTTCTTCTTGCGCGTGGCGGGAACGGCGGCTCGCGGCGCTCTCACGACCGGCTTCGGCACCGTCGCTGAGCGCGTCGGCCGCTTGGGCTTACCCCTCGCGGGGGCGTCACGGGAAGGCGCGGATTGGCTGGAGAGGACACGTCTCGACACTGCCACGATAGGCACAACGCTAACACCAGCCACTTCCGGTGACTGGGACCTCAAGCCCCCCGGAGTCGGGAAGTCCGGCTCAGGCCTCGAGCACGACAGGCACGATCATGGGCCTGCGCCGGGTGCGGTCGCTCACGATGCGCCCGACCGTGCGGCGCATAACCCGGCGCAGGGCGTCTGGGTCCGGGCCGCCCTCGCCCACGGCGACCTCGATCGCTTTCACGAGGGCCGAGCGCAGCTCCTCGACCACCGACTCGGCTCCGGGCTCGTCGAGAAAGCCACGGCTCACGATCTCGGGAGCGCCGACGATCTCCCCGGAACGGCCGTCGATGGTGACAACGGCGACGACGACGCCTTCTTCGGCGAGCACGCGCCGGTCGCGCAGCACCCCGACGCCGACGTCGCCGACGATGCCGTCGACGAAGACGTGGGCGGCGGACACCTCACCGGCGAAGTCGATCCCCTCGTCGCCGAGCTGCACGACGTCGCCGTCCTCGCAGATGAGGACCTCCTCGGGCGCGACGCCCATCTCGATCGCGAGGCGGGAATGGCGCACGAGCATCCGGTACTCGCCGTGCACGGGCACGAAGCTGCGCGGCCGGGCGATGGAGAGGAGAGTGGCCAGCTCGCCCTGGTGGCCGTGACCGCTCTCGTGCACGTGAGCGACGCCGGCGTGAATGACCTCGGCGCCCCGGCGCGCCAGGCCGTCTATCACCTTGGCCACCGCCCACTCGTTGCCGGGGATGGCGTGCGAGCTGAGCACGACGACGTCGCCCTCCTCGATGTGCAGCCACCGGCTCTCACCAGCGGCCATCTGCGCCAGCGCGGACATGGGCTCGCCCTGCGAACCGGTCGAGATGACGCAGATCTCACCGGGGTTGAAGTCACCGATCGTCTCGATCTCGGCGAAGTAGCGGTCAGGGATCGTCAGCATGCCGAGGTCACGGGCTATGCCGACGTTCTTCACCATGGAACGGCCGAGCAGGGCCACTTTGCGGCCGCTCGCGATGGCGGCGTCGGCGAGCTGCTGGATGCGGTGCACGTGGCTCGCGAAACAGGCCACGACGATGCGACGGCCCCGTTGGGCAATGAAGATCCTGCGGAGCGACTCGCCGACAGAGCTCTCGCTGCCGGTGTAACCGGGCAGCTCGGCGTTGGTCGAGTCGGAGAGGAGCAGGCGGATGCCCTGGGTGGCGGCGATCTGGCCGATGCGGGCGAGGTCCGTCCGCCGCCCGTCGACCGGCGTCAGGTCGAGCTTGAAGTCGCCGCTGTGGAGCACGACACCCTGCGCGGTGTGGAAGGCGAGGGCGAAGCCACTCGGCACCGAGTGCGTAACGGGGATGAACTCCACCACGAACGGGCCGATGCTGCGGCGCTCGCCGTCGTGCACGGGCACCAGCGGTGCCTTTTGGCCAAGGCCGGCCTCGTCGAGGCGGTTGCGGGCGAACCCGAGCGTCAGGCTCGAGCCGTAGATGGGGGCTTCGACGTCTCGCAGGAGGTAGGCGAGCGCCCCGACGTGGTCCTCGTGCCCGTGGGTGAGCACGATCCCGTCGACGTCGCCGGCGCGTTCGCGGATAAAGCTGAAGTCCGGCAGGACGAGGTCGACCCCGGGCATCTCGGGGTTCGGGAACATCACCCCGCAGTCGAGCACGACCAGGCGGCCCTCCTGCTCGACGACCGCGCAGTTACGGCCGATCTCCCCGAGGCCACCCAGGAAGGAGATCCGGACCGCTTCAGGCATGCGAGCTCGCCGCTGCGTTACGGACCAGACGGCTCGCGCGCCAGGAGTCCAAGGCGGCGAGCATGGCGCGCGCCTTCGGCTCGAGCCAGTCCGGGGCAGGTCCCATCGGCAGGCGGCACTCGCCCGCGGGCAGACCCCGCGCCCGGAGCACGGCCTTGGTCGGCAGCGGGTTCGGCGCCTCGTCGCTCGACTGGAACGAGACGGCCTCGATGAGGGCGGCGTTCAGCTCGCGGGCGCCGTCGACGTCGCCGTCGAGATAGCGCCTGATCATCTCGCCCAGCTCGGGACCGACCCAGTGCGAGGCCACGCTCACGACGCCGACTGCGCCCACCGCCAAGAGGGCAAGGGTCAGCGAGTCGTCGCCGCTGTAGCAGTCGAAACCCTCCCCCGCCCTCGCCACGAGCCGCGCCGTGCCGGCCGGGTCAGCGGAGGCGTCCTTCACGCCGATGATGTTGGGGCAGTCGCGCACGAGCTGCAGCATCGTCTCGACGGCGACCTTGCGCCCGGTGCGGACCGGGATGTCATAGACGAGGACCGGGAGGCTCGTGGCGGCGGCGATCGAGGCGAAGTGCGCCGCGATGCCCGCCTGCGAGGGGCGGTTGTAATAGGGGGTCACCGCCAAGATCCCGGCCGCGCCGGCCGCGGTCGCCGCCCGCGTGAGCTCTACGGAATGGGCCGTGTCGTTGGTCCCCGAGCCGGCGATCACCGGCACCGTGACCGCGCCTGCCACCGTCGCCCAGAGCTCTACGCGCTCGGAGTCGCTGAGGGTCGGGCCCTCACCGGTGGTCCCGGTCACGACCAGAGCGTCGCTCCCGTCCTCGACGAGATGGCGGGCAAGGGCCACGGCCCCGTCGATGTCGACTCGCCCCTCGGCATCGAAAGGAGTCGCCATCGCGGTCACCACTGCGCCAAAGCGCCCGGCGCGCCGTGCCGCCCTCGTCATGATCGCGGCCTCGTCACGGATCGAAAGTTAGCAGCACACCACCGGAACGGAATTTGAAGAGGCTGTTGCACGAACACCTGGCATCGGGACCAGGCCCGCCGGGCGTCGGGACCGGACCGGCCGGCCGTCCGGTTGCTAGGTCTCTCGATCAGCTCGCCCAGAGTCGGAGCAGGTTGTGAGTTGCGTTAATGAGCTTCCATTCCGTGGTGCAGGCGGCGAGTCCTCGGCAGCTAAAGCGGGAGAAACCGCGCACGTATTTATGGCGGGCGAAGACTGGCTCAATCATCACCTTCCTGCGGCCGTAAAGGGCCCGGTTCTCGGGCAAGGCGAGCTTCTTGTCCATAGCCTGCCGCGCCCGTGTGTACTCGCGGACGCGTTCTGACCGACGCCGCCCTCTCGGCCGACTGGCGGGGATGATGCCTTGCCGGCCATCTTTCCTATAGGCGCGGGCGAGGACGTAGGCGCGGGTCAGGGACACGCCCATCTCCTCGGCGACCTCAACCATTGAGATATCGCCCGTCATCCGCCTTTCGAGAATCGTCGAGCGGCGGTCGAGCTCCGCCAGGTCCTCGAGGTCCTCCTTCTCCTCGATCGCGATGCGCTCGTCGATCTCTTCGATCGGCCGGCCGTCTTGTCGACGGGCCTTCGTCGTCGCGATCAGAAGCTCGCAGTCGACGTCAGCTGCAGCGTTGTCCCGGCTCCAGTAGCCAGCATCAGCGAGGAGAACGCCAACGTTGTCAGCGATGTCGGCGGCCTCAAGGCTCGAGTGGACTGCGTCGATCATCGGGAGCAGCTGGTGACGATCGACGGGTTCGTTCGTGAGCTCAGCAGCAACGACGATCTTGCCTTGGGTCGCCACAGCCTGGCCGTTGAAACACTGGCCGAAGCCTCCGGGCACCTTCATCAGTCGAGAGTCGGGGTCGGTGATGTTCCGGCGCACGCGCTCGTTGGTGGTTGTGTCGCTTCGCGCCTGGCGGAGCGCTTCACGAATCCGTTCTCGACGCTCGCTTCCCACCGGCACAGGCCTTTTTTGTGCTGCAGAGATGGTCGATTCTTCTTGCGCGTCAAACGCGTCCGCGTCCTCCAGCCACGATGCGACATCTGCCTCCAGGTCCTTCAGCTCGCGATTCGCGTCCCTCGCGGCGTTGGCGGTGACCTTTGTGCCGTCGAGAGCCAACAAGCTCAAGTCGACGAGTCCCGCCTCATGGCACAGCCTCAGGATCTGGGCGAACAGCCCGACGAGCGCATCGGCGTGCTGCTTGCGAAAACGCGACAACGTCGAATGGTCCGGCAGGTGATTACCGGCAAGAACTCGGAAGGCGACGTCTTCCACGCAACGCCGCTCGATGCGCCTGCTCGACGGCTCGCCGACGCAGTAGGCGTAGAGCCAGATCGCAAGGATCATCGCCGGGTCATAAGCGGCTCCACCGCGGCCATCGGCTCGGTAGGCGGCGAGGAACTCGGTGAGATCGAGTTCGCTCACCACGTCGAGGACGAACCACGCCAGATGCCCTTCAGGTAGCCAGTCCCGCATGCTCGGCGGCATGAGAAAGGCCTGGTCACGATCGACGGTGACGAAGTTGTATCCCACTTTCAAAGCCTCGCAGCGAGGCTCCTACTGGTGGTGGATATCACGGATTCGTGCAACAGCCTCTGAAACTCCGAACTCGACCCGGAGAAAGCGACGAGAGCTGGTCTCTCGTCGCGCCCGGGACGGCCTCAAAGCCCGAGCAGGTCTCCCAGCCCGACGGTCAGCCCTTCGAGCCCGGCGACGCGGCGGACGGCCAGCAGCAGGCCGGGCATGAAGCTCACCCGGTCCAAGGAGTCGTGCCTGATCGACAGCGTCTCGCCCTTGAGGCCGAAGATGACCTCTTGGTGGGCGACGAGCCCGGGGAGGCGCACCGAGTGCACGTGGACGCCGCCCTCGGCCCGGCCCCCTCGTGCGCCGGCCACGAGCTCCTTCTCGGTCGGGTCGGCGGACCAGTCCCCCGCCCCGGCCGCGTCACGCGCGGCCTGCATGCGGCGGATGGTCTCGAGCGAGGTCCCCGAGGGCGCGTCCCGTTTGCGTTCGTGGTGGAGCTCTATGACCTCCGCGCCCGCCGTGAAGGGGGCGCACAGCTCGGCACAGCGCATCATGAGGGCGGCGCCGATGGAGAAGTTCGCGGCCACGACGGCGTGTGCCCTCCCGGAGAACCACGCCCGCATCGCCTCGAGATCGCTCTCGTCGAAGCCCGTCGTGCCGCACACGGCGTGGACGCCGTGATCGGCGCACCAGCGCAGGTTGGCGCGCGCCGCCTGGGCGACCGTGAAGTCGACGCCCACCTCGACCCCCGCCTCGGCCATGGCCTCTGGGGATGCGGCGACCTCGAGCCGGGTGCCGCGCAGGGCGGCGACGTCCTCGAGCGGTCGGCCGGCGGCCGCCGGATCGACGGCCGCGACGAGCTCGAGATCGCTCGCCCCGAGGACCGCGGCGCAGACTGCAGCCCCCATGCGCCCGGCGGCTCCGAACACCCCCACGCGTGTCATGCGAAGTCCGACTCGGAGAAAGGCCCGACGAGGGCGAGGGTTCTCGGGCCCGTGAGCACTTCCTCGGCGAGGGCTCGAACCTCGTCGGCCGTGACGGCGGCGATGCGCCCGAGCAGCTCCTCGGTGGTGAGCACCGAGTCGAACAAAAGCAGCGCCGAGCCGATCCGGGACATGCGCGAACCGGAGTCCTCGAGCGACAGGAGCACGTCGGCGCGGAGGTGGCCCCTTGCGACTTCGAGCTCACGGGCGGTTATGCCTTTGGCGGCGAGACTGTCGAGCTCTGCGTGAAGCAGGTCGAGCACCTCGTGGGCGTGCTCGGGCGAGGTGCCGACCGAGACGGCGAGCGTCCCGGCGTCGTCATAAGAGCTGCGGTCGGACCCGATCGAGTAGGCGAGGCCCCGTGCCTCCCGGATCTCCTGGAACAACCTGCTGGACAGGCCTCCGCCGAGGATGTGGTTGAGCACGGTCAGGACGAAACGCGCGGGCGAATGCCGGTCGGGAGCGCGCACGCCGAGCACGAGCTGGGCCTGTTCAGTGTCGCGCGACTCGACCACGAGCGGGACGCAGAGCTGCGAAGGTACCCGGCGAACGGGGGGGACGCCGCCGGCACGGTCGGCAAAGCGGGCCTCGATTCCGGCCGCGAGACGCTCGTGGTCGAGATCGCCGGCGGCGGCGATCACCATGTTGCCCGGCAGGTAGTGCGTGTCGAAGAAGGACCGGATCGCCGGCACGGTCACCTTACTGATGACTTCGGGCTCGCCCAGGACCTCGCGCCCGAGCGGGTGGCCCGGGAACATGGCGGCGGCGAAGAGCTCTTGGACGACGTCGGCCGGCTCGTCGCGGTGCATGAGGACCTCTTCGAGGATCACCTGGCGCTCGGCGTCCACCTCTTCGGGCCTGAGCGCCGGCCGGCAGAGGATGTCGCAGAGGATGTCCAGGCCGAGCTCGACATCCTCGGCCAGTGCCCGCACGTAAAACGTCGTGTACTCCTTGGTCGTGTAGGCGTTCATGTCGCCCCCGACAGCGTCGACCTCTTCTGCGATCTCGCGGGCGGTCCGTTCCGGCGTGCCCTTGAAGAGCAGGTGCTCGAGAAAGTGCGAGATGCCCGACTGCTCGGGTGTCTCGTCGCGAGAGCCGGTCCCGACCCAGACGCCCACGCACAGCGAGGCCACCTCGAGCATCGCCTCGCTCACGAGCCTGATGCCGCTTGGCAGCTCCGTGGTCGTGATCAAGGGGAGACGGCTCCGCGCACCAAGGCGCCCGCGACCCTCAGCTCAACGCCCCCCGCCCCTGGGCCGGCGCCGGGCTGAGCCTCCCCCGGGACCGCGTCGGGCGCCGCCAGAGCCTTCGGAGCTGCGCCGGGCGCCGCCGCCCGCTGCGCCGCCGGCAAGGTCGGCGGGCCCGAGGTTGCCGAAGGTCGACTCGAGCTCGGTCTCGAAGGCGTCCTCGAACGAGGCTCGCCGGCGCGCCACACCGGTCTCCTCGGCCTCCGGGCCGGGGCGCCCGGCGCCGCCGCCCGTCCCTCTCGAACGCCTCGCGCCGGTCTCGGCCCCAGAGGCGGCTTCGCCCGAGCCACCGTTGCCCGAGAATTCCTCCGGGGCGGGCTCGCCCGCGAATGACAGCGAGACCTTGCCCTGCGGGTCGATCTCGTCGACGCGGACCTCGACCTCCTGGCCGAGGGTGACGACGTCCTCGACGCGTTCGACCCTGCGGCCCTGGCCGAGCCGCGAGATGTGGATCAGGCCGTCGCGTCCGGGAAGGATGTTGACGAAGGCCCCGAACTTGGTGATGTTGACCACCCTGCCCGTGTAGACGGCGCCCACCTCGGGAGTCGGCGGGTCCAGGATCAGCTCGATCCGCCGGCGGGCCTCGTCGACCACCGAGCGCTGCTTGGCACCGATGGTGACCACGCCCACCGTGCCGTCGTCGTCGACGTTCACGTCGGCGCCGGTCTCCTGCTGGATGGCGTTGATCACCTTGCCCTTCGGGCCGATGACCTCGCCGATCTTGTCGACGGGGATCTCGAAGCTGACGATCTTCGGCGCGTTCTCCCCCACCTCCGCCCGAGGCTCCGAGATCGCCGCCAGCATGACCTCCAGCACCTTGAGCCTGGCCTGGCGCGCCTGGCTCAGGGCTTGCGCCAGCACGTCGGCCGGGAGGCCGGCGATCTTCGTGTCGAGCTGCAGGGCCGTCACCACCTCGGCCGTGCCGGCAACCTTGAAGTCCATGTCTCCGAAGGCGTCCTCGGCGCCCAGGATGTCGGTCAGGGTCGTGTAGCGGCCCTCGGCGAACACGAGGCCCATGGCTATGCCGGCGACCGGCGCCTTGATCGGCACCCCGGCGTCCATGAGCGACAGCGTGGAGCCGCAGACCGATGCCATCGAGGTCGACCCGTTCGACGAGAGCACGTCGGAGACGAGGCGGAGCACGTAGGGGAACTCGCTCTCGGGCGGGATGACGGGCAACAGCGCCCGCTCGGCGAGCAGGCCGTGGCCGATCTCGCGGCGCTTGGGGCCGCGCATGAACCCGGTCTCTCCGGTCGAAAAGGGCGGGAAGTTGTAGTGGTGCATGTACCGCTTGGTCTCGTCGATGCCGATGGTGTCGAGCAGCTGGTTCATGCGGGGCATGCCGAGGGTGCAGACGTTGAGGACCTGGGTGTCGCCCCGCTCGAACAACGCCGAGCCGTGCGCGGTCGGGAGCAGGCCCACCTCAGCCGACAGCGGCCTGATGTCGGTCGGGCCCCGCCCGTCGATCCGCACGCCCTCCTCGACGATGCGCTTGCGGACGATCTTCTTCGTGTAGGCACGCGCCGCCGCGCGGATCTCGCGCTCGCGCTCGGGGAACTCGATGGAGAGCTCCTCCACGATGGCGTCGGTCGCCTCGTCCAGCGCGGCGTTGCGCTCGGTCTTGGCCGTGATCGCGTTCGCCGCCTCCAAGCGGCCGGCTCCGACAGCGGCGACTTGCTCGTAGACGTCCTCGCCGTAGTCGACGTACAGCTCGAAGGCGATCGTGGCCTTCGAACCCGCCTGGCGGACGAGCTCACGCTGCAGCTCGATCGACTCGCGGATCCAGGTCTTCGCGACCTCGAGGCCGTTCGCGATCACCTCCTCGGTGACGAGGGGCGCACCCTGCTCGAAGTACTCGAAGGCCTTCTCGGTCCCTCCTGCCTCCACCATGACGATCGCCACGTCGGATCCCGGCTCGTCGCTGAGCGCCCGCCCGGCGACGACGAGCTCGAAGGTCGAGGCGTCGCCCTCCTGGTAGGTGGCGTGCGGGAGCCAGGTCCCCTCGGTCGAGTAGGCGATCCGCACGGCACCGATCGGTCCGTCGAAGGGAATGCCCGAGATCATGAGCGCCGCCGAGGCGGCGTTGATCGCCAGCACGTCGTGGGGGTTCAAAAGGTCGGCGCCGAGGATCGTGCCGACGATGTGAACCTCGTTGCGGAAGCCCTCCGGGAACGAGGGCCGCAACGGCCGGTCGATGAGGCGGCAGGTCAAGATGGCCTGGTCGGTTGCCCTGCCCTCCCGGCGGAAGAACGACCCGGGGATCTTGCCGGCGGCGTACATGCGCTCTTCGATGTCGACGGTGAGAGGGAAGAAGTCGGTGCCCTCACGGACCTTTCGCGCGGCCACCGCGGTGGCAAGCACGATCGTGTCGCCGATCCGGGCGACGACGGCGCCGTCGGCCTGACCGGCGAGCTTGCCTGTCGAGAAAGACAGCGTCCGGTCGGTCCCGCTGATGGGGCTCGACACGGTGATGGCATCAGCCATGACACTCCTATGTGATTGGGGCGTCGCGCTTGCCAGTTCCCAGTCGGCGTGCACCGGAGCCGTCCATTGGCGTCGGTCCCAGTATTCGGCGACTGGCAGCTGGCGCCGTGCGACGCCGCTTGTCTTTGTGCGGGCGGCCGGCGCCGGTGAAGACGGCCCGGGCTAGCGCCCTATGTCCCCGGGACGGCGTCGCCACCCGGGGTTCGCGCCCCTAGCGCCGGATCCCGAGCCGGGAGATGAGCGTCCGGTACCGCTCGACGTCGTTGTCCCTCACGTAGTCGAGCAGGCGGCGCCGACGACCGATGAGCTTCATCAGCCCTCGCCGGGTGTGGTGATCTCCCTTGTGCACCTTGAGGTGGTCGGTGAGATGGTTGATGCGTCCGGTCAGCAGTGCCACCTGCACCTCGGGCGAACCGGTGTCGGTCTCGTGAAGCCGGTGCTCGGCGATCGTGGCCATCTTGTCGGGCATGCTTGAGGGGCGTGCTTTCTTGCTGTGCCAGCTGGCCATGCCGACCAGCGGGGAAGGGAAACGGATAACGGACCGGCATGGCGCACGCGCCCCGCCGAGCCGACCTGAGCCGGCAGTTATCACGATAGCAGGTCATCTATCCGGACAGTCCAGGCCGGACAGTCCAGGCCCGAAGCTCGGGTACCGGAGCCCTGCCCGCTTTGCGTGCCGGTGGGACAGCTCCATCAGCGACGGCACGGGCGGCAAACGCTTGGACCGGCTGGATCAACCCGAACGGGGCCAGCCTCAGTTATACCGGGTTATACTCTTGGTGTGAAGACCGCTATCTCAGTGCCTGAGGAGACGTTCGCGAGGGCTTCGCGCCGCGCCCAAGACCTGGGCATGAGTCGCTCGGAGTTCTTTGCCCGAGCCGCCGAGCGCTACCTGGACGAGCTTGACGCCGAATCGGTGACCCGGCAGATCGACGCGGCCATTGCCCGGCTCGCGCATGAGGACGAGTCCTCCGCTTACGCCGTCACTGCCGGCCGTCGGTTCCTGGCCGATGCCGCAGGTGACTGGTGACCGAGCGGGGCGGCATCTACTGGGTAGATCTCGGCGCACCCGTCGGCTCGCGCCCCGCAAAGCGACTGCCTGTGCTGGTCGTCTCGGACGATGATTACAACAGGAGCCAGCTGGTGACTGTCCTGGCTGCCGTCATCACCTCGAACACGGGTTTGGCAGCGATGCCGGGCAACGTGTTCCTTCCTGCGAGTGCCTCGGCACTGCCCCGTGACTCTGTCGTGAACGTGACCGGTCTGGTCACCTTGAACAAGGCGGATCTGACGGAGCGGGCGGGCAGCGCCCCGCTGGCGCTCATGGGTGAGGTCGACCGGGGCCTTCGCGCCGTTCTTGGTCTCTAGAAGCTGCGCGCGGCGCTTCGTCTCGCCGGAGGTGCTCTCACCGCCGGTGAGAGCGCACAGAGCTGAGTGAGAGCGCTCAGACCTGGCGCGGGGCGACCTCGATGCGGGTCCCCGCACCCGCCGGTCCGCTCGAGGCGAGGGCGTCGGCGAGCACGTCGGGTCCCGCCGCCCGGATCAAGAAACGTCCCCGTGCCAGGCTGCCCACCTCGAGCGAGCCCGGGCGAGGAACCAGCCGGGAGACGAGCTCGCCCGCCCCGTCGCCGCTGACCAGGGCGAGAGCGGTCATGGGGGGAAGCCGCAGCAGGCTCCGGCGGGGCTGTTCGACCGCCGCCAGGCGCCCGGGGTCGGCGTGCAGGGCCGCGGTCAGGACCTCGTGGTCCGGCAAGCGAGTCCTCACCACGACCCGCCCGCCCCGCCGCCGGCCGCCGACGACGCGCGAGGCGAGGGCGAGCAGGGCCAGGGCTTGTTCTGCGGCCCGGTAACGGGGCGCCAGCAGCTCGTGGTCGAAGTCGAGAAACACGACCACCGACGCCGAGGCCACGCGGTGCAGCACCGCCTCGGTCCCGATGAGGACGGGCGCCTCGCCAAGGTCGTCCGGCCCTGTGCCTGCCCGCCCGATCTCGGCGACCTCGAGACCGGTGAGGGCGGCGAGGTCCTCGCCCGCCCGGGCGACGCCGGGCCTGACGATGCGCGGCCGGGTCGGCCCGCAGGAGGGGCAGCATGCCGGGGCGTCGGTGGAGCACCTCGGGCAGTGGAGCACGGCCGGCTCGCCCGGCAGGGCCCGTACGAGCTGGACGAGGGCGGCCCCACAGGCCTCGCAGCGCAGCAGGCTCCGGCAGCGCCCGCAGGCGAGCAGGCGCGCCCGCCCCCGCCGGTTGAGCACCGCCACGACGCGCCGGCCCGGTTCGGCGGCGACGGCGGCTCTGACGAGCGACGCCAGCCTCGTGGGGTACCCGCCCGCCCGCGGGTCCTCGTCGCGGGCGTCGAGCACCTCGATCGGGGCCCATCCGGCCCGCTCCGCCTCCCGGGACAAGGCGACAAGGGGCCGGCCGGCGAGCATGTCGAGGGTCGGGCAGGCGCTCACCAAGAGGCAGGCGACGCCGGCTCGCCGGGCCCGCTCGTCCGCCAGCACCGGGGCTTCCCAGGTGGGGACGCGCTCTTCCTGGTAGGAGTCGGCGTGGGCGTCGAGGACGATGATGGCGCGTAGCGCCCCCAGCGGTGCCAGCACCGCCGAGCGCGTGCCGACGACGACGCGCCCGCCCGAGGCCGCCTCCGCCCACGCCTCTGGCTGGAGCGCCACGCAATGGCCTGAGCGCTCGAGACGAGCTGCCAGGGTGACGGCGTCGTTTCTCGAGGCGGCGAGGACGAGCAGGTCCCCCGCCGGCGCGGAGCTCGCCCGGAGGGCCGCTTGGATGACCGCAAGGCGCGGCGCCGCCGGAGGAAGCCGCAGCACGGCGTGAGGCGACGAGAGCGCCTGGGACGTGGCCGCCCCGATCTCTCCTTCGAGGGCGCTTTTCGCCCCGGGGTCCCCGGCGGCGACGGCCGTCGTCTCCCACGGGCTTTTCCCGGTGGGCGGCGCCCCAGGCAGGGCGCGGACCAGGCGCGGCGGCGAGGCGGCGAGCAGCAACGGGCGCAGCCGGCCCGCGTAGCGCCACGACGCCCACCGGGCGAGCTCGACGACCGCCGCCGGGGGCCCGAGCGAGACGAGCTCGCCCACGGGGCGGAGCTCGATCTCGGGCGGGAGCTCGGCCGCCTCGGCGACCACCCAGCCCCGGACCCGGCGCCCGTGCAGGACCACCCGCACGATGCTCCCGAGCGTGACGCTCCCGGCGAGATGCTCGGGGACCTCGTAGGCAAAGCTCCGGTCGATCCCGCTCACGTCGGGAAGGACCTCGACGACCCGGTTCATCGCCCGCCGCCCGGCGGCCGGGGACCGGTCCTGAGCGTCGGGAGCCGGGGCCCGCTCAGAGGCCGAGGGCAGCGCGCAGGTCCTCGAGGCGGGGCGTCGCCTCCCAGGGCACCTCGGCGGCTGAACGCCCGAAGTGGCCGTAGGCCGCGACGCGGCGGTAGATGGGCCGGCGCAGGTCGAGGTCGCGCACGATGGCAGCGGGACGGAGGTCGAACAGCTCGTCGAGGGCCTTGGAGATGCGCTCGGGGGCGACCGTCTCGGTGCCGAAGGTGTCGACCATGACCGAGACCGGGTGGGCGACGCCGATGGCGTAGGCGACCTGGATCTCGCAGCGGGAGGCGGCTCCGGAGGCGACGACGTGCTTTGCCACCCACCGCGCCGCGTAGGAACCCGAGCGGTCCACCTTCGAAGGGTCCTTGCCCGAGAAGGCACCGCCGCCGTGCCGGGCCCACCCGCCGTAGGTGTCGACGATGATCTTGCGGCCCGTGAGCCCGGTGTCGGTGCGAGGGCCGCCGAGCTCGAAACGTCCGCTCGGGTTGGCGAAGAGCTCGTAGCCGTCGGTGTCGAGCCACGCCGGAAGCTCCGGCCCGATGACGTGCTGGCGGAGGTCGTCGGGCAGCTTGTCGAGATCTGCGTCCTTTGTGTGCTGGGTCGAGATCACCACCGTCTTGAGCCCGACGGGCCGGCCGGCCTCGTAGCGCACGCTCACCTGGGTCTTGCCGTCGGGGCCGAGGTAGGGGACAGTCCAGGACTTGCGGACCTCGGCCAGGCGATGTGCCAGCCGGTGCGCCAGCCAGATCGGCAGCGGCATGAGGTCGGGGGTCTCGTCGCAGGCGTAGCCGAACATCATCCCCTGGTCGCCGGCGCCCTGGGCGTTGAGAACATCCCCGCCGCCCGTGCCGCTGCGTACCTCGAGAGCGGCCGAGACCCCGCGTTCTATCTCCGGCGACTGCTCGTCGATGGAGACGAGCACGCCGCACGAGTTCCCGTCGAAGCAGAGCTCCTCCCGGTCGTAGCCGATCTCACAGATGGTCCGGCGGGCGAGACGGGCGATGTCGACGTACGCCGTGGTCGAGATCTCGCCGGCCACGATCACGAGCCCGGTCGTGAGCAGGGTCTCGCAGGCGACCCGGCCCTGGGGGTCCTCCTCCAAGATGGCGTCCAGGATCGCGTCGGAGATCTGGTCGGCCATCTTGTCGGGATGGCCCTCGGTGACCGACTCGGAGGTGAAAAGGAAACTGCTCAACGCTCTGGCTCCTCACTCTCGATTGTGACCGGCCACCGGTGATGGCTCCGGTGCCGGCACCGTGGCTGTTGTGGCGTCTCTGACCTCTGCCCGCGAGACGCCCGAGCCGGCCGTCGCCTCGCCTGAAAGCAACGGCAGGGTAGCGCACAGGACGGCTTGGGCGACGTTCCGCTTCGACTGGAGCGGGACCTCGGTGCGGGACCCCCCGCGGTGGAAGATCGTCACGGCGTTGGTCTCGGACCCGAAGCCCGATCCTTCTGCCGCGACGTCGTTGGCCACGAGCAGGTCCACGCCCTTGGCCTCGAGCTTGGCCGTCGCCCGCTCGGCGAGCTGGTCGGTCTCGGCGGCAAAGCCCACCAGCACCTGGCCCGGACGGCGCCGCCGACCGAGCTCGGCGAGGATGTCCAGCGTCGGCACGAGACGGATCTCGGGCACCCCGTCGGCCTTGTGGAGCTTCGTGGTCGCCACGACCTCCGGCCGGTAGTCGGCAACGGCGGCGGCCATGATGACGACGTCGGCCGCCTCGGCCCGCGACAGCACGGCCTCGGCCATCTCGGCAGCGGTCTCCACCCTGACCACCTCGATCCCCGGGCCGACCGCAAGCTCGGACGTGGTCACAAGGCTGACCTGCGCCCCGAGATCACCGGCAGCCTCGGCCAAGGCGTGGCCCTGCTTGCCTGAGGAGCGGTTGGACAGGTAGCGGACCGGGTCGATGGGCTCGCGGGTGCCCCCGGCGCTGACGAGCACCCTCCGGCCCGAGAGCGGGCTGGCGGCACGCGCCCCGCTCCCGGTGGCGGCGAGGATCCTCGCTGCGGCCTGGACGATCACCTCGGTCTCGGGAAGGCGCCCCGCACCGACGTCTCCGTCCGCCAGGCGGCCGGTCGCCGGCTCGAGGACGTGGACGCCGCGCCGGCGAAGGGTCACCACGTTCTCCTGGACCGCGGCGTGCTCCCACATCTCGGTGTGCATGGCGGGACAGACGAGCACCGGGGCCCGGGTCGCGAGCAGCGTCGCCACCAGCAGGTCGGACGAGATCCCGGCCGCGTACGAGCCGATCACCCGTGCCGTCGCCGGCGCGATCAGGACCAGGTCGGCGCGCCGGGCGAGCTCGGTGTGGGAGATGGCGACGTCCTCGCCGAACAGCTCCAGGCGGGCGCGCTCAGAAGCGAGCGCCGAGAAGGTGGCCTCGCCGACAAATCGCGTCGCGCTCGGTGTGAGGACCGGCACGACGTGGGCACCGGCGTCGACCAGGCGGCGGCAGAGCTCGACGGCCTTGTAGGCGGCGATGCTCCCGCTGACGCCGAGCACGACGGTGGCACCGGAAAGGGGCGCCCCAGGTGCTAAAGCCCAGGCGGGCCCGGGATCCACACTGGTGCGTTCCGGTCCCGCTCCCGTGTCAGCCACCTTGGCAGCCGTCGCCCGCTCGGCGCTCGCCTATCCCGCCTCTCCGGGCGCGGGGGCGCTGCCGGCGTCGTCGGCGGAGGTCTCGCCCTCTTCGGCCGGATCGTCCTCGGACGGCCAGTAGGCAACGACCTTGCCGGCCGCGATCTCCTCGAGGGCGATGGACAAGGGCTTGCGGGCAATGGAGGCCACCTGGGGCGGCACGATGGCGCCGAGGCCCTCACCGAGCTGGCTGAAATAGGAGTTCACCTGCCGTCCCCGCTTGGCGGCCAAGGTCACCAAGGTGAACTTGGAGTCGACCTTGTCAAGCAGGACCTCGATCGGCGGATCGATCATCGTGCTGCGCGGCTCGGCCATGGGACTCCTTCTCGGCTGACGCCACCTCTCGCGGCGGCATGGACCAGGGCCTTGCGCGGCCCCGGCGGACGAACACCACTATATCCGCCAACCCGAATACCCTGGACGTCGATCTCGCCACCGCGCGGCCGACTGCCTCGGCGCGAAGCCGCCCCATGCACATATTACAAATGCACTACAGTCATTTCGACGGATCCTTGTACAGGTGGTGGCCGGTTCTCTCAACCATCAAAGTTCTAAAGCACTTGAGTCCAGGAGCTCTGGCACGATCATGATGGGAAAGCGCAGGCTGGGCAGGCTCGCGGTCAGGGGAACGGCGGTCGCGTCTGCGGCGATCGTGCTCGCCGCCTGGGGATCGGCCTCCACCGGCCCGACGACTGCCAAGCCGGCCCCGCCGGTCACGCACATGGTCAGGGTCAAGGGCGGCACTTTGACCGTCGCCGAGACCGCCGCCGACGGACCGAACTACATCTTCCCGATGATGGGCGAGGCGTACTTCTTCCCGGCGAACTTGCAGTTGATCTACCTGCTCTACCGCCCGCTGTACTGGTTCGGGGTCGGGAACAGCCCCGCCTTGAACGAGGGGCTCTCGCTCGGCGAACTGCCGGTGTACTCGAACCACGGCAGGACGGTCACCATCAAGATGAAGGGTTACAAGTGGAGCAACGGCGAGAGCGTGAGTGCCAGGGACGTCGTGTTCTGGATGAACATGCTCAAGGCCAACGCCACCTCGTGGGGGGGCTACGTGCCGGGAACCGACCAGTTCCCCGGCGATGTCACCAACGTCTCAGCCGATGACAAGACCGACACCGTCACCTTCAGCCTCGATGCGAGCTACAGCTCGTACTGGTTCTCCTACGACGAACTGAGCCAGGTCACGCCTCTGCCGATCGCCTGGGACGTCACCACTGCCGACGCGAAAGCGGGCTCGGGAGGCTGCTCGAGCGCCCTGTACAGCTCGATAACGACCTCGATGTCCCCGAGCGGCGTGCTCAGCCCGGTCTCGGCGTCAGCCAAGGCCTGCGCGGCGGTCTACCGGTTCCTCACGGGCAACACCGAGGCGGCCGACCTCGGGACCTACGCCACGAACCCGCTCTGGAAGATCGTGGACGGGCCGTTCACCCTCGCCGCCTTCGCCGCCACCGACTACGGGGCCACCCTGGTCCCGAACCCCAGCTACTCCGGCCCGGCCAAGTCGTCGCTCGCCAAGCTGGTGCTGGTCCCCTTCACGACCGACGCCGCCGAGTACAAGGCGCTGCAGAGCGGCACGATCGACGTCGGCTACGTCACGGCCCCGGACCTGCCGACCTACAGGGGCAGGGCCTTCAGCCGGGCCGGGCAAGCGCTCGCGGGGCGTAACGCTCCGTCCCTCACCGGCAGCTACAAGCTCGAAGCGGTGTACCTGTGGGCCATCAACTACTTCGCCCTCAACTACACGAGCCCGAGCGCGGGCCCGATCCTCGCCCGCCTGTACATCCGTCAGGCGCTGCAGTCGCTCATGAACCAGACCGGGTGGATCCGGGCGTTCGACGCCGGCTACGGAGCCCCGACCTATGGTCCGGTGCCCGTCTTGCCGCCGACGGTCCTTGCCACCGCCCAGGAGAGCTCCAACCCGTACCCGTACAGCGTGTCGAGAGCGAAGCACCTGCTCAGGTCTCACGGTTGGAAAGTCGTCCCGGGCGGTGTCACAACCTGTGTGAAGCCGGGGACCGCCAGCGACGAGTGCGGGCCAGGTATCGCCAAGGGTGCGCCGCTGAGCTTCAACTACCTCTACTACGAAGGCAACGCCTCCTTCGACGACCAGGTCCAGGCGCTCGCGGCGGCCTGGGCACAGGCCGGCATCAAGTTGCATCTCGAGGGCAGCAAGATCTTCGACGACGTCATCAACACCGCCGCGGCGCCGTGCACGGCGGGCAAGGCCTGTGCCTGGGACATGGCCAACTGGGACGGCGGATGGGACTACGAGCCGGACTACTACCCGACCGGTGAGCAACTCTTCGCCGCCGGGGCGGAGTCGAACTTCGGCGAGTACTCCGACCCGACGGCCGACAAGCTCATCGCGGCGACGAACACCTCATCGTCACTGGGGGCCCTCTACAGCTACGAGAACTACATCGCCACCCACCTGCCGGACATCTGGCAGCCGCAGACGACTGTCGAGCTCAACGAGGTCGGCAACGACGTCTGTGGCTTCGAACCCGAGAACCCGCTGTTCACCTGGGTCGCCGAGGACTGGTACCTCTGCAAGGCGGAGAAGTAGCCTGCAAGCTCGCTCGCTCCTAGGGCTCGAGCGCGTTGCCGCGCGGGATCCCTCGGTCACGGGCAGGGCCGGTCCTGGCGCCGGAGCTCCTCCACGATGCCCGCGAGCTCGTGCACGGCCCGGTCGAGCTCATCGTTGATCACCACGCGGGACGCGAGCTCGAGGCCCTCGGCCTCTTCCAGTTTCCCGAGGGCTATGCGCCGCTGAATGTGCTCCTCCGCGTCGCCCCTCGAGCGGAGCCGCTGCTCTTGCACCGCGGCCGAAGGCGCCAGGACGAGCACGCAGTAAGCGCCCGGACAGCGCGCGAGCACCTGGCGGGCGCCCTGGACGTCGATCTCGAGCACCGTGTCGCGGCCCTCTTCGGGCTCGGGCATCGGCGTCCCGTAGTACTCGCCGAGGATCGTCGCCCATTCCAGGAAGCCACCTTCGGCCACGCGAGCAAGGAAGGTCTCGCGGTCGACAAATGTGTAGGCGTCCTCGCTCTCACCGCGACGCCGTGCCCGCGTCGTCCAAGAGCGGCTCAGCCAGAGTCCCCCGTCACCGGCAACGAGGCGTCGGACGATCGTCCCTTTGCCGACCCCCCCGGGCCCGCAGACGACGAGGATCAGGGCCGGGTCGCAGCCTCGAGCAGCGCTTCGCGCTGCTTGGCGCCGAGGCCCTGGAGCCGGCGGGTCTCACTGATGCCGACGTGCTCCATGAGGCGCCGCGCCTTGACCTTGCCGGTCCCCGGCAGCGCCTCGAGAACCGCCAGCACCTTCATCTTGCCGACGATCTCGTCGGTCTCCGCCTGGATGAGCAGTTCTCTAAGGGTGACTCGACCACTCTTGAGATGGTCCTTGATCTCGGCGCGCTCGCGGCGCGCCCGGGCCGCCTTCTCGAGCGCCGCGTGGCGCTGCTCGGGCGTGAGGCTAGGAGGTTGTGGCATGGGCGGTTACGATAGCGCAGCACAAGCTGGGTGACCAGGGATCGGGGATACAATCGTGCCGGGCGGTGGCATGGGATGTGCCCCGGTCGGCAGATCACAGGGGTGAATCGTCCATGGCCAACGTCGTCGAGGTAGTCGATCTCCATACCGAGTTCCACCTCCGTACCGCGACCGTCCGGGCTGTCGGGGGGGTGTCGTTCTCCGTCGCCGAAGGCGAATGCCTGGGCCTGGTCGGCGAGTCCGGTTGCGGCAAGAGCACGGTGGGGCTGTCGATCATGAAGCTTTTGCCCAACGTCGGCCACATCACCGGCGGAAGCATTGTGGTCGGCGGGAGAGACATCGTCCCGATGTCGGAACGCCACATGCAGAACATTCGCGCGAACGAGGTCGCGATGATCTTCCAGGATCCGATGACCTCGCTCAACCCGACGATGAGCGTCGGCCACCAGATCGCCGAACCTGTTCGCCTGCACCGCAAAGTGACGCGCAAGGAGGCGAGGGAACGAGCCCTCGAGGTCCTCACGCTCGTGGGCATGCCGCGACCGCAGGAGCGGCTCGACGACTACCCGCACCAGCTCTCCGGCGGCCTGCGCCAAAGGGTCATGATCGCCATCGCCCTCGCGTGTGATCCCAAGCTTCTCATTGCCGACGAACCGACGACGGCCCTCGACGTGACCATCCAAGCTCAGATCCTCAACCTGATCGACGACCTGCGCTCCCGGCTCAACATGGCCGTGATCCTCATCACCCACGATCTCGGTGTCATCGCCGGCCGGAGTGACCGGGTCATGGTCATGTACGCAGGCAAGATCCTCGAAGGCGCGCCCACCACCGAGCTGTTCGCCCGCATGCGCCACCCCTACGCCTCCGCCCTGCTCCAGTCGATCCCGAAGCTGGAACAGGACTCCACTCAGCGGCTCTACAACATCCCGGGTGTGCCGCCCGACCTGAGCCGTGAGCTGGTCGGATGTCGTTTCGAGCCGCGCTGCCCGAACGCCACTCAGCAGTGTAAGCAAGAGGAGCCGCAGCTTGCGCCCGTAGCGGGCATGGCGGACCACGTCTTCGCCTGCTACAACCCCGTGGGCGAGCCGGGCACCCCGGGGGCGCCATACATCGGCGTCGCCACGACCGAAGAGCGCGCTGCAGGACTGCAACGCGCCCACGCCCGCATGGCCGAACTCGAGAGCCGCCACCCGATCCTCGAGATCGAGCATCTCGTGAAGGAGTTTCCCGTCACTTCTGGCGCGATCACCCAGCGCAAGGTCGGAACTGTCAAGGCCGTCTCGGACGTCACCTTCAGCGTCCGGGAGGGCGAGACGTTCGGCCTCGTCGGAGAGTCGGGCTGCGGCAAGACCACGATCGGCAGGCTCGTCGTGGCCCTCGAGCGGCCGAACTCCGGGTCCATTCGCTTCGAGGGCGACGACCTCTCGAGAATGAGAGGGCGGGCCCTGCGCAGGAAACGCCGGAACCTCCAGCTCATGTTCCAGGACCCGTACTCGTCGCTCGATCCTCGCATGCGGGTCGGCACGATCTTGCGCGAGCCGCTCGCGATCCAACAGATCGGATCTCGCGCAGAGCAGGCGGCACGAATCCAGCAATTGCTCGAGGAGGTCGGACTTGCCCGCGCGGCTGCGCACCTCTACCCTCACGAATTCTCCGGCGGGCAACGTCAGCGGATCGGATTCGCCCGTGCCCTCACGCTGAGCCCGAGGCTCATCGTCTGCGACGAGCCTGTCTCCGCGCTCGACGTGTCGATCCAGGCTCAGCTGCTCAACTTGATGAAGGGCCTTCAGCAGACCCACAACCTGTCGTACATCGTCATCTCGCACGACCTCGCCGTTGTCAAGTACCTGGCCGACCGGATCGGAGTCATGTACCTCGGCAAGCTGATGGAGGTCGCTCCGGCCCAGGCGCTCTACGAGCACGCCGCCCATCCCTACACTCGAGGCCTCATCGACACGATCCCGGTGCCGGACCCGACCGAGTCTCGCGCCAAGGCGCGCAACATCATCCGGGGGGAGCTCCCCTCTGCGATCTTCCCACCCTCGGGCTGTCGCTTTCGCACCCGGTGCCCGTACGCAGAGAAGATTTGCGCCGAGGAGGAGCCGCCGCTGCGCCCCTTCGGGGAGGGCCACGTGGCGGCGTGTCACTTCCCCCTGCAGACGCCACTCGCGAAGGGGCCCGCCGAGAGCGCTCTCGTCTAGCCGCCGACCGGAGGACTCAGCGGCGCTGGAGCCGTACCTCGAGCGCGTCTCTCAGGGCGTCGCCGATGAAGTTGATGGCCACGACAACGAGCACGATGCAGAGCCCGGCGGGAACGATGAGCCACCAGTAGCCGGCCGTCAGGTAGGTCGCCCCGTCGGAGAGCATGCTCCCCCAGTCTGCATCGGGGAAGTGCACGCCGAGACCGAGGAACCCGAGCGCGGCCAGGAACAAGATGGCATCTGCGACCTGGAACGTCGCGTTCACGATGATCGTCCCGATCGCGTTCGGGATGATGTGGCGGTACACGATGCGCCTGCCGTTGCCGCCCATGACGCGCACGGCTTGCACGTACTCGCGGGTACGCAGCGTCAATGTCTCGCCTCGCACGAGCCGTGCCGGGTACAGCCAGGCGACCGAGGCGATGACGAAGATCAACACGTACTTCGAGGGGGTGAACAGCACCGAAAGCACGATGAGGAGCAGCAGGGTAGGGATCGAGAGGAGGATGTCGACGAACCGCATCATCAACGCGTCAACGACACCTCCGAAGAAGCCTGCAGCGGCGCCCCAGACGACTCCGATCATCGTCGCAACGAGAGCGGCTGCGAGGCCGACCTCGAGCGAGGACCGCCCCCCCTTCATCAACCGGCCGAGGACGTCGAAACCGTTTGAGTCGGTGCCGAGCGGGTACTGAGCATTGGGAGGCAGCGTGAAGGCATTCAGGTCCGTGTACTGCTGGTTCGTGTGGTAGAAGAGCGGGCCCAGGAAACAGAAGGCGGTCATGAGAACGAGGATCACGACGCCGACGAGGGCGAGCTTGTTCTCGAGGAAGACGCGCAAGACCAGGCGTCCGAGGCTGCCGGTCTGGGTCGCCTCACCGCCGGAGGGTGCGCCGGTCCCCTCCCCGCTGCCGACCCCATCTAGTTTCTCGACGTGGGCGCTGTCGAGCTCGCGGGCAAGTTCGAACTCGCCGAGGTCCTGGGAGAAGGCTCTCGATGTCCCGGAGAACAGACCACCGGCGTCCCCGCCCCACAGTTCACCGGCGTGCATAGCGGATCCTCGGGTCGACGACTGCGTAGAGGATGTCGGCGATCAGCGAGCCGGCGACGGTGGCGACGGTGGCGACGACCGTCGTGCCGACCACAGTCCCCAGATCGAACACCTCGGCGGCCCTCACGGTGAGAAAGCCCATGCCCGGGAAGTTGAAGACGGTCTCGGTGATGACCGCACCCGAGACGATGCCGGGTATCGACAGGCCGACCAGGGTGACGATCGGGATGAGGGCATTGCGGAAGGCGTGGCGGAACAGGACACGGCTCTGGCTGGCTCCTTTCGCACGAGCGGTGCGAACGTAGTCCTGGGTCATGGCGTCCATCATCGACGAACGCATGTAGCGGCTGAACGCCGCGATCGTCACGGCGGCGAGGGTGAAGACGGGGAGCACCATCGCTCGCCAGTCCAGGGCCACCTGGCCGAGCGTGTCGCCCGGCGGGACGTAGGGACTGAAGATGTGGTTGTCAACAGCCAGGAACAAGACGAGCAACGGACCGAGCACGAACGGCGGTGTGGCGTAGAAGATGAACGCCATGCTCGTGAGCGCATAGTCGGATGGCTTGTTCCGCCGGACCGTCTGAAAAACACCGAGGGGGATGGCGATCAAGAGAGCGAAGATCGTGGAAGTTCCGACCAATAGCAGCGTCTTCGGCAGGGCTTGGGCGATGAGGACACGCACCGGTGTATTGAATTGGTACGAGGTGCCGAAATTGAGGTGGACATAGTTGTCTACGAGCCGCCAGACCTGGTAGTAGAGGGGCTTGTCAAGGCCGAGCGACTGGATGACTGCCTCCACCTGCGCCGGCGACGCGCGAGGCCCGACTATCGCCTTGGCGATGACCACCGTCGGCTCGAGGTGGAAGAGGAGGAAGACGATCAGGATCACTCCGAAGATGACCACGACCGCTTGGAACAAGCGGCGGATGATATAGCTGATCACTTAAGCCGTACCTCTCCTGAGCCCGATGCAACCAGCGCCGATCGTCGCCATCGGCCGCGACCCGCGAATGACATTGTGCGCGATGCTACTCCGGCAGTCGCGCAGGCTCGTGAAGCTGCCCAAGGCGCCAAGCCACAGGCGCCTTTGAACACCACCGGCCCGGTCACTTGACGCGACCGGGCCGGCGTACGAGAACCTCGCTCCCGTTTAGTAGTGCCAGTACTCCGGGGTCAAGTTCTCCAGGGCGTTGACGGGCGTGACCCCGTACAAGCTCTTCGAGATCTCGGCAAGCGTATATGCCGGTGCCGGCTGCCAGACGACCGGAAGCTCCTTCTGCAGATAGTTCTCGAACTGCGTGAAGTAGGCCGGATTGCTGGAGACGTCGGTGTTCCTGATCAGGCTGTTGTTCGTAGGGTCGTTGTAGCTGCCCGAGTTCGAGCCGGCGCCTGTGGCGAAGATCTCTTCACCGGTCGGCAGGTAGTCGGGCGAGTAGAGCCAGCCACCACCCCAGTTGGCGAACTCCCAGGTGCACGCGGACTTCGACACCGTTGCCGAGGGGCAGGGGGTCGCCGAACCGATGACCGTGTCAAAGGGCTCAGCCTTCGACACCACGTTGATCCCGACCTCGGACCACGAGGAAGTCTCCGCGTCGACCGTCTCGGTTATCGCCGCGTTACCGCTCGCGTAGGGCTCCGTAAACGAAAGCGGGGTGCCCTTGGGGATACCAGCCCCGCAATCGCTCGAGCCCGTCCCGGGACTGGCGCAGGTGTCCGTGCCACCGGCGTGGATCGTCCAACCGTGACTCGACAGCAGCTTTCTCGCCGCCGAGATGTTGTACTGATACAGGTTGTGCGCCTCCTGCGCCGAGACGAAGGAGTTCTTCGGGTACACCGGCACCGGACCATAGGTCGGTATTCCGTAGCCCTTGTCCACCGCCCGGATGATCCCGGTCTGGTTGACACCGTCCTGGAGCGCCTGGCGGAAGTAGAGCTGCCGGAAGATGTACCCGGCAGCACCGTTGTCGCCGATCGAGTTGAAGTTCTCCGGGAAGTAGTTGATGCCCCAGATGTAGACGGGCACCAGGTTGTAGTTCGAGGACAGCTGAGGGGCGTTCGTGCCGGTGGTGCCGACCGGCCCGTTGTTCGGCGGGACGTTCTGTAGTGGCACGTAGCCGTACTGGGGCGCACTCGAGCCACCTGCTGCGATCGCCGCGAACTCGGACGTGTCGCTCAAGAAGGGAACCTCGATGAACTTGGAAATGTAAGGCTTCTGCGGCCCGGAGTACTGCGGGTTCGGCACGTACGTCGCCTCGCCGTTGCTGGAGTTGAACGCCGACAGCGTCCAGGGGCCGTCGACGACCTTCCACAATGGGTTGGTGCCGTAGGTGGCGAGGTCACCGGACATGTGCGGGCTCTTGCTCTTGCCGTTGTTGTCGGTGTCGAAGGTCCACACCTTCGTGCACGCGGCCGCGACCGCCTTGGTGTAGACGAGGGCTCCGCAACCACCGCTGCCCGGGGCGCCAGTGAGCGAGGTGACGTCCCACGCCTCTGGCATCGGCGTGATCTGGGACAGCTCGTTGTAGAGCATCCAGTTGGTCCCGTAGACGGCGTTGAAGTTCATCGTTACCATCAGCGAGCTCAGGCTCGGTGCCGACCAGCTAACGAGGTTGTCCGGGAAGTAACCCGGCGCGTAGCCGGCCCATTCGGTGGGGCCTTCGTCCTTCATCATGTTCAGCCAGAAAAGCACGCTCTGGGCGTTGACGACCTGGCCGTTGGAGAACTTCCATCCCTTCAAGCTGATGGTGACCGTCTTGCCGCCGTTTGAGTACACCGGCGCGGCTGCAAGCGAGAGCTGCTCGTTGAAGGTCGGGTTGGAGGTCGTGATCTGACCGAACCAGTACAGCGGCCGGTACATGAGGTACTGGAACTGTGTGAGGTTGTCGAGGGAGAAAAAGGAGAGGCTCGCGAACGGGAAGATCCAGTTCGGCTGCGTCGAAGGAGGCAGCGCCCACATAACCGTCCCGCCCCTTTTGATGGCGGGAGCCTTCGTCAGAGTTGCCGACTTGGGGCTGGTCTTGGGCGGGCTCGCGAAGCTCGTTGCGCCGACGGCGAGCACGAAGACCGCGCATGCCACCGCCGTTCCCACGACTGCGAGCTTGCCTAACTTGTGCTTTCGTAACATGATCGCCCGGACCTCCTGCTCAGGTTGTCTTCTTCGGTAATCAGACGTTGAAAATGCAGGCTAACGCCCCCCAGGGCGAAAAGCCGTGAATCTCACCGTAGTCCTCTCGTAACATTTCTACAAGGCAAGTAGCAAATCGCTCCCCAATAGTCCCTCCCCCGTCATCGCTCACGGATCGTCTTTCAGCGGGGCCGTGATCAACAACCTTCAGCGGGGCCTGTCGGCGACGAGCGCGGCCAGCACCTCGCCCGTGAGCCGCCGGGCGGCGAGCGGGGGGTCCGCCGAGCCGGTGACGGTCCTTCCGATCACGAGGAGGCCGGCGCCGGCGCGGATCGCGAAGGAGGGTGCCGCCACCCGGGCCTGATCGTCCGGCGACGATCCGGCGAGGCGGATCCCGGGAACGACGGTCAAAAGACCGGGCGCCCGCGAGGCGACGACGGGCAGATCCCCGGCCCCGCAGACCGCGCCCACACATCCCGTCTCGGCCGCAAGCGACGCCCGCGCCCCGACGAGCTCGGCGTCGCCATGGGCGTCACTCGTGAGCACGGTCACGGCCAGGATCCCCGTAGAGCCGGGCGCGGGCTCGGGATGGCCGTTGGCGACGGCGGTCGCCCAGCCCTCTTCGAAGCCTTCCACCGCCGCCCGCAGCATCTCCTCGCCCCCGGCCGCGTGCACCGTCGCGTACGAGACGCCGAGGGAGCCGATCCTTAGCGCGGCCCGGCCGACGGTGGTCGGGATGTCGTGCAGCTTGAGGTCCAAGAACACCCGAAAGCCTTCGTCCAAGAGGGTGTCGACGGCGAGCGGCCCCTCGGCGGAGAACAGCTCCAGGCCGACTTTGGCGACCGAGAACCACGGGTGCAAGCGGGCGGCGAGATCGAGCGCCTCGTCCAGGCTCGAGACGTCCAAGGCGAGCGCAAGACGCTCGCGCACGCCCTGTGGGTACTCGACGAAGCTCACCGCGGCTCGCCTCGTTTCCGGTTGCCGTTGGCGGCCCCCACGAGATCACGCACCGCCTCCACCTTGTGCCGGGCACACCAGGAGGCGAGCTCGGCCTGCACCCGGACGACGGCGCGCGGGTCGGCCAAGGTTGCCGTGCCGACCTGGACGGCGTCCGCCCCGGCAAGCAGCATGCGGACGGCGCCCTGCCCGTCGCGCACACCTCCGACCCCGACGATGCCGCAGTCGGGGAAGGCCGCCCGGCAGTCGTAGACCGCCCGCAGGGCGACGCTGTGGAGCGCATCGCCCGAGAGCCCGCCCCCCCCGGCGCCGAGGACGGGCGCCCGCCGCTCGGTGTCGATCGCGAGCCCGAGGAGCGTGTTGGTAAGCGTCAGCGCCTCGGCCCCCGCCCCGAGGGCGGCCCCGGCGATGGCGATGAGCTCGGAGGTGTTCGGCGAGAGCTTGGCCCAGCGCGGCCTCCCGCAGGCGGCCGCGGCGGCCACGGCCTCGCCGGTCGCCGCCGGCGAGTGGGCGAACATGCGGCTGCGGTCCTCGAGGTTCGGGCAGCTCACGTTCACCTCGACCGCGACCACGCACGCCGGGGCGCCGGCCAACATCTCCGCCGCCGCCGCATAGTCCTCGGCCCGGCGCCCCCAGATGCTCACCACCACCCGGGCGCCGGAGGCTTCGAGGGCGGGCAGCTCGTCGGTGAGCCACGCCTCCACGCCCGGGCCCTGGAGCCCGACGCCGTTCAGCATCCCTCCCGGTACCGGGCAGACGCGCGGGCCGGGGTTGCCCGCCCAGGCGTAGGCCGCCAGCGACTTGACCACGACGGCGCCGATGCTCGACAGGTCGAAGAAGGCGGCGAGCTCGGCACCGTGCCCGGCGGTGCCCGAGGCCGTCATCACGGGCGTGGGGAGGGGGACGCTCGCGACCGAGGTCGCGAGGTCGACCTCCCCGTAGTGCTCGTGACGCCTCACGGCCTCGCGCCGGCGGCCCTTCTCGTCGCCGCACCCGGCCTCATCGCTGTGCCTCGCCGTCGACGACGACGGGCTCGCCCGCGAAGACCGTGTGGCGGACCTTACCGGTGAGACGGCGGCCGGCATAGGGCGTGTTGCGGCTCCGGCTGGCTTGGCGGCCCGGGTCGACGACCCATGCGGCGCTCGGGTCGAACACCGTCAGGTGGGCCATGGCACCGGGCCGGAGCGGGCCGCCTTGGCCTCCGTTACGGCCTGCGCCGTGGCCATCCCGCTCGAGGCCGGCGATGCGGGCCGGCTTCCAGGAGAACAGGGCGAACAGGTCCCGCAGCGGCATCGCCGTCCCGCTGGCGGGCGGCACCCAGCCGTCGCCGGCCCCGTTGCTCCCGGCTCGGCCGGGCCCAGCGCAAAGCGCGCCGTAGCCGACGGCGAGGGCCGTCTCGAGGCCGAGCATCCCGGCGGGAGCCTCGTCGAAGGGCTCCTCCTTGCGCTCGGGCGCGTGCGGGGCGTGATCGGTCGCGATGGCGTCGATGACGCCGCTGGCGAGACCGGCCCGGACGGCCGCCACGTCTGCTTCGGTCCGAAGGGGCGGGTTGACCTTGTAGACCGGGTCATAGCTCTGCACGGCGGCGTCACAAAGGGCGAGGTGATGCGGCGTGGCCTCCGCGGTGACGGCGAGCCCGTCCGCCTTGGCCTTGGCGATCATCTCGATCGAGCCTGCCGTGGAAAGGTGCAGAAAGTGCATCGGGGCACCCGTCAAGGCCACGAGGGCGAGGTCGCGGGCCAGCATCGCCTCTTCGGCTAGCGCCGGCTGGCCGGCGATCCCGAGGCGGCTCGACCAGGCGCCTTCGTGCATCTGACCGCCCGCCGCCAGTTGCTCGTCCTCGCAGTGCTGGGCGAGGACCACGCCCAGACCCGAGGCGTACTCGAGCGCCCGGCGCATCAAGCCGCCGTTCTGCACGCCTTTGCCGTCGTCGGTGAACAGCCGCACCCCGATCTCGGCCAGCTCGGCCATGGGCACGAGCCGCTCGCCGCGACGGCCGAGCGTGATCGCCCCGGCCACGGCGATCTCGCAAAGGGCCTTCTCGCCGAGCGCGAGCACGTCGCGGGCCACGGCCGCCGAGTCGATGGCGGGCACGGTGTTCGGCATGGCGACGAGCGCCGTGTAGCCGCCCAGGGCGCCGGCTCTCGAGCCTGACTCGACCGTCTCGGCGATCTCCCCGCCCGGCTCGCGCAGGTGGGAGTGGATGTCAACCAGCCCCGGCGAGACGATGCAGCCTCCCGCGTCGAGGACGACGGCTCCTTGCGGCGGTTCGATCGAGTCCCCGGAGGAGACGGCGACCACCCGGCCGTCTCTCACCAGGACGTCACCGCGCCGCTCTCCTGTCTCGTCGACGAGTGTCCCCCCGCGGACGAGGATCTCCCCCAGATGGGCAGATGGGCCGAAATGCATGGACGGGTTCTGTGCAGTCATCAGATCTCCCCCGAGCCGAGAAGGTGGAAAAGGACGGCCATGCGCACGAGGACTCCGTTTCGCACCTGGCGCGTGACGAGGGACGCAGGCATGTCGGCGACCTCGGGCGAGATCTCGACACCGCGGATCATCGGCCCGGGATGCATCACGAGAGCGTCCTTTTTGAGGGCAGCGGCGCGTTCGCGGGTGAGCCCGTAGCGCCAGTGGTACTCCTCGAGCGAGGGCAGCAGGACCTCGCCGAGGCGCTCGGACTGGATGCGGAGCAGGTAGATGACGTCCAGCTCGCCGAGCGTCGAGTCGAGGTCACCGGTGGCGTTGACGGGCCAGCCCTCCAAGGAGGCGGGCATGAGCGTCGGCGGCGCCACGAGCAGCACCTCGGCGCCGAGCGCCGAGAAGGCGAGCACGTTCGAGCGCGCCACCCGCGAATGCTTGATGTCGCCCACGATCGCTATGCGAAGCCCCTTCAGGTCCGCCGGGGCCTCCCCGCCCCGGCGCGCCGCCAGGGTCTCGAGGATCGTGTAGCAGTCCAGCAGTGCCTGGGTCGGATGCTCGTGGGTGCCGTCCCCGCCATTGATCACGCTCGCTTTGATCCAGTGGGTGACCATCAAAGGCGCCCCCGAGGAGTGGTGGCGGATGACCATGGCGTCTATGCCCATGGCGTCGATCGTCTCGACGGTGTCGCGCAGCGACTCGCCCTTAACCGTCGACGAGCTGGCGGCCGTGAAGGTCATCGTGTCGGCGGAGAGGCGTTTTGCGGCCGTCTCGAAAGAAAGGCGCGTCCGGGTCGAGGGCTCCATGAACACAGTGGCCACGGTTCGTCCCCGCAGCGCCGGCACCTTCGGGATCGGGCGCTCGGACACCTCGGCGAAGGCGTCGGAAAGGCGCATGATCTCCAAGATCCCGTCCCGGTCGAGGTCGGCAATGGAAAGAAGGTGGCGGGCGGCGGGGGCTCGCCCGCCCACGAGGAGCTCGTCTGCGTTCATCGGGCCCCTCTGTCGTCGTCGGCGGCGACGAGGTCACCGATGGTCACTCCTTGTTCACTCACCTCAACGAGCTCGTCGCGACGCGTGGGCAGGTTCTTGCCCACGAAGTCGGGCCTGATGGGCAGCTCCCGGTGGCCGCGGTCGATCATCACGGCCAGCTGCACGGCGCCGGCCCGACCCCGGGCGGCGAGTGCCTCGAGCGCGGCCCGGACCGTCCTGCCGGTGAAAAGCACGTCGTCGACGAGGACCACGACACGCCCGGTGATGTCGAAGGGCAGGTCGGTGACCTCCTCGGGCAGCACCGGGCGCAGCCCGATGTCGTCCCGGTAGAAGGCGACGTCGATGGAGCCGAGGGGCACGGCCGTCCCCTCGATCTCCTCGAGCATGGCGGCGAGCCTTTCCGCAAGCGGCACGCCACCGGTCTGGAGACCGACGACGGCGACGTCGCTGAGCCCCCGGTTGCGCTCCACGATCTCATGGGCGATGCGCATGAGGGCTCTTCGGACTTCGTCAGCGTCCATGACTTGAGCACGGACAACAAAAACGCGCCCCTTGGGGCGCGCAACTCTCTCTCCGTCAGCCACTTTTGGGCTCCTCTCGTCCGTACGGGCCTCTCGGGACCCGCTTTACGTCCGGGGTGTCACTCTAACGAGTCCTTCCGCTCTGCGCCGGGATCCTCCGGCCCCAGATCTCGGACCTCGGTCGCCACCGCGGAGAGGACCCCGTTCACGTAGCGGCCGGAGTCCTCGGTCGAGTAGGTCTTCGCGAGCTCGACCGCCTCGTCGAGCACGACGGCCACCGGCACCTCGGGCTCGTCGAGGAGCTCGAAGGCCGCCATCTTGAGCAGGCAGCGGTCGACGACCGGCATCCTCTCGACGGCCCAGCCGGTGGCGTGGCGCCCGAGAAGACCGTTGACCTCCTCGGCGCGTCGCTCCACGCCCAAGACGAGCTGCACGGCGTACTCCTCGGGCGCCACGGGCAGCTCGGCGAGCAGCTGTGAGGGCGCCAGGTCCTTGGTCTCGGCCTCGTAGAGCAGTTCGAGCGCCCGTTCCCGCGCCCGGCGCCGGGCTCCCGGCGGTAGGCGGCGCGACGGGCCCTCAGGCCCTTGTGAGGTACTCACCGGTCCGGGTGTCGACCTTGATCCGTTCGCCGGGATTGACGAACAGCGGCACCTGGACCACGAGTCCCGTCTCCAGCGTCGCCGCCTTGCGGGCACCCGATACCCGATCACCTTGCAACCCGGGCTCGGTCTCGGCGACCGTGAGCTCGACCGCGGCGGGCAGGTCGACGCCGACTATCTCGCTGTCGTACATCTGCATCACGGCCGAGTCGCCCTCTTTCAGGTACGACGCCGCCTCGGCGAGCGACGACCCGCTCACGTGGATCTGCTCGTAGGAGACGTTGTCCATGAACACGTAGTCGGGCCCGTCCCGGTAGAGGTACTGCATCTCCCTCTTGTCGATCACGGCCTGCTCGACCTGCTCTCCGGCCCTGAAGGTGCGCTCGATCACGGCCTTGGTGCGCGCGTTGCGCAACTTGGTCCGGACGAAGGCGCCGCCCTTGCCCGGCTTGACGTGCTGGAACTCGACGACCGTGAAGAGCCCCTCGGGCAGGTCAAGGGTCATGCCGTTGCGGAGGTCGTTGGTGGAAAAGGCCATCAGAGCACGTAGTCCTTCGTCGACTTGGTGAGCAGGCGCGAGCCGGTCGCCGTGACAACCAAGGTGTCCTCGATGCGTGCGCCGCCACTTGGGTCAAGGTAGGCACCGGGCTCGACGGTCACGACCGCACCCACTTCGAGGATATCAGCGGACCCTTGCGATATCGACGGGGCCTCGTGGATCTCGAGGCCGACGCCGTGACCGGTCCCGTGCAGGAAGGCGTCGCCGAGGCCCGCCGAGGCGAGCGATTCACGGCAGGCGGCGTCGACTTCGCCGCCTGTCACTCCCGGGCGAACGGCCAGGACCCCGACACGCTGCGCGCTGATGACGGCTTCGAGGACGTCGTGCATCTCGTCGGAGCGCACCGCGCCCACGCACAACGTGCGCGTCATGTCCGACCGGTAGCCGTCGACCACGGCCCCGAAGTCGATCACGATGAGCTCGCCCGGCTCGATGCGGCGATCGGACGGCCGGGCGTGCGGGAGCGCGCCGTTGGGGCCGCTCGCGACGATGGAGTCGAAGGCGACCGCGTCAGCCCCGCGACGGCGCATCTCGAACTCGAGCGCGAGCGCGAACTCCTGCTCGGTGGGCGCTTCGCACAGGAGCTCTTTGACCTGCGCGAGAGCCACATCGGCGATATCGGCCGCGCGCTCGATCCGCGCGACCTCGCCCTCCTCCTTGACGGCGCGAAGCGACTCCACGGCCCGGGAGACCGCCACGAGCTCTCTACCGCTTCCCAGCGCCGCGCCGACACGCTGGCGGGCCGCCCAGGTGATGTCCTCGGCCTCCAGCCCCAGGCGGGCAAGGCTCGTCGTCGCCTTCTCGATGAGCTCCAACAGGGCGGCGGGCAGCCCGATCTCGACCCGCACCGGCACCGCGGTCGCCTTGACCTCTTCTGCCGCCTGGCTGCGGTAACGCCCGTCGGAGACCAACAGCGACTCGTCGGGCAACACGAGCAGCATCCCTGCCGAGCCCGTGAAGCCGGTCAGGTACTCGATGTTGGTCAGTTTCGTTATGAGCAGGCCATCGCAACCGAGCTCAGCCAAGCGCGCCACGAGGCGCGGCAGGCGGCCGGGGAGGTCCATCTCGGGCAGAGCTGCAATGTCGCGACCGTTCAGCATCGGCGCAGATGCTAGGCGCCGGAGAGGGTGGTGCTGCGCCCGACGCCCCTGCGCTCGGCTGCTAGGCCCCGGGGAGTGCGCCCCTGCGCCCGGCGACAAGGCGTGCGGCTGCCTCCACGGCGAGCTCGTAACCGAGCCCGCCGAAGCCCGCCACCGTTCCGTCGGCCACAGGTGCCAGCACCGAGAGGCGGCGCCAGGGCTCTCGGGCGTCGGGGTTGGACAGGTGAAGCTCGACCACGGCGCCGTCGAATGCCGCCAGGGCGTCGCTAAGCGCCCAGCTCGTGTGCGAGAGGGCGCCCGCGTTGACCACGATCGCGTCCACGGCGCCGCGTGCCGAGTGGACAGCTTCTACGAGGTCCGACTCGTGCTCGCTCTGCAGGTGCCTCAGCTCGCAGCCCGAGCGGGCCGCCGCCTGCTCGGCCCGTTCGACGTGCTCGGCGAGGGTGGCGGTGCCGTAGATCTCCGGCTGGCGCTCGCCGAGCAGGCCGAGGTTCGGGCCCGAGAGCAGCAGCAGCACGACGGGGCGAGCCCGGCCGGGCTCGTTGCCTGTGATCATCGGTCACCTCTCAATGCGTCCAGGGCTTCCAGCACCATCTCAGGGCTGACGCCGCGGACCGGCTCGACGCCGCCAGGCCCGTCGAGCACCAAGGTCAGGCCGCCGTCGGACTTCTTGTCGTGGCTCATGAAACGAACAAGGGCGTCGGGGTCCGCCCCCGGGGGGAGCTTCACCGGCAGGTCGTAGCCGGCGACCACCTCGCGGTGACGCTCGACGCGGGACGATCCGATCCTGCCCATCAGCTGCGCCAGCTCCGCCGCGAACACGAGGCCTATCCCGACGGCCTCGCCGTGACGGAGCACGCTCGCAGGGCTGTTCGCGTGCTCGCCGTTCGCATGCTCGCCGTTCGCGTCCTCGCTGGCGAGGCCGGCGGCCTCGAGCGCATGGGCCAAGGTGTGCCCGTAGTTCAGGATCACCCGGCGATCGCCTTCGCGTTCGTCGCCCGAGACGATCTCGGCCTTCAGCGCCACGCAGCGGGCCACCTGCTCACAGAGATCCAGTGTGTCGAGGTCCTCCACCCCCAAAAAGGCGTACTTGGCCATCTCCCCGTGCCCGGAGCGCCACTCGCGAGCCGGGAGGCTCGCCAGCGTCTCGGTGTCGCAGAAGACCCCGAGCGGCTGCCAGAAGGACCCGACGAGGTTCTTCCCCTCCGGCAGATTGACACCGGTCTTCCCGCCGATGGCGGCATCGACCTGGCCGAGGAGCGTGGTCGGGACGTTGATGACGGCGGTGCCCCGGTGGTAGCTCGAGGCCGCGTAGCCGGTCACGTCGGTCACGACCCCGCCGCCGACGGCCACGACCACGTCGCCGCGGTGCATGCCGGAACGGGCCATGAACCTGCAGATCTCCTCGACGGTGGCGAGCGACTTGGCCCGCTCGCCGTCCGGGATCGTCATGACCTCGTAGGGAACCCCGGGGTCGACGTCGACGCGGATGCCGGCCTGGGTGACGACGGTCGCCCGGCGGGCGCTGGGCGGAACACAACCGGCGAGGGCGGCCCGCACCCCCGGGCCGACGAGCACGTCGTAGCCGCGCTCTGCGAGCTCCACCCTGACGCGGATCGGCTCGGTCCGCCCGCGGCCGTCGCGGGCACCTCCGGCCGCGGCCGCGCCCCCGCTCACCGTGCGCTCCCCTCGGGCGGGACGCCGAGATGCGACCGGGCGGCACGGATCACTGTCTCGGCGAGCGCCTGGGGGCGGCGGGAGTCCACGTGTACGACGCAGTCCGACAGCTCCCTGTACAAGGGCCGCCGGATGGCGTCGAGGCGCCGCAGGGTGCCGGCCGGGTCGGCCTCGAGGAGGGGCCGTCCCCGGCCGGTGCCGACACGGGCGGCGAGGACATGCGGCGCGACGTCGAGCCAGATGATCACCCCTCCCGAACGCAGGCGGCGCCGCGTCTCGGGGTCGAGCACGGCGCCACCGGCGACGCCGATGACCGAGGGCACCGGGTACGAGAGGGCGTAGCAAAGCGCGGCCCGTTCCTCGGCCCGGAATGCAGGCTCGCCTCTCTCGGCGAAGATCTCGGGGACAGTCCTGCCGGTGCGCCACTCGACGTCCGCGTCGCTGTCGTGGAAAGGCCGGCCCATACGCTCGGCCACGATACGACCGACGGTCGACTTCCCGGAGCCCATCATGCCGACGAGCAGCACGTGCTCACCCATCTCCGCTCACCGCGCCGCCGGTACGCACTAGACCTGCCCCGCCTCGAGATAAGGGTGCGATCCCGCCCTGTGGTCGGTCACGTCCACGACCTCGCTGATCTCCGCCACCGCGTCGGTGATGGCGGCAGCGATGCCCTGGCCGAGAGTCGCCTGAGCCAGGCCGCAGCCCTGGCAGCCTCCCGACATCTCCACGTAAGCGGTCGATCCCTCGACGCCGACCAGGCCGGCACGACCTCCGTGGGCGGCGATGACCGGATTGACGTCCCGCTCGAGCACCTCGAGCACGCGCCGGGCGACGGGGCCGGAGAGATCACCTCGCCGCGCGGCGAACCTGGACGGGAGCGAGGGCGTGTTGGGATTGAGGATGACAAGGCCCGCCTCGCCGGCCTGCGTGCTGACGTCCAGCAGGGCGCCCCGCAGGCGCTCGAGGCTCTGGGCCGGCACGACAAAGCGCACGTCGCCCTCCAGCTGCTGGGCGTCGCCCGGGTCGATGGCGGCCACCGGAGCGAACCACAGGTCGTAGCTGTAGGCGCCGGCGGAGATGCCGTTCACCTCGAGGAAGAGGGCGAGGTCCTCGGCGTTCGGCTCCTTGGCGAGGGCCTCGCGCACCATCTCGAGCGCGGCGGGCGCGACACGGATCACCTCGTCCACACCGAAACGCTACCTTGGCCCGATGGCCGCCGAGCCCCTGGCACCCGCCGACGCCCGTGAGTGGGTGAGTTTCGAGGACCCGAGAGAGGAGCGGACGTGGGTGATCGACGCCACGTTTCTCTCCAGCTCCTGGCGGTGCCTGTATGGATGCGGATGCCAGGGGGTTCTCACCGCTCCGGCGCCCGAGCGCCTGGAGGGGTGCTGCTCGTACGGAGCGCACTTCAGCGGTGAGGAGGACGCGAGGCGCGTGGCGGCAGCCGCCGAAACGCTCTCGGGCGAGCAGTGGCAGTTCCGCTCTAAGGGCCGGCGGAAGGCCGGCGTGCTCAAACGTGACTCGAAGGGCACCATCACCACCCGGCTCGTCGCCGGCGCCTGCATATTCTTGAACCGCCCGGGTCACCCCGGCGGCGCCGGCTGCGCGCTCCACCGGGCGGCGCTCGACCGGGGCGTGCCGCCGCTCGAGCTCAAGCCCGATGTCTGCTGGCAGCTCCCCTTGCGCCGGGAGGACACGGTCGCGCCGGACGGGCACGTGACCAGTTCCCTCGGCGAATGGGGGCGGCGGCACTGGGGCGAAGGCGGGCAGAAATTCGCCTGGTGGTGCACCGAAGCACCCGAAGCGTTCTCCGCCGGCGAGCCCGTGTACGTCTCGCTTCGCGACGAGATCGTGGCCATGACCGGGCAGGAGGTCTACGACCTGCTCAGCTCATATCTGAAAAGCCGCACTGCCCGGCGAGGGCGGGGAAGCTCACTGCTCGCTCACCCCACCGTGCGAAGGCGCCCGGCAGAGCCAGCGCGAATGGAGACCTCTGGCTAGCTGGGCCGTCTAGCTGGGCCGTACGCCCGAGGCGCCGGCGTCCCCGCGGCCGTTCGCCCCGTTGCGTTCGGCATCGGCATGCCCGAGGGGCGCCCGCGCCCCAAGATCGTCAACTTCCTCGAGCTCGTCCAGCTCCTCCGATTCATAAAGGCACCAGGAGGAATGCTCCTCTTCGGGGTCGGCCCCGCACTCGGGGCACGGCTCCACAGTTACTTCGATCGCGCGCTTTAGGCTGCGCGCCTCTTCGAAACGCCGATGACGTCCCTTTTTCACGAGCCGCTCCCAAGATTCGCGGTTGCCGCTTCAGCAGCGGCGGTGAGCTACACCCGACAGACCGCTGCCGCACTGACCGACCGGCGCCCCCAAGGTCGCCCTATCAGCTGCCTACAGCATATCGATCCAGGTCACGGTCCGGGCACGTGGCCGTGTGACAATTCGGCCCAGGTGGCGCGTCTGGCGCTCGGCGCGCGAAGGCGGCGCGCCAGTTGCCGCCGGTATCGTGACGAGCGTGAGCGAGGGATTCGACCCCGACGAGATGATCACGCGCTTTCGCGAGCGAGCGGCGGCGGTCCGCCGACGGGGCATGCCGCCGGTCGAGGGAGCCGAACGGCAGAAGATCCTCCGCCAGATGCAGCTCGACTTTCAGGACTTCGCCATGCTCGCAGATGCCGTGGGCTCGTTCGAAGACGGCGTCTTGACCCTGCGAATCGACCTGCGGCCTGGGGATGGGAGCGGCGAGCGCCCGGGCGGCGGCGGCGGCAGCTCCGAGCAGAGCGAGCGCCCGGGCGGCGGCGGCTCCGAGCAGAGCGAGCGCCCGGGCGCGGCCGGCACCTAGCAGCGCTCGGCCCGAACGCGGCTGGCGTCTAGCGCGGGGCATCGTGGTCGATGGAGCGGAACGAGCGCTCCTCGAGCACGAGCGAGCCGTGGCCGTCGAAGGAGAGCGACGCCCTCCCCTCGGCCAGGCGCCGGAGCCCTTCTCCGACAAGCTCACTGCGCCAGCCGCCGGCGAGGCGCCCCTCCGGAGGCTCCTGCATGAACTCGACCAGATCGGCCCGGGTGGCGAGGATGGCCGGGTCGAGGTCGAGGTCCACCGCCCTTTGGGCCACGTAGGCCGTGGCGAGCGTCGTGACGGCCCGGTTGGGCTGGTCGAGCTCGTGGGCGGGCGGCAGCCGCAGCTCGGAGGGGGCGAGCTCCAGGCCCTCGGCGATGGCATCGAGCAGCTCGTCGGCGGCACCACCGCCGAGGTGGCGACCGTCGAGGCTCCGCGTGCGGCGGAGATCCTCGCGTGTCCGGGCGGGGTGCTGGGCGATCGACAACAACGCCAGGTCGGGCAGGATGAAGCGCACGGGCAGGTCGAGCTGTCTCGCCCTATTCTCGCGCCAGGCGGCAACGCTCTGGGCGACGCCCCGCGCCGAGCCTCGGAGCTGGCGCGACCGCGGCAGCCGCCACCAGGCCTCGGCGGGCTCGGTGGGCGACCTGTCTCTGGACAAGACGATGGCGAATTCCTCGGCCGCCCACGCCATCCGGCCCATTTCCTCGAGTCGGGCGCTCAAGGACTCGCGCAGAGCGAGAAGGTGAGCAACATCGCCAGCCGCATAGGCGAGCTGGCCGGCCGACAGCGGCCGGCGCGTCCAGTCGGTCAGTTGGTCGCCCTTCAAGAGCCTGACGCCGAGGGTGCGCTCGACGAGCTTGACGAGCGAGGGTGACACCTGACCCAAGAATCCGGCCGCCACCTGGGTGTCGAACAGCCGGCTCGGCACCGTCCCGCACGCGCGCTCGAGGACTTCGAGGTCCTGCTCCGCCGCGTGGAGGACGGCCAGGCCGGGACCGTCGAGGACGCCCGCGAAAGGCGAGATGTCGATCGCCAGCGGGTCCACGAGCGCGATCCCGCCCTCCCAGGCGAGCTGGAGCAAGGCGAGATGGGGGAAGTAGGTCCTCTCCCGGTGGAACTCGGTGTCGAGGCCGTAGACAGCGCACGAGGCGAGCTCGTCCAAGAGGGCTTCGAAGGCCGCCGCGTCGCCGATCCAGCGATAGTCACCCACGCCGGCCGGACGCCTCACGACTGTGCCCGAGCCGCCCACCGGACCACCGATCCAGGCGGCCCGGAGAGCTTCGGCACCCGAGCCGTCGCTTCCCTCGGAACGCCGGAAACCGGCGCCCGAGGCCCGGCTGTTCCGGTCCCTCATGTCATCTTCTCCGTCCTGATACTCAACCCCCGTAGCTCATGCGCGTGTCCTCCATGCGAAGAACCGGGACGTCCTCCCCGCCGGGCGCGAAACCGGCGTCGAGGACCTCTCCTACGAACAACGAATGAGAGCCCAGATCAAAGGTGTCACGCAGGCCGCAGTCCAGATAGGCGATGGCGAGCTCGGGGATCGGAGCCCCGCTGAGCCCGTCCCGGTACGCGAAGCCCGCAAGGGTGCGGGCGACCGGGTCGTGTTCGGCCGGTTTCACGAACTTGCGCACCACCTCTTTGTTCTCACGGGCCACCAGCGCGACCGTAAAACAGCCTCCCGCGACGATGAGCCCGTGGGTGACAGCGTCGCGCTCGACCGACACGGCGACGCGCTTCGGGTCGACGCAGACCTGCATGACCCAGTTCAGGGTCATCAGGTTCCGGCGCTCCCCGGCCCGGCTCCCGAGCAGGTAAAGCCCTGTCGGCAGCTTCCAGAGCACGCGCCGACGCAACCGCTCGTACTCTGCCGGGTCGGCTTCGGGGGGGAAGGGACCGACCGGCACACCGCGGGTGCTCACAGGTCGAACGGTAGCGTGCCGGCGAGGCGGCGGCGCCCGCACCCGCGCCGGAGCCCTCAGTGCACGCCGTCGGCCGCGAGCCGCCGAGTCGCCTTGTCGAGTGAGACGAGGCCCACGGCGATCTTGCTCAGGGCGGCGGTGATCTTCTTGGAGCGGAGGCTCCCGGCCCCGGCGCACGAGCTGCCGGCGTTCGCGAAGTCCTCGTAGGCGGTGTTCAGCTCGTCTGTCAAGGTGTCGTCCGGCGTCGGCAGGTTCCCGTAGGCGGTGCCGGCATCTGTCACGAGCCCCGCGCAGTTGCTCGTCACGTCCTTGAGCCGCCCGGCACGCAAGGAGCGCTTGATGGCACCTATGTCCGAGAGCACGGTCTGGTCGTTGGAGACGACCGTGTACTGCGAGGCCCACTGGGAGACCTGGTGGGCTCGCGTGCCGGTGTACCCCGTGCACCCCGCCGTCGCGCCGAGGGCCAGGAGCGCCATGGCGAGAGCCGCCGCCTCGTGCACGACTCGGCGCAAGCCCGGCCTCACTCGAAACGAAGCAGGTGGTAGTTCCGCCGTCCCCTGCGAAGCACGACGTAGCGGTCGGCGAGGAGATCCTCGCGGGAAAGGCGCGCCTCGGGGTCGTTACGGCGGCGGTTGTTGACGTACACGCCGCCTTGAGCGACTGCGGAGCGCGCCACCGTCTTCGAGGAGGCGAGGCCGCTCGACACGAGCACGTCCACGAGCGTGAGCCCGGGGCCGAGCTCGGAGCGAACCAGGCTCGAAGATGGCGCGTCGGCGAAGACCTCGAGGAGCATCTTCTCGTCGAGCCCGGCGACGTCCTCGGAAAACAACGCCCGTGACGCCGCAGCCGCGCGCTCGGTCTCGCTCTGTCCGTGCACGAGCGTGCAGACGGCCCGCGCCAGGGCCTCCTGCGCCTTGCGCTGCTCGGGCCGGGCCTTCGTGTCGAGGTCGAGCTCCTCGATCTCCTCGTGGGAGAGGAACGTGAAGAAACGCAACAAGGTGCCTACCTCGTCGTCGGGGGTGCGCAGGAAGAACTGGTACATGACGTAGGGCGAGGACTTGGCTGGGTCCAGCCACACCGCCCCGGACTCGCTCTTGCCGTACTTGGTCCCGTCCGCGCGCAGCAAGAGCGGGAACGTCAGCGCGAAGGCCTCGGCTCCGCGGACCTTGCGAATGAGCTCGATGCCCATGGTGATGTTGCCCCACTGGTCGCTGCCGCCGAGCTGCAGCCGGCAGCCGTAGGAGTCGTGCAGGTGGAGGTAGTCGTATGCCTGCAGCAGCATGTAGCTGAACTCGGTGTAGGAGATGCCCTGCTCGGGCCGTTCGAGGCGCGTCTTCACGGACTCCTTGGCGGTCATCTGGTTGACGGTGAAGTGCTTGCCGACGTCGCGCAAGAAGTCGATGAAGCCGTAGGCGCAGAGCCACTCGGAGTTGTCGAGGAGCAGTCCCCGGGTCTGCCCCGCCGCGCTCGACATGTCGAGCAGGCCCGCGAGCTGGCCCCGGATCCCCTCGAGGTTGGCCGTGAGCTGCTCGAGCGAGAGCAGGGGGCGCTCGTCCGACTTCCCACCGGGGTCACCGATCAGCCCGGTGCCGCCCCCGGCGAGGAGAATGGGGCGGTGGCCGGCCTCCTGGAGCCGGCGCAAGGTGAGGATCCCGAGAAGGTTGCCGACATGGAGGCTGTCGGAAGTGGGGTCGAACCCTTGATAGGCCGTCGTCGCCCCGGTGTCGAGCAGCGTCCAGAGCGCCTCGTCGCTCACCTGGTGCGCGAGTCCGCGAAAGGCGAGGTCCTCAGAGATCTTCCCCATTCCCAAAGCGTGCCACTCAGGAAAGGGCGAGGGCGACTTCGGCCTCGAGCTCGCTGTGCAGCGCCGTGTTCGCCTTGCGGTCGGTGCGCACGACCACGACCGTCGGCCCGCGCCGCGCGGCGTATCCGAGGGCGGAGTCGAGATGCGTGGGGAGCTCCTGGCGGCTGGCGACCTCGATCGTGTCGCAGCCGGCGGCCCGGGCAAGGTCGGCGACGTCGATCTTCTGCGGCGTGCCGAAGAGCCTCTCGAAGAGCCCCTCCTCCAGCTCGGAGGCCTGGGGGAGGAACGAGAAGATGCCCCCACCGCCGTTGTCGACGACAACGAGCACGGCGGGCAGGGTCGGCTCGCGCCTGCCCCGGACGAGAGCCGACGAGTCGTGCAGGAAAGCGAGATCGCCGAGCAGGCCCACGACAGGCCCGCCCATGTCGGCGGCGGCCGCGGCGACACCAAGGGTCGTGGAGGCGACACCGTCGATCCCGTTCGCGCCGCGGTTGGCGAGCACCCGCGGCGGGTCCGAGCGGGGAGCCGCGAACCATTCGAGATCGCGCAACGGCATCGAGGACGAGGCGACGAGCGTCGACCCGGGCGGTGACCAGGCGAACAAAGCCCGCGCCACGCCCGGCTCGGTCGCCTCCCCGTGGCGGCTCAGCACGCCCTCGATGGCGCGTTGGGCGCTCGCCTCGGCCTCTGCCCACCCCGCCGACCAGCTCGAAGGCGCCGCCATGGCCGAGCGGCCGGCGCCGGCGCCTTCGGGCACGCGCAGCAACAGGGCCTCCATCACGTGGTCCGGATCAGCCGCCAAGACCACGTCGGCCTCGCGCCCGGGATCGCGCCAGGCCCAGTGCGGGTCGACGAGCACCTCGAGGGCACCGGCCGCGGCGCTCGAGGCCAGCCAGGCGGCCATCACCTTCGACGCCCACGGCTCGCCCAGGCGAAGGACGATCTCCGGCATGTGCCCGCGGGCGAAGCTCTCGACGCGAAGCAGCCCATCGGCGGCGGCGACGGTCGGAGCTCCGGGCTCGCCCGGGGTCCGGGCGCCCGAGCGGGGATCGGCGAGGACCGGCCAGCCCAAAGCGGCGGCCAGGCGGCGGATCACCTCTGGTCGCCCCGCGCCCGCACCCGCGATGATCAGACCTCTTGCCGCCGGGCGGACGAGCCCGACGAGGGCGTCCATCGAGGCCGGCTCGGGGAGCCTCCGGACCGGGTCGGCCCGGTGCCAGGGGCGGCCGTTGCGCCGCCCCGGCGGGAGCTCCACGGGTGCTCGGAGCAGCGGCTCTCGAAAGGCGAGGTTGGCGTGCACGGGGCCCGGCCCCATCGGCCCGGCCGTGGCCTCGGCGACGAGGCGGCTGCCGAGCGAGCGCCAGCTCCCCCGGGCGGCTTCGTCGGGCACGCCGGGATCGACTGCCCAGCGGAGAGCGCCCGCGAACAGTCCCGCCTGCTCGATGGTCTGCGGGGCGCCGACATGATGCAGCTCCGGCGGGCGGTCAGCGGTGCACACGATCATCGGCACCCGGGACAGGTGTGCCTCCACGACCGCGGCGTGGACCTCGACGGCGGCGGTGCCGCTCGTGGTGACAAGGACAGCCGGGCGACCCGTTGCGAGCCCGATCCCGAGCGCGAAGAAGGCCGCCGAGCGCTCGTCCAAGCGGACGTGCACGGCAATGCGGCCCTCGCGGGCGAGGGCGACCGCGAGCGGGGTCGAACGCGAGCCGGGCGCGATGACAGCATCTGTCAGCCCGGCGCGCACCCACTCGTCGACGAGCGTGGCCGAGAAGCTGGCCGCTACGGTCACCGGCGATGTCCTTTGCGCTCCACGCGACGAGCCGGGGCCGCGGGCCGAGGGTCGTGCTCGTCCACGGCTTCACCCAGACGAGCTCCTCGTGGGCGGGCGTCGCCGGTGAGCTCGAAGGCGGCTTCGAGGTCGTCACGGTCGACCTCCCGGGTCACGGGCGCTCGCCCGTGCCCGAGCCCGGCTCGGGCCTCGCCCAAGCGGCGGGAGCCCTCGGCCGGGCCGGCGGCGAGGCGACCTACGTCGGCTACTCGCTCGGCGGACGGTGCTGTCTCCACCTGGCGCTTGAGGCGCCGGAGCTCGTCGAACGCCTCGTCATCGTCGGGGCGCACCCGGGCATCCGCGACGAGCCGAGCCGCCGTCTGCGCCGGGAGGCCGATGACCGGCTCGCGGCCGAGCTCGAACGGGGCGGAGACGCGATGATGCCGGAGTTCGTCGACAGATGGCTCGCCGGGCCGCTCTTCGCGCACCTGACCGAGGAGCAGGCCGACCGGCCGTCGCGCCTTTCGAGCTCGGCCGCAGGCCTGGCCGCCTCCCTCAGGACCGCCGGGACCGGCACCCAGTCGCCGCTGTGGGAGAGTCTCGGCGAGCTCGAGATGCCAGTCCTCGTCGTGGTCGGCGAGGGCGACGGCAAGTTCAGGCCGATCGCCGAGCGCACCGCCGAGGCAATCGGTGCCAACGCCCGGTTGGCCGTCGTCGCCGGTGCCGGGCACGCGGTCTTCCTCGAGCGCCCCGGCGCTTTCGTGGTGCTCGTGCGCGAGTTCATGCTCGCCGGCGCCTGAGCAAGCCCTGGGCGGGGAGCTCACAGGGCTATCCCGAGGGCGAGCAAAGCACCAAAGGCCAGCTGCAGCATCCCGGTGCCGGCGAGCGCCGTGACGAGGTCATGGCCCTCGGCGCCGGCGAGCACCCGGCGCAGCGGGGGCAGAGCGGGGACGACGGCGAGCAGGGCGATCAAGGCGGCCGGCCGCCGCAAGGCGATGACGGCCACGAGCAGGAAAGCACCGACGACCAGTGCCGTGTACAAGCCGCGGGTCGCCCGCGCTCCGGAGCGGACCGCCAGCGTCTTCTTGCCGGCAACCATGTCGCTCTCGATGTCGCGGAGATTGTTGACCACGAGCAGCGCCGTGGCGAGGAAGCCAACGGGGATGGCGGCGGTCACGGCGAGGGCGGTCACGTGCCCGAGGTTGACATACGCCGTGCCGATCACGGCCACGAGCCCGAAGAAGGCGAAGACGAAGACCTCGCCGAAGCCGGCGTAGCCATAGGGGCGGGACCCGCCGGAGTAGAACCAGCCGGCCGCGAAGCACAGGGCGCCCACGACGAGCAGCCAGGGCGAGGTGGCCAGGGAGAGCACGAGCCCGGCCACGCCCGCGACCCCGAAGGCGCAGAACGACGCCGCCTTCACCGCCCCCGGAGCCGCCAGGCCCGAGGCGACGAGCCTGCGGGGGCCGACACGCTGGGCGTCGGTCCCGCGGACGCCGTCGGAGTAGTCGTTGGCGTAGTTCGTCCCGATCTGGATGGCGAGGGCGACGACGAGAGCATCCAGCGACCGCCACAAGATCATCGAGCCGCCGGCGACGGCCACCGCCGTGCCGACGAGGACCGGCACCACCGCGGCCGGCAGTGTCCTCGGCCGCGCGCCTGCCACCCACTTGCGGCTTGCCACCCACTTGCGGCCTGCCACCCACTTGCGAGTCGTGGTCACGCTGTACGCGCCACCGCTCTCAGGGGCGCCGGGGAAACCGTGAGAAATCGGGCCGGCGTTTCTCGACATAGGCGTTGCGTCCCTCCTGGGCCTCCTCGGACATGTAGAAGAGCATCGTGGCGTCGCCGGCGAGCTGCTGGATGCCGGCGAGCCCGTCGTCGGCGGCGTTGAAACCCGCCTTCAGCACGCGAAGCGCCATCGGCGAGAGGGCGAGGATCTCGCGGCACCACTCCACGGTCTCTTCCTCGAGCCGCGCGAGGGGCACGACGGCGTTGACGAGCCCCCAGTCGAGGGCCTGGGCGGCGTCGTACTGGCGGCAGAGCAACCAGATCTCCTTCGCCCTTTTCAGACCGATCGTCCTTGCCAGCAGCCCTGCGCCGTAGCCGCCGTCGAAGCTGCCGACCCTGGGCCCGGTCTGGCCGAAACGGGCGTTGTCGGCGGCGATGGTGAGGTCGCAGACGAGATGGAGCACGTGGCCGCCGCCGATGGCGTAACCGGCGACCATGGCGATGACGGGCTTGGGCAGCCGGCGGATCTGGACCTGCAGGTCGAGGACGTTCAGCCGGCCGATGCCGCGCTCGGCCACGGCGTCGTCGCCCAGGTAGCCGTCCTCACCTCGAACACGCTGGTCGCCCCCCGAACAGAAAGCGTCCGGGCCCTCGCCGGTCAAGATGACGACGCCGATGTCGGGATCGTCACGGGCGGCGCCGAAGGCACGCGAGAGCTCGAAGAGCGTCTGGGGACGGAAGGCGTTGCGCACCTCCGGGCGGCAGATCGTGAGCTTCGCGATCCCGCTCGCACTCTCGTAGGCGATGTCCTGGTACTCGCCCCTCTTCGTCCACTCCACGGCCGCCATGGGCTGCAGGCTAACGCCGAGCGTGCCTGCGGCCCCGTACGCTTGGGGGGTGCGCCGCCTCGTCGCCCTCGCCATGCCCGGCGGCCCGGCCTTCGCCGAGGCGCTCCGGCGTTGCTGGGACGACGGCGATGCCGTGCTCCCCCTCGACACGCGCCTTTCCAGGACTGCCCTCGACCGACTCGTGGCCGCCCTGCGGCCCTCTGCGGTGATCGACGCCTCGGGCCGGCCGAGCCCGCGCAGCGGGGAGCCGGTCGAGGACGGCGACGCGCTTGTCGTCACGACGAGCGGGACCACAGGCGAGCCGAGAGGCGTGGTGCTCACCCACGCCGCCGTCGCCGCCTCGGCCCGGGTGACGAGCGCCCGCCTCGGTGTCGACCCGGACCGGGACCGCTGGCTCGCCTGCCTGCCGCTGGCCCATGTCGGCGGCCTCTCGGTCGTGACGAGGGCGATCGTGAGCGCGACGCCCGTCGAGATCCAGCCTCGTTTCTCCGTGGAAGGGGCGCTCGCAGCGGCGAGCGACCGGGGCGCGACGCTCGTCAGCCTCGTGCCCGCCGCCCTCTCCCGTCTCGGGCCCGAGGGGGCGGCGCTGTTCCGCACCATCGTCCTCGGCGGCCAGCAACCGCCTGCCGACCGGCCGGCGAACACCGTCGCCACCTACGGCATGACCGAGACGGGCTCGGGGGTCGTCTACGACGGCGTCGCCCTCGACGGCGTGGAGGTGCGCGTCGTGGAGGGCGAGATCTGGCTCCGCGGCCCGATGCTGCTGCGCGGCTACCGGGACGGGTCCGACCCGAAGACGCCCGAGGGCTGGTTCCCGACCGGCGACGCCGGCGGGCTCGACACCGCCGGGCGCCTCGAGATCCACGGCCGGCTGGACGACGCCGTGATCTCGGGCGGGGAGAACATCTGGCCGGCCCAGGTCGAAGCCGTGCTCCGGGGGCACCCGGGGGTGCTCGAGGTCGCCGTCGGCGGGCGGGAAGACCCGGAATGGGGCGCCAGGCTCGTCGCCTACGTCGTGGCCTCGCCACAGGGCCAGGAGATCGAAACGGGGACGTTTCTCGCCCAGCTGCGCGAGCGCGCGGGAGAGCAGCTGGCGCCCTTCGCCGCCCCCCGCGAGCTCGTCATCGTCGCCGATCTGCCCCGCACCGCCATCGGCAAGGTCAGCCGGGCCGACCTGGCGGCTCTCGGCGGTCCCCGGGCGGCTGTCGAATGAGCCCCGCCTGCCCGGGACCCAGCCCATGGCACCTGGCCGTAGATTCCGGGGCGTGAAAGCGTTCCGCGCCCCCCTTGGCGGAGGGCCCCGGTGAACCGGCTCGGCGGGCAGACGAGCCCTTACCTGCGCCAGCATGCGCGCGACCCCGTCGACTGGTACCCGTGGGGCGACGAGGCCCTGGAAAGAGCCAGGGAGCTGGACCGGCCCCTCTTCGTCTCGATCGGCTACTCGTCCTGCCACTGGTGCCACGTCATGGGGCACGAGTCCTTCGCCGACCCGGCGACGGCGGAGGTGATGAACAGCCATTTCGTGAGCGTCAAGGTCGACCGTGAGGAGCGCCCCGACCTCGACTCGATCTACATGGAGGCGGTCCAGGCGGCCACGGGCCGCGGCGGGTGGCCGATGAGCATCTTCGCCACCCCCGAAGGGCTCCCGTTTCTCGCCGGCACGTACTTCCCCGACCGCCCCCGCCACGGGATGCCGTCGTTCGGTCAGGTGCTCGAGGCCGTCGCCGATGCCTGGGGCTCGCGCCGCGAGGACGTCCTCGCCGGGGCGCGAGCGCTGTCGGACGCGGTCGCGAGCCGGCTCGCGCCGGCGGGACAGGGGCAGGCGCCGACCGCTCCTGGCATGGCCCCCCGGCGGGCCGAGGCACTGTGCGAGGAGGCCGTCGATCAGCTGGGGTCGATCTTCGACCCTGGCAACGGCGGGTTCGGCTCAGCCCCGAAGTTCCCCCAGCCCCTCTTGTTGGACCTCCTCCTGCGCCACCACGTCCGCACGGGCGCGGGCGCCTCGCTCGAGATGGTCGAGCGCACCTTGGAGGCGATGGCCTCCGGCGGCATCTACGACCACCTCGGCGGCGGGTTCGCCCGCTACTCGGTCGACCAGCACTGGTCCGTGCCCCACTTCGAGAAGATGCTCTATGACCAGGCGCTCATCGCCCGCGTCTACCTGCACGCCTGGCAGCTCGACGGCGATCCCCGCTGGCTGCAGGTGCTGGAGGAGACTCTCGCCTACGTGCTCGGCGAGCTACGCGACCCCGAGGGCGGGCTCTACTCGGCGGAGGACGCCGACTCCGAGGGCGAGGAGGGCCGCTACTACCTCTGGTCGGCCGAGGAGCTGACCTCGGTGCTCGGGCCCGCCCGGGCGAGAGCGGCGGCCGAGTGGTACGGAGTCACGCCGGAGGGGAACTTCGAGGGACGCACGGTCCTGCACCGCGCCCGGTGCGGGGAGCTGGCGCGCCCGCCCGAGATCGAGGCCGCCCGCTGCGAGCTCCTGGCGGCGCGTGCCGGTCGCGTCCGGCCGGGGCTCGACGACAAGGTCATCACCGAGTGGAACGCCATGATGTGCTCGACGCTCGTCGAGGCGGCCGCCGCCACGGGCAGGGCCGACTGGTCGCGGGCGGCGGAGGAGATCGCCGTGTTCCTCCTCGGGCACCTGCGGCGTGAAGATGGAAGGGTGCTGCGCTCTTTCTGCCAGGGGCGGGCGAGCCTTCCGGGCTACGCGGTCGACTACGCCTGGCTCGTCGACTGCTGCACGCGCCTCGGCGAGCTTTCCGGCGACCCACGCTGGACGATGGAGGCCGTGGCCGTCGCCCGCGAGCTCCTCCGGCTCTTCGCCGACGCCAAAACGGGCGACCTGTACACGACCGGGTCGGACACCGAACCACTCGTCGTGCGGCCTCGTGAGCTGCACGACGGCGTGACGCCGGCGGCAGGGTCGGTGGCAGCCGTGGCCCTGGCCCGCCTCGGCGCCCTCGCAGGCGACGACGAGCTCGCCGCGGCAGCCGAGCGGATCGTCGCCGCCGCCGGAGCCGAACTGGCGGCTTCTCCCTTGGCCTTCGGGGAGCTCCTCCTCGCCGCGGCCCTGCTCGAGCACGGTCCGGTCGAGGTCGCCGTCACGGGCGAACGGGAGGACCTCGTTCGGGCCGTCCAGGGATGTTTCCTGCCCGGTGCCGTGCTCGCCTGGCGCTCGTCCCGAGGCGGGCTCCCTGCCGGCGGTGACGGGGGCGTGGGCGACGGCAGCTCCGACGCAGGGGGGCCGGGCGACGGCAGCTCCGGCGCAGCGGGGCCGGGCGACGGCACGGCCGCCTTCGAGAGCCCGCTGCTCGCCGGCCGCGAGGACGGTTTCGCCTATGTCTGCCGAAGGGGAGCTTGCCTGGCTCCGGTCGACAACGCCGATGCCCTCCTCGCCGCTCTCGCCGCGACGGTCGGACCGCCGTGAGACGCCACCGCGTGAGGCTCCCCTCGCCCCGGCACCGCCGGCCGGGCGCGGCCCGGGCGAACCAGCCCGGTGACGTGCTCCACTGCCTGTTGCTGACCCGGGGCCCGGAATGGGTGGCCGTGGACGTCGCCACCGGGGCCCTGCTGCGCAGCCATGCCTCCGGGTGGCCGGTGGTGCCCGCTGACTCGAGCCTCGCCCGCGCCGCCTCCCACGACGGGCTCGGCACGGGCCAACCCCACACCGGTCCGGAGCTGGACCTCGTCGAGATCGAGCTGGCAGACGACGACGAGCCGACCGATCCGGCGCGCCCGGAGGCCGTCATGATCTGCAAGGCGCCCGAACTGATCGGAACCCCCCGGCATCGAGCCGTACGCCGGCTCCTCAACGAGCTGCTCCCCGTCGACTCGAGGCGACCGCTGCTCGGATCGCTCGGCCCCTCGATCTCCTATCAGGACCTGGACGGCTCGCGCCCTTCTGTCGCGGTCGTCGCTCCCGACCGCGCACCGCAGTTCGCCTGGGACCTGTCCGGCACCTGGTGCCAGTTCAGCCTCGGAGGCCGCAAGCACCGCCTGCCCGCGGTCGATGAACGCGTCGTCGAAGCCGACGGGCGTGCCGGAAGCGGCACTCTCACCAGCGACGCTGTCGAAAGGGCGATCGGGGGGCCTCCCCGCTACCTGGTCGTCGCCCTCGGGGCGCCGCGCCGGGGACAAGCGCCCAAGCTCGTGCTCGGAGTGCTGCCGAGGCCCTGAGTCGAAGCGGGGGCCGCAGAGCTAAAGCGGTGCCCGGCGTGCTGCCGAGGCCCTGACGCCGAAGGTGCGGAGCCTCAGAGCGGAAGCTCGCTCGCCGCGAGCGCTTCGGCCATCGCCCAGCCGAAAGCCACGAGGCTGTCGGAGCGCTCGGCGTCCAGCCCCGTGAAGAGGCCGTCCAGGCGCTCGCACTCGGGCGGCGGCACCTGCGGGTCGTAGTCGAGCAGCCCGGCGGCGTCTCCGTCACCCTTGAGCACGAAGGTCCTGTCGTCGAGGTTCCCGTCGGCGCCGAAACGCTTCGCCAGGCGGCGACCCCAGGCACGCTCCTCACCTGTCGCCCGGTGGTCGGGACGCGGGACTACCTCTTCAAGGCCCGAAAAAGCGCGGAAACCGCGGGGCTGCGCGAACCTGGTCCCCACGAGGACGTCCTCGTCGGGGAAGGCGAGCACCGCACGGCGGTAGAGGTCCCGCATCGCGGCCTCGAGGGCGACGCTGGCGTTGTGCCCCCGCGTGAAGGCCGCCACGCCGACCAAGAGGCTGGGCGTGCCCCCGATCCGCTCGAGGGTGGCGAGGGCGTAGCCCTGCAGCCTCCCCTGCTGGCGAACCTGGGTGACGAGCACCCACTCCTCGCGCTGCTTGGAGAGGAAGCCCACCTCCCAGCCGGCCCTCTCCGCCGCGGAGAGATCGGCCATCTCGGCCAGTTCCGCGTCAGTGAGCGCCGTACAGTCCTTCGTAGCGACCTCGATATCGATGGCCATGACCGTCTCAAACTCCCGTGCGTCGCTCTCACCCTGCCGCCCCGGCCGTCTGAGCTACGGTGCATGACCGCCACCGAGAACACTGGCCGTTAATGGCGACGCCGAGCCCCAACGTGCCCGGCTGTGCGTGCACATCCCGGCTCGGACCGCTAACAGTGTACGGGATCGAAGCTATGACCTGCCAGGGCGCTTCGTGACGGGCTCAGTTCGCGACCGCAGAGGTGCCCAGGAGCTCCTTCAGGGCGCCGACGAGCCCGCCTCTGGGATTGACGTTGAACTGCGGGGGAAGCTTCAGCACCTTCTCCCCGACGCGCAGGTGAACGGCGCAGGTGCCGGGATGCTCGCGCACGAGATCGCGGACCTGGCGCACGAGGGAGTCGGTCAGCCGGTTGAGCGGCAGCACGACCTCGACAGGCGGATCGTTGCCCGGCGTGGCGAGCTCGAGGCGTCGTACCTCCCTGCAGATGAGCTTCGGCTGGTCCTCCCGGAGATCGAGCCGGCCACGCACCGCCACGATGGCGTCCTGTTCGAGGAGGGCCCCGTACTCGAGCATGGTCTTCGGGAAGACCATGACGTCGATCGCCGCCTCGAGGTCCTCGAGCACGAACGTCGCCATGATCTCGCCGCGGCGCGTGTACCGACGCACGAGGGCGGTGACGACGCCCCCCGTCGTGACAGTGACACTCTCGCCCAGCTCCGCAGGGCCGCCGACACCGCCCACTGGCCCCGTGGCGTCCTCCGCCGGGGCGGCGGAATCGAGCAGGTCACGGATCGTGACGTCGGTGGCGTTGCGCAACGACTGCTCGAGGCCCATGAGCGGATGGTCGCTCACATAGAGCCCGAGCATCTCCTTCTCGAAGGCGAGCCGCTCGCCCTTGTCGAACTCGAGGTCCGGGATCGCAACCCAGGTGCCGTCGAAGCTGGCCGGCGAGCCACCTGCGGCCGCGGCGGTGCCGGCCGCGTCGTCGAGGAGCGAGAACAAGGTCGCGATTCCCTGCTCGGACTCGCGCCTGCGGACGAGGGCCCGCTCGATGATGGCCTCGAAGGCCAGGCAGAGCCCCTTTCGCGGATGGCCGAGCGAGTCGAAGGCTCCCGCCTTTACGAGCGACTCGACGGCCCTCTTGTTGAGCGCGCTCGGATCGACACGGCGACAGAAGTCGTAGAAGTCGGTGAAGGGCCCGCCCGCGTCGCGCGCCGCGACGATGTGCTCGACGATGGCCTCCCCGACGTTGCGGACGGCGGAAAGGCCGAAGATGATCACCCCCCGGCCACCGGCGACCTGGCCCCCCGCCGGGGCCGAGGCGGCCGGCACGGCCCGGATCGGGGTGAAGTTCGAGGAGGAGGCGTTCACGTCCGGCACCCGGACCTCGATGCCGAGCGTGCGGCACTCGGCAAGGTAGACGGCAGTCTTGTCCTTGTCCCCCTTGACCGACGACAGCAGGGCGGCGAGGTACTCGACCGGGTGGTTCGCCTTCAACCACGCCGTCTGGTAGGCGACAAGGCCGTAGCCGTACGAGTGCGACTTGTTGAAGGCGTAGTCGGCGAAGGGCTCGATGATGTCGAACAGCTGCTTGCCGAGCGCCTCGTCGTAACCCTGCCGGACGCATCCGGCGATGAACTTCTTGCGCTCGGCGGCAATGAGGGCGCGGTTCTTCTTGCCGCAGGCCTTGCGCAGATTGTCGGCCTCCTCGAGGGAATAGCCCGAGAAACGCTGGGCGACACGCATCACCGATTCCTGGTAGAGCATCAGGCCGTAGGTGTCCCCGAGGATCGCCTCCATGTCCGGGTGGAGGTAGGTGACAGGCTTGCGGCCGTTCTTCAGGTCCGGATAGTCGCGGTGCATGTTGGCCGCCATCGGGCCCGGCCGGTACAAGGCGACGAGCGCGGCCACGTCGTCGAAGCTCGTCGGCGCCAGCGAGCGCAACGTCGAGCGCATGGCGGCACCCTCGAGCTGGAAGACCCCGATGGAGTCCCCTCGCCGCAGCATCTCGAAGGTCGCCTCGTCATCTAGGCGCACGGCGTCTATGTCGGGCCGGGAGCCCGTCGTCTGCTCGATGAGATCGAGGGCCATCTCGATCACAGAGAGATTGCGCAGCCCGAGAAAGTCCATCTTCAAAAGGCCGAGCTCCTCGACGCCGTGCATCTCGTACTGAGTGACGATGGGGGCGTCGCCCGGGTCGGTGCCGGGCTCGGGCTTGCGTTGCACGGGAAGGTACTCGGTGAGCGGCTCCTGGGTGATCACGACGGCGGCGGCGTGGATGCCGTCTTGGCGCCGGAGCCCCTCGAGGCCCCTCGCCACGTCGATCACCAGCTTCGCGTCCGGGTCCTGCTCGTACATCTCGCGGAGATCGGCTGCGGCCATGTAGCCGTCCTCGTGACCCTCGACCCGCTCGAAACATGCCCGGAGCGGGGTGTCCCGGCCCATGACGAGCGGGGGCATGGCCTTCGCGATCCGGTCGCCGAGGGCGTAGGGCAATCCCAGGACACGGGCACCGTCGCGCACGGCGGCACGGGCCTTTATGGTCGAGAAGGTGACGATCTGAGCGACGTGATCGACGCCGTAGCGCTCGGCCACGTAGCGGATCATCTCCCCCCGGCGGCGCTCGTCGAAGTCCATGTCTATGTCGGGCATCTGCTTGCGGCCCGGGTTCAAGAAACGCTCGAAGAGCAGGTCGTAGCGGATCGGGTCGAGATCGACGATGCGCAGGCAGTAGGCGACGCAACATCCCGCGGCCGACCCACGGCCCGGGCCGACGCGGATGCCCGAGTCCCTCGCGAAGCGGATGATGTCCCAGACGACGAGGAAGTAGGCGGAGAAACCCATCTCCGATATGACCCTCAGCTCGAAATCGAGCCGCTCGGCCACCTCCGGTGGGATCTGCGGGCCGTAACGGGCCGCGGCTCCCTCGTAGGTCAGGTGGGCGAGGTAGTCCGCCGCCGACCGCTCGTAGGTGTCGCCCCGGAACGCCTCGGGGATGGGGAATTGCGGGAGCGCCGGCTTGCCCAGTTCGAGCTCGACCTTGGCCCTTTGCGCTATCCACAGCGTGTTGTCGCACGCGGCCGGCAGCTCGGCAAAAAGACGCCGCATCTCTTGCGCGCTCTTCAGGTAGTGCTCCTCGCCCTCGAACTTGAACCGCTTCGGGTCGTGGATCGTGGCGCCGGTCTGCACGCACAAGAGCGCGTCATGGGCGACCGCGTCCTCGCGCCTGCAGTAATGGCTGTCGTTGGTGGCGAGAAGGGGGGCGGCGATGGCCCGGGCGATCCGGACAAGGCCGGGATTGGTCGTCCGCTGCGCCGCGATGCCGTGGTCCTGCAGCTCGACGAAGAGGCTCTCCTTGCCGAAGATGTCCTGAAGGCGCCCGGCCAGGCGCAAGGCAGAGTCGAAATCCTCGGCGAGCAGCGCCTGGGCGACCACGCCGCCGAGGCACCCGGTCGTGGCGATGAGGCCGACGTGATAGCGCTCGAGAAGCTCCCAGTCCACACGGGGCTTGTAGTAGTAACCCTCGAGGTAGGCGGCCGAAGAGAGCTTGATGAGGTTGCGATAGCCCTGCGTGGTCTCGGCGAGGACGGTCAGGTGGTAGTAGAGCTTCTCGCCTCGGTCGCCCTCGCCCCCGGTGTCGTCGATGCGGCCCCGCCGCACGGGGCGCTCGGAGCGGGACTGAGCGGCCATGTAGGCCTCGGTGCCGATGATCGGGGTGATGCCGGCGTCGCGGCACGCCTTGTAGAAGTCGAGGACGCCGTACATGTTCCCGTGGTCGGTGATCGCCAACGCCGGCTGGCCGTCGGCGACCGCGGCCGCCACGAGATCTCCGATCCGGGCCGCCCCGTCGAGCATCGAGTACTCGGTGTGGGTGTGGAGATGGACGAACGATTCGCCCCCTCGTGCTTTGCCCTCGCCCGGCTCCACCACCGCTTGCCCACTCCCTGTCCACAGGCTCCGTCCACAGCCTGTGGACGAACTACAAGCCTGTCATTAGCCCTAGCGCACCATAGCGCGCCGGGTGTGCGGCGGGCGGAAGTGTGGGCCGACCGCGACCCTCTCGGTCACTCCCCGCGGCAAAATTTTGCCACCGTGCGTGATATGCGCGACGCTGTACGTATGGAGCGCTCAGATCTCGACATGTTGTTACGCCGTCTGTCTGCTGCGGACGGCTCCGATTTGCACTTGAAGGTGGGCTCCCCACCACGAATGCGCATCAACGGCGACCTCGGGCGGGTCGCCGACGCACCGGTCATCACTTCGGACGACATGGTGCGGATCACCAAGGAGGTCATGCAGGAGCGGACCTGGGAGCATTTCGACGCGACGAACGAGGCCGACTTCGCTTATTCAATTCAGGACCTGGGCCGCTTTCGTGTGAACGCCTACCGCCAGCGCAGCACCATCGGCATGGTCTTCCGGCTCGTGCGCTCTCATGCCAGGTCCTTCGGCGAGCTGAACCTCCCCGAGGCCGTCCGGCGGCTCGCCGACGAGCAACGAGGCCTCATCCTCGTGACGGGACCGACGGGCTGCGGCAAGACGACGACGCTGGCCGCCATGGTCGACCACATCAACCACACGCGTGAGTGCCACATCGTCACGATCGAAGACCCGATAGAGGTTCTGCACCACGACGAGCTCTCCGCGGTCAGCCAGCGCGAAGTCGGGTTCGACACCTCGAGCTTCCTCGTCGCTCTGCGTTCGGCGCTTCGCGAAGACCCCGACGTGATCCTCGTCGGCGAGATGCGCGACACCGAGACCGTCGAGACCGCCCTCAGCGCGGCCGAGACCGGGCACCTCGTCTTCGCCACGCTTCACACCATCGACTGCGTGGAGACCATCAACCGGGTCATCGACTTCTTCGCCCCCGCGCAACAGCGCCAGGCGCGCCTCAGCCTGGCCGGCGCGCTCAAGGGCACGCTCTGCCAGCGGCTCGTGCCCACCGCCGACGGCTCCGGAAGAGTGCCCGCCCTCGAGATAATGATCATCAACGGCCGCATCCAGCAGTGCATCATCGAGCCCGGCCAAGGCGTCGACATCACCTCGATCATCCGCGAGGGCGAGTACTACGGGATGCAGACCTTCGACCAGGCGCTCGTCGCCCTGCTCGAGGAGGGCACGATCGACTTGCGCGCCGCGACCCAGGCGGCCTCGAACCCGCACGACCTGCGCGTCGCCCTGCAAAAGCGCGGCCTGGTCGGTTCCGCCGTCCGCTAGCCGGGCGCGCTCACAGGCCCACCCAGGCATGCACGATCGGGGGCCCGAAGAGCACCGTTATCACGGTGCCGGCGGCTAAGGCCGGGCCGAAGGGGATCTGCGTCCGGCGTTGCACCTTGTGCATCGCCAACAGCACGGCGGCGGGCACGCCCGCGACGACGAAGCTGACCAGGAACGCGAGGACCACCTCGCGATAGCCGATCCAGCCGAGAAAGCCTCCGCACAGTCCCGCCAGCCGCACGTCGCCGAAGCCGATGCCCTTCGGCACCGCGTAGAAGAGCGCGAAGAACACGGCGAAAGCTGCGGCGCCTCCGATCGCCGCCCCCGCCAGCGCAGACCAACGGTGCGTGCCGGCCGAGGCGAGGACGAGCAGGGGCACGCCCAGGGCCGCGGTCACGTACACGAGGGCGGAGGGGATCCGCATGTGCTCGACGTCGACCGCCGAGATCGCGACGAGGCTCGCCCCGAGCACACAGAAAGCAGGCAGGGCCCACACCGAGGTCAATCGCCAAGCGAGGAGGACGAAAAGGATCCCGGTCCCGAGCTCCAACATCGCGTCCCTAGGTGGGATGTGCGCGCCACAAGCCCGGCAGCGGCCCCGCAGGAGCAAATAGGAGACGACGGGAATGTTGTCGTAGGCCCGGATAGGCGCCGAACAGGCGACGCAATGAGAAGGGGGCGACACGATCGACTCCTTGCGGGGGAGCCGGTCCACAACGACGCCGATGAACGAGCCGATGACCAGGCCGATGATGCCGGCCATCGCCCCTAGGGCCGCTGACATCCAGGCTCGACGACCCTTTCCTCAAGGTCGGTTCGCGCGGACGCGAGCACGACGATCACTTGCACGTTGTTTCCTCCGGCCCGGCTCGTCCTGGCTCGATGCCTCGCGTACCCTATCCGCGCTAGCCTAATCACGTAGCGCGCGGCTCCGACCGCTCAGCGTGCCCGCGCAACTCGCGGACCAAGACAGGCACATGTCGGCCGAACCTGGAAATGATCGAATAAAGAAATTCCGACGCGCGCCCGATGTTATTAGGGGATGAGTACCACGGAGCAGAGCGCGCCGCACGCCGCACGACGGCAATCGTCACCTTCCAAGGCGGAGGTCTCCGAGGCGCGCGCCCTTGCGAAAGAGGTCGGTCTCGACTATGTGGACCTCGACCGATACCCGCTTAATGCCGCCGCCACCTCCTTGCTACCACAGCAGGCCGCCCGTCGTCACCACTCACTCGCCGTCGGCTGGAAGTACGGCACCCCCGTAGTAGCTGTCTCCCGGCCGGACGACATCATGGTGATGGACGACCTCCGGACGACCATCGGGCGCGAAATCCACGCCGTGGTCGCCTGCGAATCCCAGATCGACGCCTACATCGAGCGCATGTACGGCCGGGCGGAGCCGCCAGCCGCCACCCCCCACGCAGCCACGCCGCGCAGCGCCCCCGACAGCGCCGCCAAGAGCCCGCCCGCTTCGGCATCGGCGCGGGTGGAATTTCCGGCGCGCCCCGCGCCGGCGGAGCCCCCCGCGCCGGCGGAGCCCCCCGCACCGGCGCAGCCCCCGGCGTCGCCGGAGCCCCCCGCGCCGCCCGAGCCCCCCGCGCCGGCGGAGCCCCCTTCACCGCCGTCGCCGGACACCGTCCCCTCGACGCGAGCCGAGAAGAGCGAGCCGGGCCCAGCGCCCGACACCGAGCCCGCTTTGGACCTCGAGGTCGACGCCTCGTCGGCCTCAGCTTCTCCTGACACGGGCACGACTGCCGAAGAGGACACCGAGGCAAGGCGCGCCCTCGCGGCCGCCTCCGAGTTGCTCGAGGGCCCGGCCCCCGGCCGCAAGCGGGGCACTTCCAAAGCGGCCGGCGAGGCCGGGAGCAAGGCGACGCCGGGGCTCGCCGAGCTGCTCGTGAGCTCGGGGCAGGTCACGAGCGAGGAGATGGAAGCCGCCTTGCGGGAGAGGGCCGCAACGGGAAGGTCGCTCGGCGAGATCCTGAGCGAGCTCGGACTCGTCTCCGAGGAGGACCTCATCCGCGCCGCGGCTGCCGAGGCCGGCATGGAGTTCGTCGACCTCAACGAGCTGCCGCTCGACCCCGAGGCGACAAAGCTGATCCCCGAGGCGCTGGCGCGCCGCCACCGGGTGCTCGCCCTCGGCTACAGCGGCGACACACCGATCATCGGCATGGCGAACCCGTCGGACGTGTTCGCCGTCGACGACCTGCGCACATTGCTCGGGACCGATCTCCACATCGTGGTCTGTAGCGCAGGCCAGATCTCCGAGTACTTGTCGCGGGTCTACCGCCATGACCGCGAGACGACCCTCGCCGCCCAATCGGCCGCTTCGCAGACCTCGGCCGCCGACGAGACCCGGGTCACCGAGATCACCGATCTTCACGCCGTGGTCGAGGACGCCCCGATCGTCAAGTACGTCAACTTGATCCTCCGCCAAGCTCTCCAAGAGCGCGCCTCGGACATCCACATCGAGCCGACGTCCGACGACATCCGTATCCGGTTCCGCATCGACGGTGTGCTGCACGAGATCACCCGTTCACCGAAGGCGATCCAAGGTGGTGTGACGACGCGCCTCAAGGTCATGGCCAGCCTTGACATCGCCGAGCACCGTACCCCCCAGGACGGCCGCATCACCCTCACTGCGGGCCGGCGGGAGATCGACCTACGCGTGGCGACGCTGCCGACCGTGCACGGGGAGAAGATCGTCCTCCGCGTGCTCGACAAGTCAAGTGCCTCCTTGCAGCTCTCCGAGCTCGGCTTTCTCCCCACTGTCGAGAAACGCTACGAGGTCGCCTACCGAAAGGCGTACGGCACGATCCTCGTGACGGGGCCCACAGGCTCGGGCAAGTCGACGACTCTGTACGCGACCTTGAACGCCCTCAACTCCCCCGAGCGCAACCTCATCACCGTCGAGGACCCGGTCGAGTACCAGCTGCGTGGCGTCAGCCAGGTGCAGGTCAACCCCAAGGCAGGCCTCAATTTCGCAAATGCCCTACGTTCCATCCTCCGCTCGGACCCCGATGTGGTGCTCGTGGGTGAGATCCGCGACCGGGAGACTGCGGTCATCGCCATCGAAGCTGCCCTGACGGGCCACATGGTGCTCTCGAGCCTGCACACCAACGATGCCGCCGGCACGCCGATGCGGCTCGTCGAAATGGGAGTGGAACCGTTCCTCGTGGGCTCCGCCCTCGACTGCGTCCTGGCCCAACGCCTCACCCGCCAGCTCTGCGAGAACTGCCAGGAGGATGCTTCGCCGACCGCAGAGGAGCTCGAGCTGATCGGATTCACAGAAGAGGATGCCCCGCCGAATGGAAAAGTGCGGTTCCGGAGGGCTGTCGGATGCCAGGCTTGCAGCCGAACCGGCTACCGCGGCCGGATCGCGCTTCAGGAGCTCCTACTTGTTGACGAAGAAATCGAACGGGCAATCATCAGCCGCAGCTCCAACGATGACATCCAGCGTCTAGCCCTCGAACAGGGGATGGTTCCATTGCGTCATGACGGACTTCGCAAAGCAGCACTTGGCATAACGAGCCTCGAGGAAGTACTGAGGGTGGTCGTATGAGTGCCGACCGGCGGTCAGCAACCGAGTGGTCCAAACGTCTGGCCGAGACATTGGTCGCCGTCGGCCGGATCTCCGGCGACGACGCCGCCGCCGCGCTCTCGGAGGCGGCTACTAGCGGCCGGCCTGTCGCCGCGGTGCTCACTGACCGGGGCTTCGTCGAAGCGGCGGTGTCGCTCTCCGAGCTCGCTCGGATCTCAGGAATGACCTCGGTTGACATCTCCGAAAAGCGGCCGATGGGAGAGGCGTTCCGATTGGTGCCTGAGCTGTTCGCTCGGGAGCTGGATGCGATCGGCTACAGGCTCGAGGACCAACGCCTGACTCTTGCGTGCGCCGAGCCGATCGACGCCGCCCGACAGCGTGAGATATCCGCCTTTCTCGGCATCGAGGTCAGCGGATGTGTCTTGGCCGACCCTGTCGCCATCGAGCACCTCATGAACGCCGTCTACCCCCGCCTTTCGCCAAGCGAGGAGACGGCGGCAAACCCGGCGCAGGCAACGGCCTCTTCGCCGCTGACGATCGCTTCGATGGACGCGGTGCCAACGCCGAGCCCCGTGGCGAACGTGGCAGCGCAGGTGCCCGAGCCTGCCATGGCCGGCACTCAATACCCACGTGACGTGTCCTCCAACGGTTCCCTCGAGCCGGGATATGACCCCGACGACTGGAAGGCCGACTACAGCCTCGAAGCGCGTCCGAGCCTGCCAGGTTCGGGCGGTAGGCCGGACATGGAGCCTTTCACGCCCACGTTCAACCCCGACGGCACCTTGGACATCGACGAGCTGCTGACCTACGCGGTGCGCAACGGTGCGTCAGACCTTCACCTCGCCAACCAGCTTCCTCCCGCACTTCGCATCGACGGCTCGCTGCGACCGATCGAGGGCCTCGGGCGAGTCGACAACGAGCAGATCCGCGAGATGGTCTACCGGATCCTCACCCAGGGCCTCCGTGAGCGGTTCGAGGCGGAGCACGAGCTCGACACCTCCCACACGATCATGGGCGTAGGACGCTTCCGGGTCAATGTCTTCCTGCAGCGAGGCTCGATCGGGACAGTCATGCGAGCCATTCCCCACGAGATACCGTCCTTCGACACACTCGGCCTGCCCGCCGTCGTCCCCTCGCTCGCCGAGTTGCGGCGGGGCCTCGTGCTCGTGACGGGACCGACCGGATCGGGCAAGTCGACGACCCTCGCCTCGCTGGTCAACATCATCAACCAGACGAAGCCACTCCACATAGTGACCGTCGAGGACCCGATCGAGTTCCTGCACTCGCACAACCGGTCGATCGTCAACCAGCGCGAGGTGGGATCGGACACGAAGTCGTTCGCGGAGGCGCTCCGTCACGTGCTGCGCCAGGACCCAGACGTGATCCTCATCGGTGAGATGCGCGACACCGAGACCATCGCCACAGCGCTCACAGCAGCCGAGACCGGCCACCTTGTGTTCGCGACCTTGCACACCCAGGACGCTCCCCAGACAATCGACAGAATCATCGACGTCTTCCCGAGCGCCCAGCAGGACCAGATCCGGATCCAGCTCGCCTCGTCCCTGGAAGCAGTGATCACCCAGCAGCTGGTTCTGAGCGCCACCGGTTTCGGTCGTACGCCGGTCGCCGAGATCATGCTCTGCAACCCCGCCATCCGCAATCTCATCCGGAGCGCCAAGACGCACCAGATCTACTCCCTGATCCAGACGGGTGCCGCGGCGGGGATGCAGACCATGGACCAGGGCCTGGCCAAAGCCGTGCAGGCCGGCACCATCACCGAAGCCATGGCCTTTGACCGCTGCCACGATCCGAGCGAGCTTCGTGACTACCTGAGGCAGCGATGACATCAACCACCCCCGGTCTGGAGGACTGAGCCATGCCAACGACCACTTTCGACTACAGGGTCCGCGATGCCGACGGCAGGCTCGTCAGGGGCCAGCTTGAGGCCGACAGCGTGCCCTTGGTCGCGGCCCGCCTCAGGGACATGGGGTACGCGCCCATCGAGATAAAGCCCGTCTCGATCAACTTGAGGCGGGAGATCAACATCCCCGGCGTCACCGACCGGGTCGCGCTCAAAGACGTCGCCCTCATGAGCCGCCAGCTGGCGACCATGGTCGCCGCCGGGCTCACCTTGGTGCGGGCGCTCGGCGTGCTCGCCGACCAGATCGAGTCCAAGCCGCTTCGCGACGCCATGCTCCAGGTGCGTCAGGACGTCGAGCAGGGCTCGTCGTTATCGAGCTCGCTCGAGAAGCTCCCCAAGATCTTCCCTCCCCTCTACATCGCCATGGTCCGCGCCGGCGAGGTCGGCGGCCAGCTGGACTCCGTCCTCCTCAAGCTCTCGACCACGCTCGAGAAACAGGTCGAGCTCCGCCAGAAGGTGCGCTCGGCTATGGCCTACCCGGCCATCGTGATGTGCGCTGTCATCGTGATCGTCACGGCGATGATGATCTTCATCGTCCCGATCTTCAAACACCTGTTCTCGTCATTGAACGGGACGCTCCCCCTGCCGACCCGGGTCGTGATCTCCATCTCCGACGTCGTGGCCAGCGTGTGGCTCCTGGTCGTTATCGCCACCATCATCGTGATCGTGGTGGCGATGCGACGGTGGATCGCGACACCGAGCGGCAGGAGGACGTGGGACGCCTTCAAGCTTCGCCCGCCGATATTCGGCCCCCTCACTCACAAGGTCGCGCTCGCCCGGTTCTGCACGACGTTCTCCTCGCTACTCTCCGCGGGCGTACCGGTCATCGAAGCGCTCGACATCGTCTCTGTCAACGCGGGCAACCAAATCGTCGCCGACGCCCTTGTCGGCGCCCAAGAGGGCGTCCGCGAGGGCAAGTCGCTGTCCGCCACGCTCGCCCAGTACCCGGTCATGCCGATCATGGTGACCCAGATGATCGAGACCGGCGAGGAGTCAGGTGCGCTCGACGACATGCTCGCGAAAGTCGCGACGTTCTACGACAACGAGGTGAACGCGACCGTCGACAGCCTGACCTCGATTCTCGAACCGTTGATCATCGTGTTCATGGGTGCGTGCATCGGGGCCATCGTCGTAAGCCTCTACCTCCCGATGTTCGACTACGTCAAGCTGCTGCAACAGCCAAACGCCTGACGGCGGGTGCGGTGGCGCAGCGCAAGCGGGACGTCTCCACGAGCACGGGTGCTCTTCGGCTCAAGAAGTGCCCGGACAACGCCGATATGAAAGACCGCGTGATGTTGTTGCTTCGAACCGCCTAAAGGACCTTGGAATGCCAATCACTCAGGAGGCCGACCGCAGCATGCCGTGCAAGACCTGCAACACAGTCGGTTCAGTTTCAGTGTCAGGAGCACGTTGATGCCTACGCGACGCGTGAGTGTCCAAATCAGCAGCAGCGCCGTCCGCATGGCGGAAGTCACCGTCGGGCATGGGCGGCCTGAGCTCGTCCGACTTGGCCAGGTCGCCCTTCCGCCACGGGCCGTCATTGACGGAGTGATCCTCGACCTTCCTGCCGTTCGCGTCGCCCTGGAACGCTGCGTCAAAGAGGGTGGCTTCTCGCCTGGAGACGTGCACGTGGGAATTGCCGGACTTCGAGCGATAATGCGCGAGCTCGAGATGCCGCTCGTGCCCGACTCAGAGATCGACGCCGCCGTGCGGCTGCAGGCGCTCGATGTGATCCCGTTTGCGATCGACAGAGCGCTCATCTCCGCACGTCCCTTGGAGGAGACCATCGGCGCCAACGGGATGCCCGAGCGGCGCGTCCTTGTGGCGGCCGCTCACCGGGACCTCGTCGATCCCCTTGTCAAGATCGTGACGGATGCCGGGCTGACACCAATCAGCGTCGAACCGACCTCTTCTGCGATGATCCGGGCTCTTTTCGATCCGCAAACAGCTGTCGAGGGCCCTGAAGCGATCGTCGCGGTCGGTGGCGGGCTTACAAAGGTAGCCGTCCACGAGAACGGGGTTCCCCATTTCGTCAGGACGATTGCAGAAGGCGGCGACGCCGTCACAGCCGCCATCGCGGGTGCAATCGACTTGCCGCTGGCCGATGCCGAGGCGGCAAAGCGGAACCTGGACGAATCCGCCCCCCACATCCGTGTTGCGCTCGGCGCGGCACGAGATGCCTCTATGTCTCTCATCAACGAGCTACGAAGCTCGATCGACTACTACGCGAGCCTGACGGGCCGTAGCCCGGTCCGCCGGGTAGTGCTCACCGGAGGTGGATCTCGGCTCTCCGGTTTCGCCGAGCTGCTGCAACAGCAGCTTCGGCTGCCGGTGGTGCAAGGGAGCGTGCTCAGCCGGATCGACTGCTCGCGGCTTCACCTTCCCCCCGAGGAGATCGCCCGGCTCGACCCTGCAGTGGCCGTGGTCGTCGGACTCGCGCTCCCGGGCCCGAAAGACGTCAAGGAGCTCGACCTGCTTCCACCGGAGGTCGTACTCGGGCGCAAGCGCGAACGACTGGAGCGATCGGTCGTCCTTGTGGGCCTCGTCCTTGTCGTCGCGATGGTCGGCCTCGGTGCCCTTCGCTTCCTAAAGGTACACAATGCCGAGAACCAGGTCGCCGGGCTGCAGGGACAGATCGCGGCGATCAATGCCCAGATCCCGCGGTACAACAAGGTCCAACAGGAACATTCCACCATCCTCAACCTCGCCGCGATCAGCAGTCCCATCGTGAACGACGAGGTGTACTGGCCGGGCGTGCTTGCAGCCCTTACGAGTGCCACCCCACCTGGGGGAGTGATCAGTTCCTTCGCCGCCACTGCAGTTCCCCGCCCGGCTGCGGCTACGCCGACCAGCACGGCTCCGGTCGCACCGTCTGCGACCCAGATCGCGTCCCTCAGCCTCACTCTCTCAGCGGAGAGCGGGTACCCGTACTTCCGCAGCTGGTACTACTCGATCAACGGCTCGGGCACCCTGACTGTGAACGGGTTCACCGGGATCTCCCAGGTTGCCACAAGACAGATCGGTTACAGCGCAACGGTTGGAGTAACCGCGGAAGTTACCTCTCCTCGAAGGAAGGAATTCCAGGTGCCGCGATGAACAGAATGCCCAGTTTCAACCTCGACTTGCTGAAGTCCAAGGTCGTGCTCATCGTCACAGGCGTCGTGATCCTCCTGCTCATCGTCTGGTGGTTCGCCTGGATGACACCCGAGAGCAACAAGCTCACCACTGTTCAGCAGCAGGTGTCCTTCGACCAAGCGAGGGTTAGCCAGCTGAACCAGACGCTCGCGTCGCTCAAGGCGGAAAAAAAGCTCGTCCTCAGGGAGCTCCCATACCTCAAGAAGGTCACGACCGCGATCCCGCCAACCGAGGATCCGCCCGGTATCGTCGACTCGCTAAACAACCTTGCGACCGCTACAGGCTGCGACCTGTTGTCCGTCACCCCGGCGGACAGTCCGAGCCCTAGCGGCGTGGCCGGACTTTCGTACATATCGGTCTCCTTCTCCGTCTCCGGAGGCCACAAGAACGTCTTCGAGTTCTTGAAGCGCTTCTACAGCATGGGACGCCTGATGACGATCAACACCGTCAGTCTCTCTGCGGCAGGCTCGAACCCGAACGTCCTGGCCGTCAACGACGGGCAGCAATACAGCATGACCGTGAGCGCGGTCGCCTACACGACCTACGTGACTCCTGCACCGGCAACCTGAAACCGACAAGATCCGGTTCCCGACCGAACGCGGGCGTAAGGGTCTGGTAAACGAACCGACTGGAGTGCGCGCGTCCACCGCCCGGGGCAGTCGGACCCCCCGCCGGCACCCACCGCCATATCCCGCGTACCCTCATGAGGAACACTCGTCAAGAGCTTTCGACGGCCTGTGGCGCGAAGTCCATCTCGATTGACCGCTTCCTCGCTTGGGCGTTTGTTTCCCCGCCACCACAAGGCTTCCGCCCAGCTGGACAAGCTCAAGTATCGCTGCGTCCTCAAGCTCCTTCCGGAGGTGGCGACCCCACAGACCACCGTCCGCTGCGAAGACCGCCCACCGAGAACTATGAATCGAGTCGCGTCGTCTTCGTGTTCGCCGAGGCGGTGGACGGGCTGTTCCATCTCGCAGGGTGTTACACCTCCCCGCAGTTGAAGCGTCGCGTGTGTGCCAAGGACCTGCAGATGCCTGACGTTCTGGAACACGACCTGGACACTCGTCGCGGTCCCGTTGGAGCGCGCACACTCCTCAGAGAAGCTCCGTCCAAGCTGACGGCATATGACCACAGCTGGCTCCTCCCTCCCTCGGCTCGACGAACCACTTCGCGTCTATGAGTTCGCTCTTCTCGGAGATAGCGCTGACGCGACGAGAGGATTCGTCGGCCTTTGACGACTCGCCAGTGCCACTCGGCCGATTCGAGCGCTCGAACGCGGGACGCGCCCGGCCGCTCATGAGCCACGATCCATCATCCTTGGAACCGTCCTCGTTCTCGACGTCGCAGATCATGGGATGATCGACGACTTGAAGCAGGCCTTCTGCTTTGACCGTAAAGCAGGAGCTCCAAGTCCTAAAGACGCAGAAGGCCCCCCGCTGTACCGACTAGCTCCCAGCGCCCATGGTCGCCGAAGCAGGCGTCGTCGACACTGTTCGGGTCGAGGAAATCCGGGCGGCGTCGCGAAAGGACCTCCTGACCGAAGTCAGGAGGTCCTTTCATTCACAGATCGCTTCAGGAACTAGCCCCGAAGGCAGATCTTGGTAGGCACAACTTACCCGCTCGGGAAGCCGCTGGAGGTGTAGCCGGTCCCGGCAAGGGTCGCCGAAGCGGTACACGTTGAGCTGCTCGTGCTCTTGATCACTCCGTAATAGGTGCCGGTCGCCGTGTTCGAGTTGTTGGCTCTGGCTGTGCTCTGTAGCGCCTTCTGGTCGACGACGATCCAGCAGTCCTTCGTCCCCGGCGAGAAGGCCGCAAGAACGATGTAGCCGGCATTGCCGTTGGCATAGAGCGAGATTACGTTCGACTTGGTCGACGCCCCCGCGCTGACGAACGACAGGCCCGTGTCGACGGCCGTGATGGTCGACACGCCTGCGTTAGCAACCATGATCTTGCTGTAGGACTGGTTGTTGTTGGTGTAGAAGGTGTCGGCACCTGTGAGGGCCGTCTGCAGGTTGGCCTGCGCAGCAGTGTTGTTCGCGGTCTTGGTCACCGACAGGAACGTCGGGATGGCGATCGCAAGGAGAATGCCGATGATGAGCAGCACAACGAGCAGCTCAATAAGCGTGAAGCCCTCCTCTCCAGCCTCTTCGAACCGGAGGCGCCGCGCGCGGAGCCTCTCAGGAACATGTCTCATTAAGCCTTCCTCCTCGGGTCAATGGAAACTGCTACCAAGGTGAACATCGGCAGCAGCCGCAAAAACTTTAGCTCTATCTAACACTCTACGTGGCAGTGAGAGCACGCAGAGACACCTTTTCGCCCCGTTAGGCGCCGCGGGCGCTCTGCCGTTCCGCACTCTTCAGCAATCCTCGCAAGCTCGCCGCCATCACCGCGTCATCCACAGCAGTCGTGAGGGCCGCCCGATAGAACTGGACTGCGCCGCTCCAGTTGTGTTCGATCCCGTCCAGGTGCCCGAGACCTTGGAACGCCTGCGTATACCACTTGTCGCACGAGAGGGCCCGGTAGTACTCAGCGCGGGCGAGCGGGTATTTCTTGACCTCGGTGTCCGCGCCAGCCAAGAGCGTCCAAATCTGTGGGCTCTCAGAGTCCCGGCTCGCGGCGACGGCCGTCCACTGGCGCGCCTCGGCTACGTCGGCCGAAGCGGCGGAGCCGCCGTTCAGGCTGTCGAAAGCTTTGATCTGGGCTACTTCGAGCGCCGAATCGGGCCAGTAAGGAAGCAGCCGGTCCGCGTCCTTTGCGGCCGCGAGGTTGAACGGGCGGCCCGGCCCGGAGTTCGTCCCACGGAACATATAGGCGTCCCCGACCACCATCGTAACCCCGAGAAAGAGGGCCAGAGCAAGGGCGACGACGGTCGTGATCAGGGCATAGGGAGTGGAGGCAGGTTCGCTGAGCTTCCCTCCGATGCCCTGCTCGACGTTCGTGCCTGAAAGTTGGGCGGCATGCGCCGGTCTGGCTTCTGGCCTCAAACGCACCGCCGTTGCGGCACCGAGAGCCAGGAACGCGAGGGGAAGGATGGCCACATTGATCGGCTCCACGAGCTCGACGGCGATCATCGCCCCGGCGAACCCGAGAAAAGCGCAACGCCCTGCTATACGGGCTGCTCCAAACAGCCACACCAGAAAGCAGGCCAGACCGAGGAGGCCGGTCGTCACGGCAACTTCGACGAAAACGTCGTGACCATCGGTCAGGATCCTGCCGACCAGCACGTGCTGGTAAAACGAGAGCGTGGCGCTCGAGTTCATCGCAGTTCGGAGCTGACCGGGGCCGCCACCCAGCAAAGGGTGGTGCAGTACGTAGCGTGCACCCTGCAGCCACACCCGGACCCGGAGGCCGAAGGTGGTCTCGCCCGTACCCGAGGACACCCGCGAGCCGAGGCCGGATCCACCGCCCAGATAGCCGATGCCGTACCCGAGGGCGATGAGCACTGTGAACATGGCTCCGCGACCCAGACCGTAGGCGTACAGCGCGTACAACACGAGCAAGGCGAGAACGACGAGAGCGAACCGCTCGAAGGTGAACTCGAGACCGACCGCCAACAGCAAGACAACAGCGCCCCAGCGCAACGGCGCCCGGCATGCCCTGCCCAACACGAGCGCGAGGGCACCGAGCAGGAGAGCCTCCAGGTGGATCGGGTTCCCCAAGAGTCCGTCCGCCTGGTTCCCGTTGAAAAGGGTCAGACCTGGAGTCGGGAGATTCTTGATGATCTGGAAGATGGCGATGAGCGCGTTACCGAGCGCACCAGCTAGCAACCCCGCGAGGAGCCACCGTCGCTCCTTCGGGCCGAGTGAGGCTCCGATCGCGAAAGCACCGGCTGCACCGAGCCAGAACAGCCAGCCCGTGCCCCACAGGTAGAGACCGAAGAACCCGATGCTCGGCGAGGGGGAGACCAGCGCAGACACAAAGGCCACGGCGAGAAACGCCACCGCGGCTCTCGCCGGCCAACGCAGCGGCGAACGTGCCACGACAAGACGCGCCAGAGGCACGATGCCCACCGCGGCGAAAAGAAGGAGCACAACGAATTTCGGCACAAACGTGACCGAGCTCTCCTTGGGGGAGAACGCGACGCACAGGGCCGCCGCGCCAACGGCAGCGAACACGCCAAGATAGCTGACACCGCCGAAGCGATCCTGCGGTGACGGCTCGCGCGACTCCGACAATTCTGGCTCGGACGTCACCACTACGTCGTTGGCACCGCCGACGGCGACTTGTGAGCTTGAATGGTCGGTGATGAGTCGTCCCGTCAAGTGGCTCCTTCCCGTCGTGACGCTAGCCGTCGTCCTCGCCACCGAAGCGGTTCATGCACGCTATGTAGCTCGGCAGGTTTACCCGCTGACTGAAGAACCACGTTTCAGGTGGATCCTGATCTTCATCGCTCTGATCTGGGCGACTAGCTACGCGGCCGGCCTGCCAGACTCGGGCGGACGCCTGTTGCGAAGCTTCGCCAGGGCGTTTGCCGCTCTCGGAGCGGCGGACGTCATCATCTCTTTACTCCAGCTGTTCACAGGCGCCCAGCTCCTGCCACGCTTCGTCGTCTTCGTCAGCTCCGCGATCTTGGTCCCCATGTTCGTGCTCGTCTCCAGACTGTCTACCGCAACCGAGCGCGCGCGCGCGTCCCTTGATCGAGTGGTGGCAATCACCGCTGGCGAGGAGGCGGAGCGCCTAGCCCGCGACACACAAGAGCACACGGAGCGGCCAGCCCAGCTGGTCGCGACCGTGACTCCCGATGACATAATGCCGACGCCTGACCAACCGCGACCGTTGGCTCAGCTGCTCAGTTCCACCAACGCGAACCTCCTGGTGCTCGATCGGGAGGCGCAACGACGTGAGGAGATCGTCGCCCAGGCGGCGGAGCTCCATTCGAAGGGGGTGCGGATCAGGACGCTCTCGCTCTTCTACGACGTCTGGCTGGGCAAGTTGCCGATTTCGGAGCTCGAACGCATATCGCTCCTGTTCGACATCAACGAGATTCACAAACCCGCCTACGCGCGCAGCAAGAGGTTCTTGGACCTCGTGATCGCCTCGGTCGGGATGTTGCCCCTTGCTGTCGCCGTGCCTCTTGTGACGTTCGTCGACCTGTTCGGTAATCGCGGGCCCCTCTTCTACAGCCAGCCCCGGGTGGGCAAGGACGGTGAGGTGTTCACAATCCACAAGTTCCGGACGATGCGCCCTGGTAGCGGCTCGTCGGACTGGACGGCAGAAGAGGACCCGCGCCTCGGCAAGGTGGGTCGGATGCTCCGCCGTCTCCATGTCGATGAGCTCCCACAGATGTGGAACGTCCTCCGCCACGATCTGTCCATCGTCGGGCCACGGCCGGAGCAACCGCACTACGTCGAGCTGCTCGCCAAGACCATCCCCTTTTACGATCTGCGCCATCTCGTCCGTCCAGGCATCACGGGTTGGGCACAGATCAATTACGACTACGGAGCGAGCGACGTCGACGCCCTCGAGAAATTGCAGTACGAGTTCTTCTACCTCCGCCACCAAAGCTTGAGTCTGGACCTGCAGATCATCGGGCGAACTCTGCGCACGGTGTTCGAGGATAAGGGGCGGTGAAGTCAACAAACCACCTCAGGCGACCGCGCCGACGAGCCCAAGCACGCCGGCGATGAACTTGGCGTGCCCGCGTTCGACCGAGTCGCGAGCCGAAGCCGCCAATCGAGCGCGCTCCCCAGGGTCGGACAATTCGGCAAGCACGGACGCCCACTGTTCGACCCCAGCGCCGAGGGGCACGAGCCTGCCGGTCACATCGTCCTCGACTTGCTCCGGGATACCGCCGACGGAGGTCGCGACGACGACAGAGCCGAGTGCCTGGGCCAGCACGAGAGCAGCGCTCTGGGCAGCTCGCGAGTAGGGCAGCAGCGTCGCGGCCGAGCTCGAAACCGTTGCGACGAGCTCCGCGGTACCGAGAAAGCGAGGGACCGTCGTGGCGCCAGGCAACGAGGCTGGTGCCCCCTTTCCGACGAGGGCGAATCGCCACCCGGACACACCTCGGGCCGCGAGCTCCTCGACCGTTCCGGAGCCCTTGTAGTTGCGATGCAGGTTGCCGAACAAGAGGGCGAGCGGGAGAGGCGAAGACTCGACGACCGACGCCACCCCCGATCCGGAGCTGATGAGCCCGATGGGGATCGGCAGCGGCAGCACAGTCAGGTCGGAACGACCAGTCCACGATCGAAGCCGGTCAGCGACAAAGGCACTGTGAGTGACGACGACATCGGCGCGACGCACCAGACGCGCCAATGCCCGATCGCTCCCGGGCAGTTTGTGAGGTGGCGCCGGTTCGTGAGCCACAAGTATGACCTTGGCGTCTCTGGCCTGAGCGGTCCGCACAAGACCGAGCTCGACCTGAGGAAGAACCGTACCGTGCAACACCAGAACCCGAGGACGGATAGCCCTGACGAGCTGTCGCGCAGCGGCCTCCACCGCCAGGTACTCCGGCAACGAACCGCCCCTCCAAGCAGCTTCGTGGGTGCCCGGAACTGCAGCCGCCAGCTCTCTGCCAGACCGCGTCACAAGCTCGACCGGCTCTCCTGCGGCTTGCAGCTCGTGAACCCAAGCCTGTGTGCAGTGCGCGATCCCGCCGCGGCCGAGCCAGTCGACCATCAGCACCGGTGGCTTGGTTTCGCTCCTAGGCAAAGCTTGGCTCGGCTTGTTCCGTGAGCAGAACTGTGAAGTACGCCATTGGCAAGAATCTATAGTTCCGGACCCGAGATCCCTTCATGCCTGCAGGGGATCGACCGCTAGCACAAGCCTTTCCGGTAGCCGAGCGCCGGCGGCCGAGTTGTCCGTCGCCAGGGTTCCCGAGGTGTCACGATATGTCTCGGTGAAACCCAGCATTCGGTCGTCGCCCCAAGTGTCAGATCACGATAGGCGCCTTGTAACCGTGATCGTGCTCTGACCGCGAGACCGACTTTGAGCGACACTAGCCAGCAGGCGCAGCGCATCGCGTATGGGACCGCGGCACGCCTGGCTGGCAGAGTCCTTGGCGCGATCATCTCGCTCGTCGCACTTCGGGAAGCGACACGTTACTTCGGTCCGCTCCAGTGGGGACCGATCACGGTCGCCTTGGCGTGGGTGAGCGTCTTCTCCTTTCTCGGCAGCCCTGGGATTGCCACGCTGACGATGCGGGAGATCGCGAGGCCAGGCGCTGACGCCGGCTCCGTCTTCGGCAAGTCGCTGACAGCGACAGTTGTGGTGTCTGCCGGTGCTGGCCTCGCCGCCCTGATTCTCGGTCTGTCTCTCTATTGGGGTCGGCCCGAGACCCTAGAGATGGTGCTGATCCTCGTACCGGGGATCCCGATGATGGCCCTGTTCATGACCGGTGGATCGGTGCTGGTCGGACGCGGACGCAGCGGCTTGCGGGCGAGCCTGGACACGCTATCCAGCCTGCTCCTGCTCGCAGCCACAATGATCGTCGTCGAGAGCCACCTGAACTTTCGTGGCTACGCAGTCGCCTACCTCGCCTCGCTCGCCGCCAGCGGTGGCTGCGCGATCGCTCTCGCGATACGACTCGTCAGGCCGAAGCTGCGCGGCAGCAGGCGCGGCTTCCTGGGAACGCTAAAGACCTCTTTGCCCTTCGGACAGTTCGACCTGTTCGCCGTGGTGTATGCACGTGCCGACAGCATCATGCTCTTTCTGATTCGTGGGAGCCGCCCAGTCGCCTACTACGGAGTCGCCTATCAGGTTGCGAACTTCCTCTTCGCCATGCCCGCCCTGCTGTCCAACGCGTTGCTGCCGGAGTTCATGACCGCAGACCATGATCGGCGCCAGTTCCTGGCTCGGCGGGCACTGGACGTGATCCTCACCGTCGCTCTCCCCCTGCCCCTGTTCGGCGTCCTTTTCGCCCGCCCCTTCGTCATCTGGATAGCCGGGGCGAAATTCGCCGGCGCGGGTGCTCCTCTGGCGATCTTGACTGGTGCTGGCGCCATTTCCTTCATGAACGGGTACCTGTTTCAGCTGGCGACATTTGTCGGAGCTGAGAGCGGGCTCTGGAGAGTGATCGGTACCGTCACGACAGCAAACCTGGCTGCCAACGTCCTCGCCGTCACTCTCTGGGGCGTGGACGGCGCAGCATCCGTGATGATCCTCAGTGAAGCCATCGGCCTCGGCATGTACTGGAGGCTCTACAAGACGAAGATGCCGAGCCCGCTCGGTCGGCGGTATCCACTCTGCGTCGTCGCAGCCACGCTCGGCCTGGTTGCGAGTTGGTGGGCTCTGCACGTAGGTATCGGCTTGGGTCCCGGAACGGGCTTCTCCATTCTCCTGACCGCCACGGGTCTCGCTGCGATTTACGCAGCCTTGCTGTCGGCGATCGCGCTCGTCGTCCGACAGTGGGTGAGGCACCGTCGTCAGGCGGCCACCTCGCAGGGCTGAGCGGGCCTCTACGAAAGAGCGCCAGCGCCTCCTGCGCTGTGGTCCTCGAGATCAGGAGGGCTATGTCGGCTCTGTTACCGTACGTCGCGGTGAACGAGCATCTCGGTCAACCCCATCGAGGCGTGTCACCCGCGGCACCGGATTGGCCCTATGTCTCAGCCTGAGACACGACCTGATGCGAACCAGCCCCGCCCTCGCGTGAGCATTGGCCTTCCCGTCTTCAACGGAATGCCCTATCTAGAGTCGTCCCTCGCCTCTCTCCTGGCCCAGGACGAGGCAGACATCGAGATCATCGTCAGCGACAACGCTTCGCAGGACGGCACCGAAGCGCACTGCCGAGCGGTCGCGGCCCGCGATCCGCGAGTGCGCTACTCGCGAAACGAGGTGAACATAGGCGCTGCAGCCAATTTCCAACGCGTGCTGTCCCTAAGCACTGCGCCGTTCTTTGCTTGGGCGGCACACGACGATATATATTCGCGACAATTCATCTCCCGTTGTCTCGACGGTTTGCAGTCAAGGCCCGAGGCGGCCCTGTGCGTACCGGCTCACCGCCGCATCGACGACAAGGGAGTCCTGATATCCGTCCGGCAGGAGCCCCCCCAACTGGCTTCACCGGACCTGGAGACACGCCTGCGTGCCCATCTTTCGAGAAGAGCATGGCTCACCATCTACGGACTGTGGCGCAGGGAGGTGCTGACCCGGATCGGGCCTCCGCCTCCTGTCTGGGGCAGCGACGTGATACTCGTCTGGCGCGCTCTGCTCCTGGCGCCGATCGAGACGATCGCCGAGCCGCTCGCCGACTACAGGGTCTTCCGGGAGAAGACCGCGGATGCGACGATCTTCGGCATCACAGGCGCGGAGTCTCGTCTCCACTTCCCCAACACCGGGATGCTCCGTCAGCTGAAGACTGCGTCCGAGGGTCTCGGACTGTCCGAAAGCGAGAAGCGCACTGCTGGTCGCGTGCTTCATCGCTGGTGGCTGAGCCGCTATTTCCGTCAACTGGCATTCGCGGATCTCTGGATGGAATCTCGAAGGTACTGGACAGAAGGGGCCAAGCTGCGGGCGCTATCCCTGCTCCCGCCGATGGCCATTCTAAGCCCCGCCATGGGTCTCAACGGGCTCCGCCAAGTTTGGCACAAACACCAAGAGAACCGTGGCACTGGATAAGTCCGCGGCGTTCGTTGGTCCCCGATAACCCGAGGTCGGGTGAGTAGCATCGGTAGCGTATGGATTCACCAAACGACGAACAGCACGTCCGCAGCGAGCGAAGGCCGCGGGACGTAGAAACCATCAGAGCCATGGCGGCCGACCCCGAGTCAGACAGGGTGAGGCGCGAGTGGATGTCGGTCGCGACACGCCATGGGTACTCGTACAACTTCAGCTGGCTCGGCGTCCCCATCATTCAGAACCCAGAAGACATCGTCATCATCCAAGAACTGCTTTGGAGCACCCGGCCGGACCTGGTGATCGAGACCGGCATCGCCCACGGCGGCTCGCTCATATTGTCGGCGAGCATCCTCAAGCTCATCGGTGGTGAGCGAGAGGTCTTGGGAGTCGACATCGACATCCGAGCCCATGCGCGTTCGATGCTCGCCACCCATCCTCTTGCTTCGTCGATATCCACGATCGAGGGCGACTCGGTCGCTCCGGCAGTGATCGAACAAGTGGCGCAGGTCTGCTCAAAGCACGAGCGCGTCTTCGTGATCCTCGACTCGAACCACACCCGCGAGCATGTGGCCGCGGAGTTGTCCCTATACGGCGAGTTCGTGAGCGTCGGAAGCTACCTGGTCGTCATGGACACGGTCATCAAAGACCTTCCGCCGGACGCGCTCGGCGACCGTCCGTGGAGTCCTGAGAACAGCCCATGGACCGCCCTGACCAACTTCTTGCAATATGACCACCGCTTCGCGGCGGCAGCGGACGTACACGACCGTCTTCTCGCCACGGCTGCACCCGGTGGCTACCTCATCCGGGTCTACTGAGGAATGCAGGCGCAGAGCCGCTCGGCCGTAATCTGGGGTGCGACAGGTCACGCGAAGGTTGTCCACCAGGTCCTCAAGAGCACGGGCATCGCGACGGTGTGCCTCTGCGACCGCAACCCCGCCGTCGACAGCCCGATACCGGGAGTGCCTGTGTGGCACTCTGAAGAAGAGTTCCTCGCTTGGCTACGCGCGGGCGACCGCCATGATCTTTCCTTCGTGGCGGCGATCGGAGGAGCCAGGGGCGCGAGCCGTCTCGCCGTCCACGCCTATTTGACGGCCATGGGTATCTCCGCGATCTCGATCACCCATCCGAGCGCTTGGGTCGATCCCACAGCGACCCTCGAAAGCGGCAATCAGGTGTTGGCGATGGCCGCCGTCGGAGTAGACGTGTCGCTGGGCAAGCAGTGCATCGTGAACACGAACGCGAGCGTTGACCATGACACCCGGCTCGGCGACGGGGTACACGTCATGCCTGGGGCCACCATCGCCGGCCAAGTCGTCATAGGCGACCAAGCTGTGATCGGCAGCGGCGCCACAATCCTTCCAAACCTGCACCTTGGTGACCGGGCCGTCGTCGGAGCTGGGGCGGTCGTGACACATGACGTCTCGCCCGGCACGACGGTGGTCGGGGTCCCGGCAGCTCCAGTCGCCACAACTGAGACTCCTCGCACAGATGAACAAGATCCTTGGCGACTGCCCCCGGAAGGGATGTCATGAACCCCGTTAGCGCTGTGTCCGGCGCGCAGGCACCGGGAACAATGAGCTCCATTCCCGTCTTTGTCCCCGCCACCGGCGCCGATACGATAAAGGCCGTCGTCGATGCCCTGGCCGAGGGATGGCTTGGCATGGGAAGACTGACGAAGGAGTTCGAGAAGGCTGTCGCGGAGTTCCTCGGCCTTTCCTCGCGAAGGGTCGTGGCGGTCAACACCGGCACCTCGGCACTGCACATCGCTTTGCGTTTGGCAGGCGTTGGGCCCGGGGACGAGGTGATCACGACGTCGTTCAACTACGTCGCGGATCATCAGGCGATCCGGATGTGTGGAGCGGAGCCGGTCATGGCCGACATCATCGAGCCGAACCTTGGCCTCGATCCTGCCTCCGCCGAGCGTCTGATCGGCCCCCGCACACGAGCCCTTCTCCCGCTCCATTTCGCCGGACTGCCGGCCGACCTGGGCAGCATCTATCAGTTGGCCCACGACCACGGGCTCAGGGTCGTTGAGGACGGCTGCCACGCCTTCGGGACGACAGTCGCCGGTCGCGCTATTGGGTCGACAGGCGATCTCGCCTGCTTCAGCTTCGATCCGGTAAAGGTGGTGACGTCGCTGGACGGCGGCTGTGTTGTCGTGCCGGACGCGGCCGGCGAGGACCAGTTACGACTCTACCGGTTCCTGGGCGTGGACAAGGAGACTCACCTGCGCTACAAGAACGCCCGGGCCTGGGAGTACGACGTTGTCTCCGACGGATTCCGTTACCACCTCAACAGCGTTTCCGCTGCCGTCGGCCTGAGCCAGATGGCGAGGATAGGCGAGTTCATCGAGAGCCGTCGCGCAGTTTGCACGATATACAGCGACACCTTCTCGAGGCTTTCTTGGTGCGCTCCCGTCGCAAGCTCGTTCACCACCGTGAGCCCGTTCATCTACAGCCTGCGGGTTCTCGACGGCCGTCGGCCTGCTTTCATACGTCACATGGACGAGCACGGCGTGGCGACCGGCATCCACTTCATCCCGGTGCACCGCCACACTCACTTCCGCGATTGCAGAACCGACGACCTGACCACCACGAATCGTGTCTGCGAGGAGGTCGTGACCTTGCCGCTGCACTCGCTCATGCCGCCGCATGTCATCAATCGAGTCGTCGAGGCCGTAATGAGCTTTGAGCCCTGATCACTGGTCCAGGCGTGACCAGTCGTAAGGAATGTCGTTGTCGTGCGGGTCGATCCGTTCGCTGCGCCGCTGGTCGTGCTCATGGGTGCAGCAGTTGGCCATGACTGACACCTCGGCCAGACCCTTGAAACCGTTCCACAGCCCAGGCGGTATCACGACAAGTGAGTAGTCGTCCGGGCCGAGAAACAGCTCCTGGAGCTCACCACGGCTCGGTGAGCCCTCACGGTCGTCGAAGATCACGAGTTTGACACGGCCCCAGATGCACGCGTAGTTCAGCGTCATATCCGAGTGCCGGTGCCAACCCTTTATCGCGTCACGATATACCGAGCTGAAGTAGATCTCACCAAAGGCGCGGAAATGGGGATCGCTGGCTCGCAGCATGTGAAAGATAGTCCCGCGCTCGTCGGGGATGCGCCGGAGCGGCACGACCTGGAGACCGTCGATCACCGGGTTCTCCTTTCCTCTAGGGGAACGAGGAGCTGCCCACCCCGCTCCGTGAACCAACGCAGCTGCGAGCGCACTTCATCGGCAAGGTTCCACACCAAGACGGCGAGCACTTCGGGAGGATCGGCCTCGAGACACTCCGGTGACACCACGGGGATTCTGACGCCAGGAATGATCCTTCCCTGCTTAGCCGGGTTGCGGTCGACGACATAGTCGATAGTTCTCTTGTCGATCCCGGTGAAGTTGAGCAGCACCGTGGCCTTGGCGGCGGCTCCATAGCCGCCGAGTGTCCTCCCAGAAGCCTTCACCTCGTAGAGTTGCTCGATGACCTCGGCCCGCTCTTTTGACACCTCAGAGACGAAAGAGGCGTAGCTGGACTGCGACTTAAGGGATCGTGCGGACTCTTCGGCCAAAGTGGCCGCAGCACGTGCCGTTGGCTCGACGCCGGCACCCTTGCGAGCCGTCACTCGCAGCGACCCGCCGTGAACATCGAGGTGTTCGCAGTCCTGGATCGACATTCCGTGCTCAGCGAACAGGTGCTGCAGGGCTCCGAGCGAGTAGTAAAAGACGTGCTCGTGGTAGATGGTCTCGAACAGGCCCCGGTCGATGAGGTCGAGAAGATAAGGGGTCTCGATAATCGCCACGCCCTCTTCATCGAGCAGGACCGCCATCCCCTCGACCAGGTCATGAATCTGTGGGACGTGGGCGAGAACGTTGTTGGCGTGGATCACCCGGGGTCGCGAGCCTGCCCGACGCAGCTCGGAGGCGAGCGAGGCCGTGAAGTAGTCGACGCGAGTCTCGATGCCTGACTCCTGGGCCACCCGGGCGACGTTCGCCGCGGGCTCGACACCGAGGATGGGGATCCCAAGGTCGCGGTAGTGCCTGAGCAGATATCCGTCGTTGCTCGCGATCTCCATGACCAAGTCACCCGAGCCGAGGCCAAGAGCTCTCGCAGTATCAGTGGCGAGACGGCGCATCGCATCCACCATCGAGTCGGAGTACGAGGAGAAGTACAGATAGTCGTCGAACATGAGGTGGGGATCCACACTTCCGCTCAGCTGCATGATCCCACAACCCTCACAACCGACCGCAACAAGCGGGAACGTGGCGACCGGGACGTCCGTTGAGGTGACAAGTGCGTTAGCGAGGGGTTGGCAGCCCATGTCCAGGATCGGGAACAGGCTCTTCGATCCACAAATCCGGCACGCCTGCACCGGGGAGAAACCAGACTCAGCCATGAGCCTCGTACCAGTCCACTGTCCTCTTGATCCCCTCTCCCAAAGGGACCTCCGCCCGCCAGCCGAGGCGGCTATGGGCTGCAGAAGCGTCCAGGTACTGCTCCTCCAACTCACCGTTCGCATGTGCCCTTATATCCGGCGCGAGCTTCGAGCCCATGACTTGAAGGATCAGTTTCACTATCTCGAGCGCGCTCTTCGGCGCCTCGAGAGAGAAGTTGAACGGAGTCCCGCGCAGTGTACCGTCGGACCGCATCGCCGAGGCGAGCAGGAGGTAGGCGCGAGCGGCGTCCTCTGCGTATATGTAGTCCCTCACGGGAGTCCCGTCGGATCGAAGGACCGGCCTGCGCCCAGACATCACGTCTCGGATGACCCCTGGGATCAGACGGTTGAAGTTGCGGTCGCCACCGCCAAAGAGGTTTCCGCAGCGAGCAATACAGACATTCGTCGACCAAGTGGCTGCGTATGCCTGGGCAATCAGATCGGCGCAGCTCTTGCTGACGTCATACGGAGTACGCCCTTGAAGAGGGTAGTCCTCCCGATACGGCAGCCGAGTGCTCGGGCCGTAGGCCTTGTCCGACGAGGCGACGACGACCTCCGCCGCGGATCCGCCCAGACGTACCGCCTCGAGAACGGTCCAAGTACCAGCGATATTGGTCTCGAAGGTGGACATGGGGCTCCGGTTGGCGATCGGCACGATTGTCTGCGCCGCCAGGTGAAAGACGGTCTCAACCTCGTATTCGGCCAGCACTCTTCTCACGAGCGACGCGTCCGTGACATCTCCTCTGCAGACGGTGATGCGGCCCGCTAGATCTTCGACCTCGATGAAGGTACCTGGAACCGAGTCGCGCTCGATCGCCACGACGTCGGCTCCGCGGCGCACGAGCTCGCGGACCGTCCAGCCACCGAGTAGACCCGTAGCACCAGTGACGAGGACCCTCCGCTGCTGCCACAGGGGATCTAGTCCCACAGTCGCCATTGGGCCGCTCCCTCGTCCCAAAGTGAGCGCAATATTCTCACGTCCTTCAGCGTGTCCATCGGATGCCAGAAGTCGGTATGCGTCATCGCCATGACCTCGCCAGCAGCTGCGAGAGGAGCTATCACATCGAGCTCCATGCTCTGATCGTCGGACTCGATACGGTCCAACACTTCCCGGCGGAGCACCATGAAGCCGCCGTTCACCCAACCCTCGCCCACATCAGGCTTCTCGACAAACTCGGTGACCTGACCGCCGTCGAGTTCCAGCCAGCCGAACCGGGCCGGCGGCCTGACCGCCATGAGCGTGACGAGCCGGCCGTGCGCGTGGTGGAATTCGACGGCTTTACGCAGATCCGCGTTGGTCAGGCAGTCGCCGTATGCGAGACAGAAACTCTCGTCAGGCAGGTGCGAGGCTAGCCGCCGTACGCGCCCGCCGGTGTTGGTCGCGTAGCCAGTGTCGATTAGATCGACCGTCCAGTCCTCGCTCGGCGAGCCAAGAAGCCTGATCTGCCCGGTGGAAGTGTCTACTGAGAGGTCACAGGCGTGGTTGCGGTAATTGAGGAAATAGGACTTGATGATGTCCCCCTTGTAGCCGAGAGCGACCACGAAGTGGGACATCCCGAAGCAGGTGTACAGCTTCATGATGTGCCAGAGAATCGGCTGGCCACCGATTTCGACCATTGGCTTAGGTCGCGTCTCCGTCTCTTCTTGCAGTCTGGACCCCAACCCGCCAGCTAGGACTACGACGCGCATCGAAAACTCGCCCGGACAGACGCCACCGAACCCTTTCCTCTAAGCGCAGTCATGGCCACCTTGAGCTTAGCGGCAGGGGTCCCTTTGCCCGGGAACCACTTTCGCGAGAGCCAGACGGCGGCACCGATGACTGGCTCGGCTCCGCCCGCCTTCTCGTGATGCCCCGCGCAAAGCCCAGGCCCCAGGCTGCATGCATCGTCGGGAAGGCGGCGAGCAAGGTCGGAACCGCCGGCGGGTCGCTCACCAGCTCGAGCGCAGCTCGGGCGAGGACGACGGCGAGATAGGCCGCCAGCACCTGGCGTCGCCACGGGCTCGCCAGACCGGCGAAGAGCGCCGGGACGGCAAGCTGTCGGTACGAGAGCGAGCCGGGGTGCTTGCGGATCGTCCGGGCCCGGTTGTGGCCGTACCGGTAGAACTGGCGTGCGAGCGGTCTGAGCCCGTCGCGCCCGAGATAGAAGGACTTGATCGACGGATCGAGGTAGACACCGCCGAAGCTCTGGGCCCTCCAGGCAAGCTCGGCGTCCTCGTTGCCGCCCGACCATTCGTCATAGCCACCCATCTCGCGGATCGTGCTCGCTCGAAAGGCGCCTAGATAGACGGTGTCGACAAAGCGCGGCTGGCCACCCGCGCGGCGGAAGGCCGCCGGTCCCGCCCCGAGGCGGGAGGTCATCGCCGCCACGATGCCGCGCTGGCGGGCGTCGTGGGCCTCATAGCGCATCTGCCCGCCCACGATCGCCGCCCCCGAGCGCTCGAGGGCCGCCACGCAGCGCTCCACGTAGTCGGGCGCGATCGCGGTGCGAGCGTCGACCCGGACGATGACCTCACCCGAGGCGCCCGCGATGGCGGCATTCAGGCCGGCGGGACGGATTCGCCTCGGATTGTCGACGATGACGACCTTCGCGTAAGCGGACGCCGCCGACCGCGTCTCGTCGGTAGAGCCGCCGTCGGCCACGACGACCTCGACGATGGACCGATAGGTCTGCCCGGCGACGGCTCGTAGGCAGCGCTCGAGCTGTGGCGCCTCGTTGAAGACCGGGAGGATTATCGAGACCGTCGGCGCCGTCGCCGCGCTGGCGCCGGCAGATTCGTCGCCGTCGTTGTCAACAGATTCCGCGAACATCGCCGATCCCATGCCGTACAAGCTTGCCAGGTGAAAAAGGCTCTGCTGACGATGCCGCCGCTGAGCTACCGCCGCCGAGGGGCCGCCGCCGAGCTACCGCCGCTGAGGTACCGCCGCTGAGGTACCGCCGCCGAGGTGGTCGGCGACCTTCGCCCCGGCCGGCTACACGAGGGGCCAGGGGTAGGCCCGGTAGTCATCGCGGGGCGAAGGGAACCGGCGCTTTCGCAAGAGCGCGACCGCCCTGCGCCGGAGGGCCGCACACTCGTCTCCCTCCAGCAACTCTGCGACCGCCTCCGGTACCGCCTCGACGAGCGACTCGCAGGCCGAGTGCACCTCGGCGGGCAATGTCTCTCCGGCGAAGTCCCACATCACGGTGCGAAGCTTGCCCTGGACATGGAAGCACAGTCCGTGGTCGATCCCCCAGATCCGGCCCTCCTGGTCCTTTAGCAGATGGCCGCCCTTGCGGTCGCCGTTGTTGACCAACAGGTCGAAGGCCGCTATCCGCCGGAGCTGGGGATGGTAGAGGGGCTCGTTCAGCAAGGTGAAGTAGTGCTCGGCGAAGTCCGCGTCGACAAAACGCTGCACCGAGCCCTCGCCCTGCGGCCCGTCCGGGCGCAGCACCGTCTCGGGCACGATGTCGAGCGCGAGGGCGGCGGAGAGCTCGTAGGCGGCGACCTCACGGCGGAACAGGCCGCCCGGGTAGTCCCAAAGCGGGCGCTCGCCGCGCCCGGGCTTGTAGACGGCGCGCTGCTCGGTCTCGCCCCGGCGCACAGTCGCGAGAAACGAGTAGTTCGAGCTCCACGGCAGCCTGCCCAGGACCTCGATCTCTCCTTCGGCCAAGAGCTCGAGCCAGGAAGGCCCGCTCAGATCAGCGGCGGGCGGTGGCCGTTCGTCCTCGGGCACACGTGGCCTCTCGCATCGAGCGGGTACCCGCAAAGCGGGCAGGGAGGCCGGCCGGCCTCGACGAGCTCCGTGCCGCGAATGGCCAGCGCCGCGGCTTGCTCCCGAGTGATCGACACCCGCACGCTCGCCCCGGCGTCGGCGTCCTCCTCGAGCTCCAGGTTCTCCTCCTCCAGGCCGAACAGCGCCTCGACGTCGACCTCGGACTCGGTGGGGTCGATCTCGTCGGCGACGAGGATGATGCGGTCCAGCTCTTCGTCATAGCTGACGCTGAGCGAGCGGACCACGAAGTCGGGCTCCCCGAACGGTTCGAGCGCGAGCTCGGTGCCCGACGGCAGCTCCCCGGGGCGCTCGAGCTCGGCCAGCATCCGGCCCAGGAAACGTGCCAACGCGGACACTTGCGCCTTCTCCAGCTTGAGCGTCTTGAGCAGGAGGCCCTCCCGCACCTGGAGGAGGAAAACGCGCTCGCCCACGGGACCGATCGTCCCCACGGTCACCCGGTCGGGGTGGGCGAGCTCGATGTCCTCTGTCACCGCGTCACCTCACGACTCGGCCCCAGGCCGGCCGGCCCGCCCGTCACGCCCATGGCGAGCACGGCCGGGCCCCGGGGGCCGTAGACGACCGTCGAGATCGAGCAGGGCACGACCACGATCCGCTGGAACAGGTCGAGCGGCACCCCGAGGACGCTCGCGAGCACGACCTTGATGCAGTCGGCGTGCGAGACCGCCACGACGACCTCGCCGGGATGGGCCCCGCAGATCCTCCCGACCGTGTCTGTAAGGCGCGACTGCAGCTCCACGAACGACTCGCCCCCGGGAAAGCGGAAGCCCGACGGCCACTGCTGCACTATTCGCCACTCGGGGAGCTTGCGCAGCTGGGGAAGCGGCTCGCCGGTCCAGCTCCCGAAGTCGCACTCGATGAGGCCGCGCTCGGCGACCACCGGCTTTCCCACTCGCTCGGAGATGACCATCGCCGTCTCGTGCGTGCGCTCCAGGGGCGAGGTGTACACGGCCGAGACGGGCATGGACGACAGCGCCTCGCCGGCCTTTGCCGCTTCCTCGCGCCCCTGGTCGGACAGGTGCAGGCCGCGGGCGCGACCGGGGAGGACCTTGCCGGTCGTCGCCGTCGTGCCGTGGCGGACAAAGCACACCACCGTAGGGCGAGGCGGTTTGCGACGAGATGACGGCACCACTGACACCGTAGCCTTTGCTCGTGCGACCGGCCGCCTGGAGCCTCGAGCGGATCAGCCGTGAAGTGACGAGCTGCACGCGTTGCCCCAGGCTCGTGGCCTGGCGCGAGCTCGTCGCGTCCAACCCTCCGGCCTCGTACGCCGCCGAGGCCTACTGGGCGCGCCCGCTGCCGGGCTTCGGCGACCCCGAGGCACGCCTCGTCGTCGTCGGGCTCGCCCCGGCGGCCCACGGCGGGAACCGGACGGGACGGATGTTCACGGGGGACCGCTCCGGTGACTTCCTCTTCGCCGCCTTGTGCCGGGCCGGCTATGCCAACCAGCCGCTGAGCCGCTCGATCGGCGACGGCCTCGAGCTCTCGGGGGCGTATGTGACCGCGGCGGTCCGTTGCGCCCCGCCGGCGAACAAGCCGACCCCGCTCGAGCGCGAGACCTGCGCCGGGTACCTAGCAGGCGAGCTACGGGCGCTCGCCGGCGCCCGCGTGCTCCTCGCCCTCGGTGCCTTCGCCTACGAGGCGCTCTGGCGGCTGGCGGAAGGGGGCGGGGGACGAGGGGAGAAACGGCAGCGTTTTGCCCATGGCCTCGAGCTGCCACTTCCGCCCCTCGCCGCGCCCCATCCCCGCACGCTCCTGTGCTCTTACCACCCCAGCCAGCG